>Ga0187817_10000065_pt1 | contig 32047 bp, 25 predicted proteins | sample NC_wetland_sal_i_17_FD_132431 | JGI IMG/M metagenome (GOLD analysis project Ga0187817, IMG submission 132431) | Wetland sediment microbial communities from Neuse River Estuary, North Carolina, USA - SO4_2 | ecosystem: Environmental > Aquatic > Freshwater > Wetlands > Sediment | place: USA... | reverse complement strand
GCGCCTGCTCACGGAAATCGAACTCGTGCGGCAAAACCTCCTCTTGGGCGGGCATGACGCCGAGACGCTGCTTCAAATAATCGAATCTTCCGCCCACAGCGAGCGTCGCCGAAGTCAGTAGCACCGTGTCAAATTGCTCGAAGAGCCTTTCCCGAAGGATTTCGCCCACGTCAATCGGGGTCGCCGCGAGAAAAACCCCGCGGCCTCGTCGCTCGTACCAATACACATAGCCCTTTTCCTCGCTTTCGATCAGCATGGCTAGATCGCGGCGCGTCTCCGCGGCGCGCCGCGCGAGCGTGATAACTTCCTCGGGTTTCGGCGAGAGCGCGGAAAGCTCGGCCTCCGCTCGCTTTAGAGCTGAGCCAAGGCCGTCATACGCTTCGCGGTTCTGTTCCAGAAACGCGTTTCGCTCGGAAGAGCCGAACGGATATCGCCCTTCGCGCTCCGGAAATCGCTCGACAAATGCGCGCGCCTGCTCGCGAAGACGCGCCAAATGCCGCCGCAGCGGTCCGGCCTCGACGTGCAGCACGCGCAGCGTGTTCTCGGCGTCGCGCGCCAGCTCCTCGAAACGATAGCTCGAAAGCTGACGGCCGAAGTAGTTGCCGGCCACGTCCTCGATTTCGTGCGCCTCGTCGAACACGACCGCCGAATATTCCGGCAGAATCGAGCCGAAATCGTCATCGCGCAGCGCGAGATCGGCGAAGAAGAGATGATGATTCACAATCACGAGGTCCGCTTCCTGCGCCCGCTGGTGCATCGCCGTGATGAAGCAGCGCTCAAACTCGGCGCACTTCCGGCCCGTGCACAGGTTGCTGCGCGCGTCAATGCGGTTCCACAACTCGGCGTCGTCGGGGAGAAACGTCAGCTCGCTGCGGTCACCCGTTTCGGTCAGCTTCTCCCAATCGCGGATCTGCGAGAACCAGTCTATTTCATCCATTCCCTTCAGGACTGCCTGGCCCTCCATCTGCTGGACTTTCTGCCGGCAAAGGAAATTGGCGCGCCCTTTCATCAGCGCGGCTTTTAGATTGGGCGCGAAATGTTTTTGCAGGAAGGGCACGTCCTTTTGGAAGAGCTGTTCCTGCAGCGATTTCGTCGCCGTTGAGACCACCACGCGCCTTCCGCTGCGAATTGCGGGGATCAGGTAGGCGAGCGTCTTGCCGGTGCCCGTTCCCGCCTCGATCACTGCGTGCTGGCGCTTTTGAAACACCTCCTCGGCGATGTGCGCCATCTTCATCTGCGAGGGGCGAAATTCGTATCCGGGCTGCCGGCTCGCCAGCAGTCCGCCCGGACTGAAAATATCCTCGATGGCAACTTCCTTGGGCTTCGCGGCGAAGGCTTTTTTCTGCATAGAGGCTTGCGCGTCTAATCGAAAATCACGGTCTTGTTCGCGTACAGCAGGATGCGGCTCTCGATGTGCCAGCGCACCGCACGTGAAAGGACGGCCTTCTCGAGGTCGCGTCCCTTCTGGATCAGGTCTTCCAGCGTATCGCGGTGCGAAATCCGCGCCACATCCTGCTCGATGATCGGCCCATCGTCGAGCACCTCAGTGACGTAGTGGCTCGATGCGCCGATCAGCTTCACGCCGCGTTCAAACGCCCGCTGGTGCGGATTCGCTCCGACAAACGCCGGCAAGAAAGAATGGTGAATGTTGATGATATGGTTCGAATGATATTCCCGGATGAACTCGGGCGATAGAATTTGCATGTAGCGCGCCAGCACCGCCAGATCAACGCCGTATTCCCGGAGCAGCGCGATCTGCTTGCGCTCGGCTTCCCGCTTCGTTTCCGGCGTGATGGGAATCACGTGCAGCGGAATCCCATAGAAATCCGCCCAGTGCTGCGCATCGAGATGGTTGCTGATGAGCAGCGGAATCTCGCAAGCAAGCTCGCCGGTGCGATGGCGGTAGAGCAGGTCGGTGAGGCAATGGTCGTACTTCGAAACGAAGATAGCCACCTTCGGCCGCGCCGCGGAAAGCGCCACGCGCCATTGCATCGCGAAGCGGTCGGCGATGGGCTGAAAGAGCTTCGCGAAATCGCGCATGTCAATCGAGAAGCCCTCGAGATCCCATTCCACGCGCATCAGGAAAACGTTTCGCTCGTGGTCCTGGTGCTCATCAGCATGGAGAATATTGCCGTTGGCCCGATAGATGAACTCGGCGATCGAGGCGGTCAGCCCCCTCTGATCCGGACAACTGACGAGCAGGATGGCGCTGTTTTTCAAAATTGTCTCCGAGCCCGCCGGCAGCGGCGGCCGCCGCCGCACAGACCGAAAATCATACTCCAGAGAAGCCTTGCGGACACAGCCTTCAACGATTTTTCGGCTCAGCGGAAGGCGCGCGGGAAAATTCCTCGAGCGTCCTGGCCCATTGGGAGAGATGGACGAGCGACGGTGCATGGGTATGATCGAGCTCGAGCGGGGTGATCGAAATGGCGCCATCGCGGATCGCGGCGTGGTCGGTATCGGGGTCGATGCCCTCGGTGAACTGTTGTTCGTGCAGCCAGTAATAGCGCCGTCCGCGGGGATCAGTCCCTGGCTCGAGCACGTTGCGCGTGATTTTGGACGATTGGCGCGTGGCCCGCACCGTGCCGTTCCACGGTTGCGGCACGTTGACGTTGAGCAGCACGCCGGGCGCCAGTCCCTCCTCGAGGATCATCGGGACGATGCTGCGCGTGAAGCGCGCGGCCGGAGCGAAATCGAATTTCCTCTCCTTGCCGCGAGGAAGCACCGAAACAGCCAGCGCCGGGACGCCATTGATGGCCGCTTCCATCGCCGCGCCTACGGTTCCCGAATAATAGATGTTCTCGCCCGCGTTCCCTCCGCCGTTAATTCCGGAAACCACCAGGTCAGGCTTCTCTTTGAGGAGCGTGTGGAAAGCGATGATCATGGCGTCCGCCGGCGTGCCTTCGATCGAGTATTCGCGCTCGCCGATCTGGTCGCAAAAGATGGGCTGGCGGAGTGTAAGCGATTGGGCCGAGGCGCTGCGCTCGTGCGAGGGAGCCACGATGGTCACGGTGCCCATGTCCGCGAGCGCTTCGGCGGCCGCGCGCAGGCCCGGCGCGTGAATCCCATCGTCATTGGTGATCAAAATATTCGGCATGAAAATCCGGCGGCGCGCGATGCGGTGTTCCCGATCCTGAGGCGGAGGGAAACTGGTCGGGACGACTGGATTTGAACCAGCGACCTCACGCACCCCAAGCGTGCGCGCTACCAGGCTGCGCCACGTCCCGACCGCTTTCGACCGCTGTTCAGCGTATCACTCGCGTTCGAGGAGGGTCAAGATCGCCAGAAGCTCTTCGTGCAGATCGAGCAGGAATTTGCGGTGCGCGCGCGAGCCGCGATCGAGCTTCACGGGCCGCGCAGGGGCTTCTTCGACGCTCGCCTCGCCTCCGCCATTCTGGTCCGCGAGGTGCTTGCGCGCGCCCGGAATCGTGAAGCCCTCGTCGTAAAGCAGGCGCTTGATCTCGAAGACCGTCTCGATATCCTCGCGCCGATAAAGACGATGGCCGCTAGGGCTTTTCACCGGCTGAAGCATGGGAAATTCGGTTTCCCAATACCGCAGCACGAACGGCTTCGTCGCCGTCAGCCGGCTGACCTCGCCGATGCGGAAAAGGCTCTTCTCGGGGATTTCCGGCGCGGATTGAGCGGAACTCGCCATTTCTTACTTGTATCCTAGGCCGATTCGCCGCCGTGTCAACCCTTTCGCTGTCTCTCGCGCCGCCGCGGTTCACGCCTCTTCAGCCGCTGCATGAATCGGATGGGCGTGCCAGTGAAATCGAACTCGGCGCGCAGGCGATTTTCGAGGAATCGCTGATAGCTGAAGTGCAGCGGCTTCGTCTGATTGGTGAACAGCACGAACGATGGCGGCGAGGCGCCGGCCTGCGTGATGTAATAAATTTTCACCTTGCGGCTCGCGGGCGAGGTCCCGCGATCGAGGTCCACGCTCGCCAGCCAGCGGTTCAGCTCCCCGGTCGGGATCCGCCGGCTGCGCGCTTCCGCGACGCGCGCAATCAACTGGAAGAGCCTGCCCACATGCTCGCCCGTCAGCGCCGAGAGAAAAACAATCGGCGCGTAGCTCAAGAATTTCAATTTTTCGCGCACCAGACGCTCATAGTCTGAAAGCAGCCTGCCTGCATTCGCCCCGGAGGCCGCACTCCCCTGCTTGCTTGCTTCCTTGCTGCCGCGTTTCCTGGCCCTTTCCGCCTTCTCGCCCGCGGCCTCAAGCGCGAGGTCCCATTTGTTCATCACGATAATCACCGAGCAGCCCGACTGCTCGGCGTACCCGGCGATCGTCGCATCGTGCGACGTGACACCGGCAGAAGCGTCGGCCACGAGCAGCGCGACGTCCGCGCGCTCCAGATGCCTCCGCGCCATTATCACGCTCAGCTTCTCCGCGACCAGCTTCGTCTTCCCCTTGCGCCGGATTCCCGCGGTGTCTAGGAAGCGGTACGTTTTGCCGTTGCGCATGACCAGCGTATCCACGGCGTCGCGCGTGGTGCCCGGCTCGGGCGACACAATTGCGCGCTCTGCCCCCGCCAGTTGGTTCAGCAGCGTGGATTTGCCCACGTTCGGGCGCCCGATGATCGCGATGTTGGCGTCCGGCTCCGCACCCACGGATTCTCCGCGAGGGAAATCGGCCGTCAGGGCATCGAGCAGAGTATCCACGCCGAAGCCGTGCTCCGCCGAAACCGGAAAAACCTCGTCGCCCAGTTCGTAAAATTGCGCCGCAAGCTCCGCCTGCTGGGGCACGTCCACTTTGTTCACGGCGATCACCGGCGGCTTGCCCGCGTGGCGCAGCATTTGCGCCAGTTCCGCGTCGAGTGGAGTAGGACCCGCGCGCCCGTCCACCACTAGCACCACGCGCGCCGCCGCTTCGATGGCCGTCCGTGCCTGGTGCAATATCTCGCCGGGGATGCCGGCCTTCTCGTCGGGCACGATTCCGCCTGTATCCACCACCTCGAACGCGCGGCCCTCCCATTCCGCCACGCCATAAATGCGGTCGCGCGTGATGCCGGGCTCGTCCGTCACAATCGAGCGGCGGGTTCCGGTAAGCCGGTTGAACAACCTAGATTTGCCCACGTTCGGGCGCCCGGCGATCACGACGAGCGGCAATTTCGCGGCCGCTGGAACGCTGCGCGCGACCGTCTGCGAATTCACATCCGTCAGAATGGGTTTCTCTTCTGCCATGGTGGGACAACATTATCGCACAAGGCCAGGGAGGGAACCGGCAGAGGGATAGGGATTCGCTTTTCGCTCTTACAGGAGCTTTTTCAGCCGCTTTGCCTCAAGCCACTTCACGATCTTCCCCACATCCTGCGAGCGTTCGCGCGAACACACGAGGAGTGAGTCGTCGGTTTCCACGAGGACCAGATCGCGCACGCCGATCGCAGCGACAAATTTCTTCGGACTCCAGAAGTAATTTCGTTCGGCGTCGAGCGCGAAGAATTCTCCCGCGGAAACGTTTGCACTCGCCTGCCGACCGGCGCCCGTGGTCTGCAATTCCCAAACAGCGGCCCAGGAGCCGATATCGCTCCAGCCGACCTTCGCGGGAATCACGAACACGCGCGGCTCCGCAACGCGCGTCGCCGGCTCCATGATGGCGTAATCCACGGAAATGTTTTCAAGGCGCGGATAGACGCGCTTCAGCGTGGCGGCATATCGCGGCGTGCCGATGGACCGGGCGATTTCAGCGAGCGCATCATGCGTCGCGGGCAAAAAGCGCCGCAAATTCTCCAGCAGCGTCGAAGCGCGCCAGAAAAACATTCCCGCATTCCAAAAATATTTGCCCGAAGCGGCGTATTTCCGCGCCGTCGCCAATTCCGGCTTTTCGGTGAAGCGGCGCACGGCGTAGGCTGTCGCTCCGCGCGGGCGCGCCGCAATTCCCGCGCGTTCGATGTAGCCGTAACCGGTTTCGGGCCGCGTAGGCGGAATTCCAAGTACGATCAGATTCCCTGGCGCGCGCGCCAATCCGAGCGCTGCGCGCACGAGTTTTCTATACCCCGCTGCATCCGCGACGTAAGCATCCGACGGCAGCACGGCCATCAGCGCGTCGCCATGCTCGCGCGCGAGATGCACCGCGGCGAGCCCGATCGCAGCAGCGGTATTGCGCCCCACGGGCTCGGCAAGGATGTGCCTCGCCGGAACGCCGCGCAGCTCGCGGCGCACGGCCACGGCTTGCTCGGCGTTCGTCACCGCCCAGATGTTTCGCACGGGGAAAAGCGGCGTGAGGCGCGCGAGCGTCTCGGCAAGCATCGTCCGCCGGCCCACGATGTTCAGCAGTTGCTTCGGCGCGCGCGAGCGGCTGCGCGGCCAGAAACGCGTCCCGCGTCCTCCGGCGAGCAGCACGACGCAAGCAGGCAGCGATTCGCGCTTCACGATTCGTTTCCTTCCACCGGGACGTGTGTTCGCAGCAGCGCCGTGGGCGCTTCGGGAGCATCGGGCGCGAGATGGTATTCGCCGAGGGCGGCAGGCATCAGCCAGACTTGCGCGGGTGCGTATTCGGCACGCTCCCGCTCGCCATTCCACAGGATGCCGCCCTTCCCTTCCAGAAAGATCAGCAGATCAAAATGCTCGCGCGACGTGGCTGCGGGCACTCGCTCAGTGAACTCCCATTTTTCCGTGACGAAATACGGGCACGCCGCGAGATATGTCTCGGTCACGGCCCCGCGCTCGGCTCGCGCTGGCTTGACCTTCCCGCCAGTTTGCTCGCCGAAGCGCATCACTTCGAGCGCCTTCTCGATATGCAGCGGGCGCGTCTGGCCTTGGGCGTCGCGCCGGCCATAATCGTACACGCGGTACGTAAGGTCGGAATGCTGCTGGATTTCACAGAGCACGAGGCCGGGGCCGATCGTGTGCGCCATTCCGGCGGGAACGAACACGGCGTCGCCCGCGCGCAGCGGGACGTGTTCTAGGCAATTCTCCGCTGTCCCATCCGCGATAGCGCGCTCGAATTTTTCGCGCGTTACTCCCGGCTTGAGACCGGCAAGCACCTCCGCTCCAGGCCGAGCGTGAATCACGTACCACATTTCCGTCTTTCCGCGCCCGCCGGCCGCCTCTTCGTGCCGCGAGGCGTAGGCATCGTCCGGATGCACCTGCACGGATAGCTTTTCCTCCGCGAAAATGAACTTCACCAGCAGTGGAAACACCCCGCCCCGTTCGACGCGCGTGCCGGTCCATTCGCGAGGCATGGCCGCCCAGGCCTCGCCAAGGCTCTCGCCCGCGAATGGCCCCGAGGCAAACCGCGATTCGTTGCCTGTCGTCCAAGCCTCGCCGATGGGTTCGGCGAGATTCGATTTTTCGGGAAAGAGCGGCGCCAGGGAACGCGCACCCCACGGCCGCGCGTGAAAGACGGGTTCCAGCCGCGCTGGGCACAGCATCACGGCAGGATCACTTTGCCGTGCTCGAATACACGCGCAACCGCCCGAAGAATTCGCCTAGCCGCCGCAGCCCCTCGTCAATGCGCTCGAGCGAGGTCGCGTAGGAGAGCCGCAGATGCCCCGGCGCGCCGAATGCCTCCCCGGGAACCACGGCCACGTGTTCTTGGTCCAGCAGCCGCTTGGCCGCCGCCGTGTCGTCCGGCATGTCGAGATTCAGATACGCGGAAATATTGGGGAACACGTAGAAGGCTCCCTGCGGCGCGGTGCAGGTGATTCCGCGGATGGCGCGCAGACCGGCCACGATGCGCTCGCGCCGCCGCGAATATTCCACCAGCATGGCCGCCACCGAATCCATCGGCCCGCGCAGCGCCTCAAGCGCCGCGTATTGCGCGATGGACGTCGGATTCGACGTGGATTGGCTCTGCAGCTTTGTGATCGCCGCGACCAGCGGCTGCGGCCCGAGCACGTAGCCGATGCGCCATCCGGTCATCGCGTAGGTCTTTGAAAGCGACCCCGCCACGATCACCGTCCCCTTGGAATCCCGCAGGCTGGCCGCCGAGAAGGGTTTCGCGCCGCCGTAGGTGAAATGCGAATAGCACTCGTCCGTCAGCAGCCACACGCCGTGCCGGTGGCATATCGCTAGAATTTTCTCGAACTCCTCCGGCGGGATCACCGCACCCGTGGGATTGCTTGGCGAATTGACAATCACGATCCGCGTCCGCGGCGTGAGCGCCTTCTCCACCTCCGCCGCGCGCAAGATGAAATGGTCGTCCGCGCGCGTCGTGACGATCACCGGCTTCCCGCCCGCGTACTTCACGATGTCGGGATAGCTCACCCAATAGGGCGCCGCGATCACCACTTCGTCGCCCGCGTTCACCAGCGAGCAAACCGTATTGAAGATCGCGTGCTTCCCGCCCACTGTGACGATGCACTCGGCCGGCTGGTAGCTCGACCCGAGCTGCGCGGCGTGCCATTCGCAGATCGCCTGCCGCAGCGGCGCGATTCCCGGCGTCGCCGTATACTTGGTGCGGTTTTCCTCGAGCGCCTTCACCGCGGCCCGCTTGATGTGGTTCGGCGTGGGAAAATCCGGCTCGCCGGCGCCGAAGTCGGCGACATCCACTCCCTTCGCTTTCAATTGCTCCGCCGCTTGCAGCACGGCCATCGTCGGCGACACGCTGATGCGCTTCACCCGATCCGCCAGACGAAAGCCACCCTCTTCCACTTTCATCCCCCTCGCAGGTTCCATGCGTTTCTCTCTCCCAAGCCCCTTTGATTTTGAACTACTTATCTTAACTGACCTTCGCCCGCAGCCGCTCCTCCACGATCGGCGGCACCAAGCCCTTCACCGGCCCGCCGAGCCGAGCCAGTTCCTTCACCAGCCGCGAGCTTAGATAGCTGTAGGCCTCGGCCGGCATCATGAAAACGGTCTCAATCTGCGGCTCGATCTTACGGTTCATCATGGCCATCTGCAGTTCGTATTCATAGTCGGAGACCGCGCGAATGCCGCGCAGGATCGCCCGCGCGCCTTTCGACCGCGCGTAGTCCATCAGCAGCCCTCCGAATACCCCCACCTCGACGTTCTCCAAATCCTCGGTCACATTCTCCAGCATCTCGACCCGGTCCTTCACCGGGAACAGCGCGTCCTTGTCGGGATTGAGCGTCACCGCCACCACCAGCCGGTCGAAGATAGACGCGCCCCGCCGGATCAGGTCGAGGTGGCCGTTCGTCACCGGGTCGAACGATCCCGGATAGATGGCGATCACAAGCTGATTTTCTTCGCGTGCCATGCGTTCGCTAATTCTATCATTCTATGAGAAAATTACTAACTGAGTGACACAAGCGGCCGCTCGGGCCGTCTGCAAGCAACGAACATGGCCGTCAAGCTTCCCATTTACATGGACCACCAAGCCACCACGCCGCTGGACCCGCGTGTCCTCGATGCCATGCTCCCCTATTTCACCGAAAAATTCGGTAACGCCGCCAGCCGCAACCACGAATTCGGCTGGAAAGCCGAGGAGGCGGTCGAAAACGCCCGCGCCCAGATTGCCCGGCTCATCAACGCCAGCCCCAAGGAGATCATCTTCACCAGTGGCGCCACGGAATCGGACAACCTCGCCCTCAAGGGCGCCGCAGACGCCTACCGCGACAAAGGCGCCCACATCATCACACAGGTCACGGAGCACCGAGCCGTCCTCGATTCTTCGAAGCGCCTCGAAAAATCCAGCTTCGCGGTCACCTATCTGCCCGTGGACGCCGACGGTCGCGTCCAGCCTGACGACATCCGCCGCGCCATCACTCCCGCGACCATCCTCATCTCCATTATGTACGCCAACAACGAAATCGGCGTGCTTCAGCCCATCGAGGAGATCGGAAAAATCGCCAAGGGACACGGCGTTCTATTCCACGTGGACGCAGTGCAGGCCGCGGGCACCATCCCGCTCGACGTACAGAGGGACGGCATTGATTTGCTTTCGCTTTCCGCGCACAAAATTTACGGCCCCAAGGGCATTGGTGCTCTCTACGTCCGCCGCAAGGACCCTCGCGTCCAGATCTCCGCCATGATGGATGGCGGCGGCCACGAGCGCGGCCTGCGCTCCGGCACGCTCAACGTTCCGGGGATCGTGGGGTTCGGCAAGGCCTGCGAGATTTGCCGCATTGAAATGCCGCAGGAGAACGAGCGCCTGCGCGCTCTCCGCGACAGGCTAAAGGACGCGATCACCAGCCGCCTCGAAGGCGTTTCCGTCCACGGCTCGATCGCGCATCGCCTGCCACACAATCTCAATATCGGCTTCACCGGTGTCGAGGGCGAGGCGCTGCTCATGGGCATCAGCGACGTGGCCGTTTCCACCGGCTCCGCCTGCACCTCCGCGCACATCGAGCCGAGTTACGTCCTCAAGGCGCTCGGCGTGGACGACGATCTTGCGCACAGCTCCATCCGCTTCGGCCTTGGCCGCTTCAATACCGCCGAGGAAGTGGACTACGTCGCCGGCCGCGTCGTCGAAACCGTCCAGCGCCTTCGTGAACTCTCCCCGCTCTGCGAACCCGCCAAGCCCCGCTCTATCTCTTGAACCCTCCAAGATTCCTCCTGAGCTGTGTTACTATGTCTTCATATTTTTTACGGAGGAGCGGTACCCCCCGCCCTCAATTTAGAGGTTAGAGGAGTCTTTGAACTATGGATCGGTCCGCGCTTAGACCGCGGATAGGCTCGTTGCGCCTGGCCTGCCTCGCCGTTGGGATCGTGTTGCTCGCCGGAGCTTCACTTGCACAGGGACAGGGAGTGCATGTCGACGGGGTCGTGCGCGATAAGACGGGCGCTTCCATCGAGGGCGCAGATGTCCAGTTGACCGCCGGGACTTACTCCGCGCATACCTCGACGGATTCTTCTGGCGTCTTCGCCTTCGATCACATCCCCGAAACCTCCGGAACCGTGCTGGTCACGGCGAAAGGCATGAAGGAACTGCGGCAAGCGTGGACTGCCGAGCCGAGCGCTCCGGCACATATCGAGATCGTTTTGGAAATTGCCTCGCTTGGCCAGCAGGTGATCGTTACGGCGGCGCGCACGCCAACACCCGTGGGAGAATCCCCGCTCAGCGACATCCAACTTACGCGTGACGATCTGGAAACGGCGCCTCCGCTGACGCTCGATGATACATTGCGCCAAGTGCTGGGGTTCAGCCTCTTTCGTCGCGCCAGCAGTCGCACGGCGAATCCGACGACCATGGGCGTCTCGCTCCGAGGACTCGGCGCGAACGGTGCGAGCCGCGCCCTCATCCTGGAAGATGGCTTCCCCCTCAACGATCCCTTCGGCTCCTGGGTTTATTGGGATCGGGTTCCCAGCGATTCCGTGGAGAGCATCGAAATTTCGCAAGAGGGCGCCTCGAGCCTCTACGGCAGCGAAGCCTTGGGCGGTGTGGTGCAATTCCTCACGCGCGCGCCCGAGCCGGCTGGCGTCTCCGTGGATGCGTCTTACGGCAATCAGAACTCCCAGGATCTTTCGCTTTCCGCAGGCGGCGGCCTCGGCCGGTGGGTTTCGACCTTCGCTGGCGAGACATTTCACACCGATGGCTACTTCCTTATCCCCGCGGCTTTCCGCGGCAGCGTGGATACCCAGGCAGCCACGCAGCATGGCACAGCCGATCTCATGATCGGGCGCAAGATCGGCTCCCAGAACCTGATTTTCGCGCGCGGATGGTACCTCGACGACTCTCGTAACAATGGCACCGCCGGCCAGATCAACAACATTCGCCTCGGCGAGGGGGCCCTCGGAGCAAATCTCCAATCCGACTCCCTCGGCTCGCTCACGCTCCGTTTTTACGGCGACTTCGAAACCTATCACCAAAATTTCTTTTCCGTGCCCTTCAATCAGAACAGTCAATCGCTCACGGATTTCCAGACCGTGCCCGCGCAGGGCATCGGCGGATCGGCGGTATGGTCGCGCGGCTTGGGCAAGCGTCAAACTCTTGTGGCGGGCGTCGACGACCATCAGGAAATCGGCCGCAGCGACGAACAGAAATTCTCCTCGGGAAAGGCCACCACGGACACTTTCGCGGGCGGCTATCAGCAAACTACGGGAGTTTTCGGCGAGGACCTGATCGAGCTCGCCCCGCGATGGATGCTGGCGTTAAGCGCGCGGTTCGACGATTGGCGCAATTACGACGCCTCTTCCCTCTGCGCCGTCGTCGGCGCCACTTCCGTCTGTCCGGCGAACGTGTTCTTCCCCAACCGCTCCAACAACGCATTCAGTCCCAAAGCGGGCCTGGTCCATCAGATCAATGCGAACGTTTCCTGGTCGGCTTCCATCTACCGGGCATTTCGAGCGCCCACGCTCAACGAGCTCTACCGCGGCTTCCGTGTCGCGAGCAATCAGACGAACCCTAACGCCAATCTTCAGCCCGAGCGCCTCACCGGCGGCGAAGCGAGTCTCGCGGTGAATGGATTCAGCCAGCGGCTGCAAGTCCGCGGCACATTCTTCTTCAACGAAATCATCAACCCGGTTTCCACGGTTGCTTGCCCGGTTCCGAACCCCTCTCCCTCGTCCCTTTGCCCCAAGCCTCCGGCCAACACAATCGAATTCGCGCGCGAAAACCTGGGCCGCACAAGCGCGCCCGGTTTCGAAATCAATGCCGCGGTTCGGATCACGGACCGTCTTACGTTGTCGAGCGGATATCAGTACGTGGATGCAACCGTCATCAGCGCGCCCAACCAGCCCCAGCTCTTATACACCTGGGTCCAGCTTGTTCCCCACAACGTTCTCACGTTTGAAGCGCGCTATAGCAATCCCCGCCTGATCACATTCTCCGTGGATGGCCGTCTGGTCGGAAAGCAGTACGACACGAATTTGCTCCCAATGGGCAGTTTCTTCATTCTCGACGCCTTTGCCTCTCGCAACATTGGCCTTGGCGCCGAAGTCTACGCCGCCGTGGAAAATCTCTTTAACGAGCAGTATGTCTCGACCGCGGAAACCTTCTCCAACGGGACAACTGGCACTCCCGTTTCTCCCCCGCAGATCGGCTTGCCCATTGCCGCCCGCATCGGCGTCCGATTCCAATTCCCCGCCCGGTGACGCGCTCTCTTCACGCGCCTGCTTCGCGTGCCGGATCACTCGCGCGTGGAACCCCCGGCGGTTTCCTCACGGCTTTTTGTTCGCCAGCGTCCGGATGTAGGCCACAAGCTCCTTGATCTGCTTTGCCGTCAATTTGTTCTTCCACGCCTGCATATGGCCCTTGCCGTTCGCGATGATGTCGGTCATCTGCGCGTCTGTCATTTTCTGGATTGCCTCGGAGCGCTGGTCGCCCGCGCCCAGCGCTTTGCCGGCCGGCGTCTCGCCGTTCCCATCCTCCCCGTGGCAGATCGCGCATTTTGCCTGGTAGAGCATCGCCGTGCTGCTGGTTTGCGAACCCGCCGCCTTGTCTTGTCCCCGCACCGGCCCTGCCCCCAGCAAAAGACCTATGGCCAAAAAAATAGCCGCCCTTCCCTTCTTAGCCATTTGGCGATTCATGCGCTCTTCTCCCCTACTCCTTTCCACTGTGAGCCGCCAAAATACCACATTCTGCGAGCCCTGCGCGCCACCCCCAATCGCGCGTTGACGGGATAGGAGATCCGAAACGCGATGCATGGGAAACCAAGATACGGCCTGCATTGAAAAAAGTGCCTTTAGCTAAACTTGTCAACTTGAGTGAGATGTCGCGCAGGGCGATTATTGACTTGAGGGCAGGACGGAGCAGGCCGCATGCAAAAAATGCAAAACGACTCGCGGAAATTGCTCGGAAAATAGAAACGATGTGTTAGCTTCCTAACTCAGAAGAAGGCAACTACTTATGCTTGCCATCACCGCGATTCGGACGCTGCTGCACTACATCGATAAGCGGATGAAGTGATACGCGCCAGTCATTCCCCGCCATCGTGATAGCATCCGAGTATAATTAACCAACGTTCTTGCACGTTGGCTGTTCTGAGAGGTGGGCCGTGGACACTGCGATTTTTGAACAACAGTTGGAGTCTATAATTCAGGAGCATAACTCGTTCAGAGCCAAATCAAGATTTGAAGATTTGAGCGACTTGCCGAAAAGTGATCGACAAGCGCTTGTTAGCCGAGCCATTGCCGCCATTCATCGCATCGGAGGAAGCGAGTCCGCTTATTCCAAAGATGTTGATCGGTTGCTGAAAGCGAATCCTCCTCTGCACATGCACACCAGTTCTATCATCGGTGTCGCAAAGGCACTGGTGGAAGACTTGAAGGCTGGCTATATTCGATCTCTAGTCGAAATCGTGCATGGGGACATATTCAGTGACTTCCTTGAGATGGCGCAGCATCTATGCGAATCTGGCTATAAAGACGCCGGAGCCGTTATCGCGGGTTCAACACTTGAGAGCCACATACGTGAATTATGCCGCAAGGCAGCAATTCCGGTTGAGGTCGCAAAAGCAGCTGGCGCTAACGTCCCCCAAAAAGCAGAGGCCATGAATTCCGAGCTTACTGCTGCCGGAGCGTACTCGAAGCTCGACCAGAAAAATGTAACCGCTTGGCTCGACCTCAGGAACAAAGCTGCACATGGAAAATATGCTGAATACAACCAAGAACAAGTTTCCATTTTGATTTCAAGTATTCGTGACTTTGTGACTCGCAATCCGGCATGACGATATCGACGCGCTGCGGAGATTACATCGGACAGACGGGGATTGCCTTCGAGTGGTTGCCAAGAAGGGACCAATCAAGCGGTTCCAGGGTGACGTGGTTCATCGACAGTTGCTTGAAATGCTTCTTTGCTTTGAAACAGCACCAATGACAAAGGAAGAGCGGGCAGACTGTGCCGACGCTTTCTGCGCATGCGGAAAAACCCACGATCCCGATGCGCTGGATAAGCAACGCAGGCGGTTGAAAAAACAGCTCCAGGCGTCCGCGTCTCAGCGCGAATCCTCGATCGGGTAGGTGAATCAACGCGGACGAATCAGAGCGAATTATAATCACGCCCGTGATTACTGACGATATCTTCGCGTCCTTTCTAAAATGTCCAACCAAAAGTTATCTGGAGTCGTCGAAATGCACTGTTGTTTCGAACGAAATCATTGATTGGCACGCTCAGCTTGAACTAAGTTACCGCGCGCGCTCCCGAGCACGATTGGCCTCCAAACTTGAGGTGCCCGAACCTCTATCAGGTTCATCGTGTATTGAGGAGCTGAAAAGTAGTAGATATCCTTTGCTGATTAATTCCACTGTCCAAACTGAACAACTCCGATCCCATATTGATACGCTGGAGTGGACGCGCCCCGATAGGAAGAGCAAGAGGGGCTACTACATTCCAGTTCGAATGGTCTCAAGGGAAAAAATCGCACGGGAGGACAAATACCTACTTGCCTTTGATGCGCTCGTGCTATCTGAAGCCATGGGCAAGGTCCCGGCATTCGGAAAGATTATCCACGGGAGAGATTTCCGCGTGTTGAATGTCAAGTTGCCTGGATTATTAAAGACTGCCCGCTTAATAGTCGAAGAAATTGCTAAACAACAGTTGAGCAATGACGCGCCTCCTCCTGTTCTAAATAGGCACTGCGTCCAGTGTGGTTTTCGTGCGCGTTGCCGCAAAGCAGCCGAAGAAAGAGATGACCTAAGCCTACTCCCGAATATGAGCAAGGCAGAAAGAGCGACGTTGCACAAGAAAGGCATCTTTTCCGTTCACCAGCTCTCGTATACATTCAGGGTACGGCGTAAGCCAAAGCACCTTCTTTCGAATCCTGACAGATATTCAAATGCACTAAAAGCGCTCGCAATTCGGGAACACAAAATCCACGTCGTGGGAGCGCCACAATTACCGCAGCCCAAAACGAGGATTTTTCTGGATGTGGAGGGTATACCGGACCGAGACCTTCAATATCTCATTGGTCTTCGGATCAGACACGGAGCATCGTGCACACAACATTCATTTTGGGCAGACGAAAAGTCGGATGAGAAAACGATTGTGGCAGCTTTGATCGAAACTCTTTCGCAATTCGAGAATGCACACCTTATCCACTACGGCAGTTATGAAAAATCATTCCTGAGGAAGATGGCAAAATGCTATCCGGGGCTTTTTGCGGGCCCGATTTCACTGGACAACCTTAATGCACGATCAACCAATCTTCTACAGCTGATTTATGGCCAGATTTATTTCCCGACCTATTCGAACAGTCTGAAAGAAATCGCCAACTACTTGGGTTTTCGGTGGTCCCAGAACAACCCGTCAGCACTTGACTCGATCATGTGGAGAACAAAATGGGAGACTTCCAGAGAGCCTGAACTTAAGGAAAGGCTGATTGTATACAATGCTGAAGATTGCGCGGCGCTTGAACGCGTATTTAACGCGATCAGCAGTCTGCAAGAGGAACCCGCCTCCGAGGATAAGGCGAAATCGTTTGTGCAGGTCGAACTGCTAAAGAACCAGACCTCCCTTAAATTTCGGAAAAATGATTTTGCGCTTCCAGATCTGGAATATATTAACGGCGCAGCATACTGGAATTATCAGCGCAGTAAGGTTTACGTCAGGTCCAGTCGACGTCTAAGGCACTTGGCCCGGTCAACGGACGCTGGTTCCTCGGTACAACTCCCCTTGAACAAGATTATCGAGGATAGGTCTCCTCTGCCGCTCAAGTGCCCGAAGTGTGGTAGTAGAGACATTCGCAGGTACGGCTGGCTGAGCAACAAAGTTTGGGACCTCAAGTTCGGCCCAACGGGGATAAAAAGATGGATTGTAAAGTATCGCTACCCCCGACTCTGTTGTCGAGACTGCAAATCAACCTGTTCTCCGGCCCAACGGTATTCACCAGAGAGTAAGTTTGGCCCCGGATTTGTGGCGTACGTGCTATATAGTCTTTTAGATCTTCAGATATCTCAGGCGGCTGTTGCGCGTACGCTTAACCAGTTCTTTGGGTTTAGATTCACTCGCCGTCGCATATATTACGTAAAGTCCAGAGTGGCGGGATGTTATGAGGGTGAATATAAGCAGATTCTCGGGCGTTTGGTGCACGGTAATCTAATCCACGTTGACGAAACGAAAATCAGGCTCCAAGGCAGAGATGCTTTTGTGTGGGTATTCGCAAGCCTGATGGACGTGGCGTATGTGTATAGCGACACACGAGAAGCAGCCACACCGAAGAATCTATTAGCCGACTTTCGAGGAATTCTGGTCACGGATTTCTATACAGCATACGACTCTATTAATTGTAGCCGACAAAAGTGTTTGATCCACTTGATTAGAGACCTTAACGATGATCTGCACAGGAATCCCTTCAACGCGGAAATCCAAGAGGTTGGGCAATCGTTCGCGATGCTCGTAAGACCCATGATTGAAACGATTGATCGGTACGGGCTCAAAGCACACTATTTGCGAAAACACCTCAAGTCAGTGGAGCGTTTCTATAAACTTCTCGCAAAGCGCGATTACCAATCGGAGGTAGCAGTGAAATATCGCAAACGCTTCGACAAGAATCGGACATCACTCTTTACTTTTCTTGAGCATGACGGTGTTCCGTGGAACAACAACAACGCCGAACACGCGATCAAAGCGCTTGCAGACCTCCGCAATGTCATTGGAGGCACCAGCTCGCCAAAAGGGATTCGAGAGTATTTGATGCTCTTGAGCATCTGTCAGACATGCAAATACAGGGGGATCAACTTCCTTGAATTTGTCCGATCCGGCCAGCCGGAAATCGAGCAATTCGCGAGCCGCAGAAGCTTATAGCACCCGCGCCCCTGCAGTTCCCCGAAAGCGAATATTTTCGCGGGCCAGGTGGGATACTTTTGAGGGTGCGTATCTCTTACCCCAATCGCGCGTTGACTTTTTCCCTACCCTCACCTAGCATCATTTGTTCTGCTCAACCTGCCCGCCTTGGCTGGACGTGACGTCTCGTGCGGGCCTCGAACCAGCCTTCGCCTGGAAGCGAGCGGTGGTTCTTTGTGGCATAGTGACCTTCGTCACAATTCACGGTGATGGGTATCGCAGCCCCAAAACCCGTGTGAGCGCACCATAGCCTTGAGCGCTGATCTTCAGCGTAAATCTTCGGAGGACTCATGACCGTCAAAGTCGGCATCAATGGTTTCGGACGCATCGGCCGCAATATTTTACGCGCCGCCTTGGCGCATCCCTCGATTGAAATCGTCGCCGTAAACGACATCACCGACCCCAAAACCCTGGCGCACCTTCTGAAATACGATTCGATTCTCGGCAATCTTTCCAATCAGGTCACGCACACCGCCGATTCCATTGCCGTGGACGGCAAGAGCTTCAAGGTCTTCAAGGTGAAAGACCCCGCCGAGCTGGACTGGGCCTCCGTCGGCGCCACCATCGTGGTCGAATCCACGGGCCTGTTTACCAACGGTCCCGACGCCCGCAAGCACATTCGCGGCCCGGTCAAAAAAGTGCTTATCTCCGCGCCTGCCACCGATCCCGACGCCACCTTCGTCCTCGGCGTCAACGACAAGACCTACGACCCGGCCAAGCATCACGTGGTCTCGAACGCCTCCTGCACCACCAACTGCCTCGCGCCGGTCGCCAAGGTCATCCATGAAACCTTCGGCATCGTCGCCGGTACCATGACCACGATCCATTCCTACACGAACGATCAAAAGCTGCTGGATCTGCCTCATAAGGACCTCCGCCGCGCCCGCGCCGCCGCGCTTTCCATGATTCCCAGCTCCACGGGCGCCGCCAAGGCGCTTCACTTGGTGATTCCCGAGCTCAAGGGCAAGCTCGACGGCTATTCCCTGCGCGTCCCGACTCCGAACGTCAGCGTCGTGGACCTGACCGTCTTCACGGAAAAGTCCGCCAGCGTCGCCAGCGTGAACGCCGCTCTCAAGCAGGCAGCCGCCGGCCCCTTGAAGGGCATCCTCGATTACACCGAGGAGGAATTGGTTTCGGTGGACTTTCGCGGCAATCCCCATTCATCCATCGTGGACTCCGGCTATACCCGCGTCGTCGGCTCGAATTGCGCGAAGGTCCTCGCCTGGTACGACAACGAATGGGGCTATTCGTGCCGCTGCGTGGATCTGATCAAGCTCCTCGCGCGATGACGATGGTCTATAGGTCGCGGCTTTATACGCGACATAAAACCCGTCATTCTGAGCCCATCCGGCGAGGTCCAGTGTCGGGACTCCGGTGAAGTCTATCGGACTCCTGAAACCGGAGATTGGCGAAGAATCCCGGCTGAAGCGGCTGATACAGCGTGCATTCTGAGCCGCAGTGGAAAAAACACCCATGAATAAACTCTCCATTCGCGATCTGGAAATGTCTGGCAAGCGCGTTTTCATCCGCGCCGATTTCAACGTTCCCCTCGACGGCGCCAAAGTCTCCGACGACACGCGTATCCGCGAAACCCTGCCCACTCTGCGCCTCGCCATCGAGCGCGGCGCGCGCCTGGTCCTTGCCTCGCATCTCGGCCGGCCCAAGGGCAAGCCCGATCCCAAATACAGCCTCGCGCCCGTGGCCGCGCGCCTCCGTGAACTGCTGGGCAAGCCCGTGGATTTCGCCACCGATTGCGTCGGCCCCGACGCCGAGGCCAAAAGCAAATCCGTTGCCAACGGCGGCATCCTGCTGCTTGAAAACGTCCGCTATCATCCCCAGGAAGAAGCCAACGATCCCGAATTTTCGCGCCAGCTCTCCCAGCTCTGCGACCGCCTCTTCGTCTGCGACGCTTTCGGCTCCGCGCATCGCGCTCATGCCTCCGTCGTGGGCATCACCAAATACGTGGACCGCGCCGCCGCCGGCCTCCTCATGGAAAAGGAGCTGCAATATCTGGGCCGCGCCGTTTCCAATCCCGACCGTCCCTTCGTCGCCGTTCTGGGCGGCGCCAAGGTTTCCGACAAGATCGAGGTCGTGCGCAATCTGATGAAGCTCGCCGACGCCATGCTGATCGGTGGCGCCATGGCTTACACCTTCCTGAAATCGCAGGGCCTGCCCACCGGCAAATCGCTCGTCGAAAACGACAAGCTTGATCTCGCTCGCGCGCTCCTCGATGAAGCCCGCGCCCGCAATTTCCACCTGCTTCTGCCCGTGGACCACGTCCTCGCTGAATCGCCCGATTCCACGGCCACGCGCACCACCGACATCGCCACGGCGCCCGACGGTTGGATGGGCCTCGACGTGGGGCCGAAAACCATCGCCCAATTTTCCGCCGAAATTTCCAAGGCCCGCACCATCGTCTGGAACGGCCCCCTCGGCATGTTCGAAAAGCCCGCTTTCGCGCAAGGCACGCTCGCCATCGCCCGCGCCGTCGCGGCCGCCACCACCGCCGGAGCCATTTCCATCATCGGCGGCGGTGATTCCGTTGCCGCGGTCGAGCAATCCGGCCTCGCCGGCAAAATTTCTCATATCTCAACGGGCGGCGGCGCTTCGCTCGAATTCCTTGCCGGCGAAAAGCTCCCCGGCGTCGAAGCCCTCACCGATAAAGCCACCACCAAGGAGAATTGATTGCGCCGCCCGGTGATCGCTGGCAATTGGAAAATGTACAAAACCCAGGCGCAGACCCGCGCCTTTTTCCAGGCGTTTAAGCCTCTCGTCGCCGCCACCACTCATTGCGACATCGTCATCGCGCCACCCTTCACCGACCTGACTGCCGCGTCGGAAGCCGCACGAAACACGAACATCGCCATCTCCGCCCAGGACGTTTTCTGGGAGAAAGAAGGCGCCTTCACCGGCGAAATCTCCGCTCCGATGCTCGTCGAAGCCGGCTGCCGCTACGTGATCGTCGGCCACTCCGAGCGCCGCCAGTTCTTCGGCGATACCGACGAGACTGTCGCCAAAAAGGCCAAAGCCGCCCTCACTTCCGGCATCACTCCGATCATCTGCGTGGGCGAAATGCTGGCCCACCGCGAAGCCGGCGAAACCGAAAAGGTTTGCAAAACGCAGTTCACCTACGGTCCCGGCGAATTGACGCCCGGGGAATTCTCCCGTATCCTGATTGCTTACGAACCGGTTTGGGCCATCGGCACCGGCCGCACGGCAACCCCGGAAATCGCTGCGGACGCTCACCGCTTTCTTCGCCAGTGCGCGGAGAAGCGTTTTTCAACGGAGTTGGCCGCCGCTCTGAGGATTTTGTACGGAGGCAGCGTCAAGCCCGATAACATAAAGGGCTTGATGGCGCAGGAGGAGATTGATGGCGCGCTCGTCGGCGGCGCCAGCCTCGATCCCGCCTCCTTCGCCTCCATCGTCAACTATTAGCAGCCGGTCGTAGCCGTCATTCTGAGAGGAGTCCCGCGCGCTTTTGTTTTCCCCGCCCCGAATCTTCGGGGCGAGCGCGGGACGCAGCGAAGAATCCCGGCTGTCGCGCTTGGTACAGCGTGGATTGTCAAAGGCGTCGCGAAAGAAAGGGAATCTCGAATGCCATCGTGGGCCAAATGGGGTTTATCCTTGGCGGTCGCCATCGGACTGATTGCTGTTGGCTGGCGCACCACGCCCGTCCTGGTCGCGCTCCACGTCGCCGTGTGCTTCGTGCTTGTCATCGTCATCATGCTGCAGAGCGGCAATGCTGCCGATCTCGCGGGCGCCTTCGGCGGAGCCGGCAGCCAAACGGCCTTCGGCCCGCGAGGTGCCGCCACGTTTCTCTCCCACGCCACCACCTGGTGCGCCATCGTTTTCATGATGACTTCGCTCGCGCTCTCCGTGAAGCGCGCCCCCGCCGGTGAAGGTATCGGCTCGATTCTCGAGCAGACGCAGCCCTCTTCGACGCCCACCAAGCCGCCCGTGCCCGCCCAGGCTCCTGCAGCTCCCGCGCAGCCGTCCGCACCATCCGGCCAAGCGCCAACGCAACCTCCACCGCAGAACCAGCCTCCCAACAAATAGCGGCTTCTGCTAAGATTGGGTCGAGTAGCTTTGACCTAAGTCAAGGCTGCTTTACAACATTTCTCGTTTTTTTACGCGGTCGTGGCGGAACTGGCAGACGCACCAGCTTGAGGGGCTGGCGCTCGCAAGAGCGTGGTGGTTCGAATCCACTCGACCGCACCATTTTCTTTTTTTGAATGATGTAGCTCAGGCCGTAGGCCTGAGGTCCTGCGTGGAACGGAACCGCCACTCGCCCGCCGACACGATAGCGCACCCTGCCCGCCGCGACATGCTTTCTCCCCTACGTCCTCAACTTCCTCTGTCTCCGTCACTCGTACCGCAAGGCTGTCAGCGGGTCCACCTGCGTCGCGCGCCGCGCCGGCAACAAACACGCCGCCAGCCCCACGGCCACAATCGCCAACACCACGGCCGCAAGCGTCATCGGATCGGTGGGCGAAACGCCCCAAATCTGGCTCGAGATGAAACGCGTCAGCCCATAGCTCGCCAGCAGGCCCACGATAATGCCCGCACCGATCAAACGCAGCCCTTTTAGCAGCACCATGCGCAGAATGTTCTCCTGCTGTGCGCCCAGCGCCATGCGGATTCCGATGTCGTGCGTCTGGAGCGAGACCGAGTACGCCATCACGCTGAACACGCCGATGACCACCAGCACTAGCCCGATCCCCGCGAATATTCCGAGCGTGACCAGCTCGAACCGCGGCGCGGAATACGAAAACCGGTTCAAATAGCCTTCTATTGTTCCCGTCTCCGTCACTGCAACATTGGAATCGACGCCCCAGACCTCCTTGCGAACGCTCTCCACCATCGAGAGTGGTTCCGTGGAAGTTCTCACCAGGATGGCGCGGGATCTTGCGACTCCCGTAATCGTGTACGGCATAAACGCTTCGGGCATGGGAGCTTCCTGCAAGCCATTGTTCTTGACATCCCCGACGATCCCAATGATTTCGAAGTAAGCGTCGTGCGGCGCATCGGGCACTATGTCGAGCACCTTGAATTTAATCGTCTTGCCAATCGGATCTTCGTCCTTGAAAAACTTCCGCGCGAGCATTTGGTTGATCACCACCACCAACCGCGTCGATTCGATATCGGCCTCCGAGAGCAGCCTGCCGCGCAGTAAATGAAGTCCGAGCGCGCGGAAGTAACCCTCGCTGCAGATGTCGAATTCGGAGATCCAGACGTCGGAATGGGTTTTCCCGGGCACCGTCACCTCGCTGCTGGGCGCCCCATACGGCGGGAAAGAGACGGTTTCCGCGGCGGAGACTACGCCCGGCAGTGCCGCGATGCGTTCCAATACTTGCTGGAAAAAGAGCCGCTTCTGTTGCGCCGTATCGTACCGGCCAGGAGGAAGCGCCACGCGCGCGGATAGAATGTTCGTGGGATTGAAACCGAGGTCCACATGCGTCAGCGCAAACAGGCTGCGCATCATCAGCCCGGCCCCTACCAGCAGCAGAATCGAAAGCGCCACCTCGAAGATCACCAGTGCGGCGCGCAACTTGCCATGCCGCAGGCCCCCGCCTGCTCCTCGGCCGGTGCCGGAAAGGCGCGGGTAAAGGTCTCCCCGGACCGCGTGGATGGCCGGCGCCAAACCGCAAAGAAACGTCGTCAGGATGGTGACGCCCAGCGCAAACCACAGCGCCGCCGGTTTCAGCGCAATTACCGCTTCGGCCGGGACCACCCCTTGCGGCATCTCGGCGACGATTGCTTTGAGCCCGCCATACGCAAACAGGCAACCCGCAACACATCCCGCCGCAGCCAGGAGGAAACTTTCCACCAAAAGTTGCCGGACCAAGCGTCCCCGGCTCGCTCCCATCGAAGCCCGGATGGCGATTTCCCTTTCGCGGGCCGTCGCTCGTGCCAGCAAGAGATTGGCGACGTTGCTGCACGCGATCAGCAGAAGCAGCCCGACAGCCGCCATCAGCGTGTACAGGCTATACTTGAATTTTCTGACCACCGAGTCCGCCAGGGTCTGTGTGACGACCGTGAAGTGCTCGGGATAATCCTTCGGGTAGACCTTCGAGAGGCGCTGCGCAACCACATCCAGATCGGCCGCGGCCGCTTGCAGGCTGACGCCCGGCTTTAGCCGTCCCAGGCCCCAGAAACGCACGCGGAAGTTCCCTGTCTCGCTGTTGGTGATGTCCGCGTGACTCCATGTGATCGGAATCCAGATGTCGTCGTTTCCGAGGAGGAACCGCGGGGGCATGATGCCGACGAGTGTCCTCGGCACGCCGTTCAGGATCATCGTCGTCCCCACGATCTTGGGGTCCTGGTTGAATTGCTTCGTCCATAGCCGATGGCTCATCACAAACACGGGTGGCGCGCCCGGCCGTCCGTCATCCGATATAATCTCGCGGCCCAAGATTGGCTTCATCCCGAGAAACTCAAACGAGTTGGGCGTCACCAAAGCTCCGTCGAATAATTGAGTTCCCTCGCGGTTGGTATAAAGCAGATCCAGGTCGCTCTCGCCGATGATATCTTCGAACACCTTGTTTTGCTCGCGAAAGTCCATCATCTCCGGAAGGGAGAGCGATCCTCGCCCGTTCTCGTCGGGCCGATTTACATCGTGGATGAAGAACCGCGTCAGTCTGCCGGAATCCCTGTAAGGAAAAGGTTCGAGGAGGATGCTGTCAATGGCGCTGAAAATGACGGTCGTCGCGCCGATGCCCAGCGCCAGCGCCAAGATGGCCAGCAGGGCGAAGCGGCGGTCTTTATTCAGATTGCGCAGCCCGAAGCGCAAATCGCGCCACAGCCAGCTCAGGCGATCCATACTCTATGCGCCCTCGGCACATCATCAAACAAGACTGCCATTTGAGATAGCGGGATTGTACACCGGGTTGCACCTTCGCGTGGACGGGACGCGCCAAGCAGCCCCTCCCGCGGCGCCCCAACGCGCTGCATTCTTAAATACGTTGCATAGAATTTTTGGGTGGGAACCCGGCAAACGCTCCTTGTTACAGTACTTGCATGTCGGCCGCACCCTCCCAAGAGCTACGGCGGGGCCTGTTCGACGGCTACGATACGGGCGGTTTTTACGATGAGATGTTCTCCGCCCCGGGCTGTCCCCGGCCTCACTACTCGAAGCTGCTCGACAAGCTCAGCGCCATGGCGCCGGAACATTTCGAGGAGCGCCGCAAGCTCGCCGACCTCTCGTTTCTGATACAAGGGATCACCTTCACGGTCTATAGCGACGGCCAGGGCACCGAGCGCCTCTTCCCTTTCGATCTCATTCCGCGCATTCTGGCGCACTCGGAATGGGAACGCATCGAGCGCGGCTTGGCGCAGCGCGTCATGGCGCTCAACCTGTTCCTGCAAGACGTCTATGGCCGGCAGCTCCTTTTCAAGGACCGCGTGATTCCTCGCGCGCTTGTTTACTCCTGCCCTCATTTCCGCCGCGAAGTGATCGGCGTGGAAGTCGCGCGCGGGATCTACACGCACATCTGCGGCATTGACCTCGTCCGCGACTCGAAGACCGGCGACTTCTGCGTGCTGGAAGACAACGTGCGCACGCCGAGCGGCATTTCTTACGTTCTGGAGAACCGCCTGGTGATGACCCGCGTTCTCCCCGACGCGTTCCAGGCCTGCGAGGTCCTGCCGGTGAATCATTATCCCGCGGAGCTTTCCCGCATTCTTCGCAGCCTCTCGCCGCGCAGCGAAGACGATGCGCAAATCGTCCTACTGACGCCGGGCATTCACAATAGCGCCTATTTCGAGCACAGCTTCCTGGCGCAGCAGATGGGCATCGAGCTGGTCGAGGGGCGCGACTTGATCGTGGACGGCGGCGTCGTCTACACGAAGACGATTCGCGGCCTGAACCGCGTGGACGTGATCTATCGCCGCGTAGACGACGAATTCCTCGATTCGCTTACCTTCCGCCCGGAATCGCTGCTCGGCGTCCCCGGGCTCATGGGCGCTTACCGCGCGGGCAACGTGGCGCTGGCGAACGCGGTGGGCAACGGTGCGGCGGACGACAAGGGCATCTACACGTTCGTGCCGTCCTTCATCCGTTACTACTTGGCCGAAGAGCCGATCTTGAATTCCGTGGAAACCTATCTGTGCGCCAAACCGGACGATCTCGCCTACGTGCTGGAGCACCTGCCCGAGCTCGTTGTGAAAGCCGTGGGCGAATCCGGCGGCTACGGAATGCTGATGGGACCCGCGGCCAGCCAGGCGAAAATCGAGGAATTTCGTGATCTCATCCGCAGGAACCCGGGAAACTATATCGCCCAGCCGGTGGTCCCGCTTTCGCGCGTGCCGTCCTACGATTCCGCCTCGGGACGCGTGGCTGGTCGCCACGTGGATTTGCGTCCCTATTGCCTCTACGACGGAAAGAAGGTGACGATCGTGCCCGGTGGATTGACGCGCGTGGCGCTCCAGCGCGGCTCGCTGGTGGTGAATTCGTCGCAGGGTGGCGGCAGCAAGGACACCTGGGTTTTGCGCGGGGAGAACTGAATGCTGTCTCGCATCGCGGAATCGCTTTTTTGGCTGGCGCGCTACATCGAGCGCGCCGAGGATACCGCGCGCATTCTCGACGTGAACTACCATATGCTGCTCGAGCAATCGCAGCAGTCGTACCGCCTGCGCTGGGCGCCGCTCATCGTCATGGCCGGCGAACAAAACCTCTTCCGCGAATTATATGGCGAGGCCAATGCCGAAAACGTGTTTGAATTTCTGGCCTTCTGCCAGGATAATCCCAGCTCGATCGTTCAGTGCATCTCCAAGGCGCGTGAAAACGCCCGCACCATCCGCGACCGCATTTCCCGCGAAATGTGGGAGGACATCAACGGCCTCTACTACATGATGGCCCGCTTCCATCCGCCCGACGAAGTCGCCGCCGGCCCGCACCGCTTCTGCGACAGAATCAAATTCGGCGCCCATCGCTTTCACGGTGTCACGGACGCGACGCTGCCGCACGATGAAGGCTGGGAATTCCTGCGCATCGGATGGTCGCTCGAGCGCGCCGAGATGACCGCGCGCCTGGTGGACGTGCAGTACCACAATCTTCTTGAGGAGCTGCCCGTCGCGGGCGCGGCACCGGACAATCATCAGTGGATGGCCGTGCTGCGCTCCGTCGGCGCCTACGAGGCCTATCATCGCCAGTATCATTCGACGATCGAGCCCGAGAAGGTGGTCGAAATGCTCATCCTGCATCCGCAACATCCGCGCTCGATCCGCTTCAGCGCCACGGAGGTGCAGGCCGGGCTTCGCGCCGTCAGCGGCACCGGCACCGGCTCCTACGCGAATGAAGCCGAAAGGCTCACGGGGAAAGTTCTCGAGCGCTTGCGTTATGACAAGGTCGGCGAAATTTTCAAGCAAGGCTTGCACGAATATCTCAGTGATTTGCAGCGGATGTGCCGCGCGATCGGAGAAGATATCGCGCGAACCTACTTCTACTACGCGGTGGTGGCATGAACCGATACCGGCTGGTCCATACAACCGAATTTGTTTACGACGGTCCCGTTTCCGAAAGCTACAACGAGGTTCGCCTGCGGCCCATTCACGACGACCGCCAGAGTTGCGTCTCATTCCGCCTCACCACCACTCCCGGCTCCCACGGCACGGCCTATCGCGACGCCTATGGAAACTGGGTGCATCAATTCAACGTCCTTCCCGAGCATCGCCACCTGAAGGTCGAAGCGGAATCCGTGGTGCTGGCGCATGAGGCCGTGGAAGCGCCCGCGGATGGCGCGACCCTGGCCGAACTTGATTCCCGCAGCGCCCAGATGGATGAGGAGCACTTCGACTTCGTGGCCCCGACCAAATTCGTCCCGCATCTCGCCGGGCTCAGGGAAATCATCGAGGCGGCCGAAAGAGCGTGCGACGGAACCGTGGCCGGATTTGCCGAGGCCGCTTCGCAGTTGATCCACGAGCGTTTCCGCTACCAGAAGGGCGCCACCCACGTTCATTCCTCGATCGAGGATTCGCTCTCCATCGGCGCCGGCGTCTGCCAGGATTTCGCGCACTTGCTGCTCGGCGTTGCGCGCATGCGCGGAATTCCGGGGCGCTACGTCTCCGGTTATCTGGTTCCCGGCGACGGGGCCGCGCCCGACGCGCGCCAGGAGGACGTGATCGGCGGACATGCGTCCCACGCCTGGGCCGAAGTGCTGATCCCGCATAACGGCTGGATGGGGTTCGATCCCACGCTCGGCATGCCCGTGGCCTTGCGGCATGTCCGCCTGGCCTACGGGCGGGACTATGGCGATGTCGCGCCCGTCCGCGGCGTTTACAAAGGCCGCGCCGGCCAGCGCCTCTCCGTGGATGTCCGCGTCCGCCCCGCCCTCGACGACGCCGGGCGCGAGCAGATTAACGAGGTCAGAGTCGCCCCCCCTGAGCCTACGATGGCCCCAGAGCGCGCCCAGCAGCCCGCCCAGCAGCAATAGATCGGAGGCAAGAGGTCGGAGGTTAGAGGTCCGACAAATCGGATCGTCATTCTGTTTCCACTTTGTGCTGATTAGAAATCTGGAAGTGGGAGGCCGGAGGCTCGCCGCCGGGGTTGGGCTGGATTGTTTGAATGATTATAAATTATTAAACAATACAAATGCAGGCGATTGCAAGGGGAAATTTTACATAGTTCTAGTACGGGCGAAGGGAACGGAGGCGCCACAGAGGACTGATTGCGATTGACCTTTCCCCCGCGCTGGATTATTCCTTGGTTGGTCCCCTATGCCCTCCGGAAAACTATTCTCCCCACGCGAGGCGGCCCGAGTCCTCGGCGTCAGTTACGCCACGGTCAAGCTCTGGATCTATAAGCGCAAGATCCGGACCATCAAGACCGCCGGCGGCCATCACCGCATCCCCGAAAGCCAGCTCGACAAATTCCTCCATCAAGCGCAATCACGTGGCGACATCGCCTCGCGACGCATCAGTTTCCGGCGCGTTAGCGGCCGCAACCAACTGATCGGCCGCGTGACTGACATCAAAGTGAGCGGACTGATGGCCCAGGTGAGCCTTTCCATCGGCGGGCAGCACATCACATCCATCATTACGGCCGACGCCATCCGCGAAATGCGCCTCAAGAAGGGCGAAACTGTCGCAGCCCTCATCAAGTCCACGGAGGTTATGATCCTTCGGGTCTGATCGTGCTCCCGCCGCCGTTCGAATAGCGTCCTTCCTTCGTGGTCCGGCGCTCCATATCGCCTTAAATAGTGTTGAATTATCGAAATGAACCATATAAATTCATCGAGACAAAATGAGACTCCTGCTGTTCACTTTCCTTCTTGGCATCGGCATGGCCCCGGCGGCCCGCGCCCAATCGCCGGCGACGACTGCGCCCGCAGCTTCCGACGGTGGATTCTTCCACGATTGGTTCTCCATGGTTACGGAAACGCAGAGCAAGCAGCCCCATTGGATCGCCCCGGTCGCCACCGTCACTCCGCGCCTCGAACAAGAATACCGCTACGATATCTTCTGGCAGACCAACGGCAAGGGAATCACGGCTGAAAATTACGGCGGGAGCAAGGGCCTCGAAATCATTCCCTGGAAGAACGTGGAAGTCATCTTCATCGAGCCGCCCTACACCGTCCACAACGCTCTCGGCGTCAAGGATGGCTTCGGCGACTTTCAAATTCTCACGAAGTACCGCATCATCGCGCGCAACGAGGAGCACGGCAATTACATCCTCACCGCCTTCTTCCAAGTGAGCTTTCCCACGGGCCAATACAAGAACGGCTCAACCAATCACATCATCACGCCGACGATCGCTTATGGAAAGGGTTTCGCTAAATTCGATGTGCAGGGCACCTTCGGAGTGGCTCTGCCCGCCGGAAATACAAATGCCATCGGCCGGAGCTATTTATGGAACGACGCGTTTCAGTATCATGTTATGAAGCGCCTTTGGCCCGAGCTGGAGGTGAACTACACGCATTTTCAGCAGGGCGCAAGTAACGGCAAGACCCAGGTGTTCATGACGCCGGGCATTATCTTCGGCAGGTTCCCCATCCACAAGCGCCTTGCCTTCGCCGTGGGCGGCGGCTTCCAGATCGCCACCACGCATTTCCACACCAACAATCACAACGGCATCTTTACCGTTCGTTTCCCGTTCTAAAAATGGAGGAGGACGAAGCAAAGGAGGTAAAGGAGGTGGAGGGAAGCCGCCGCCGAGATGGCGGCGCTACAACAAAAAGCGGATCGCGCCTTCACCGCGCCCAGAGCCAGTTCCGCAATCCAGCCGTTCGGGGATTCTTCGTGGGGAGGCGAGGAGGTAAAGGGGGGTAGAGGTTCCGAATCAGTGCTAAACTGTGGCAGGAGAAAAGGCTAATGGCTTGCAGCGCGGTCATCAAGAATCCAGAGATTCTCGGCGGCGCGCCCGTCTTTCGCAATACGTGGGTGCCGTTTCAGGCCCTGCTGGACTATCTGGAGGGCGGCCAGAGGTTGCAAGAGTTCCTCGATGATTTCCCCACGGTAAGCAAGGAAGCCGCGATCGCCGCGTTGGAAGAGGCGCAGGCTCTTGTCGTCGCCCACCTCGAATAAGGATTCTTTTGGACGAGCGCGTCCCAAGAACAATTAAACCGGCTCTATCCATGCACAAGCACGTGCGCGTTGAGCCGCAGAACAAAAGGCTCACTTAGACGGGGCAGTGATGGATATTCTCCAACAGTCATTGAGTCAAGCGATGGCGTCATTGCCAGAGCTTTTTCTCGAAAATCTGATTTCAAGGAAACTACGAGATCAAGGAATTACGGCGCCGAAAACCCTTTCGGCAAAGATTGCAAAGCACGTTATGGGTGGCAGCAGCGAGCCGTTCGTATACAAGCGAGGCAAGCATGCAGGGGTCGTAACTCTCGAGCTGAAAGAAACTGATATAGATGAAATGACGCTTGCGCTTGATCGCTTCTGCAAGACGCGACTGCCCCAACTACTTCCTAGCATTGCTGGACGAACCTCCAAAAGGGTACTCAAAAACCTAAAGTCTCGTTGGATACATGAGCAGGCTCTGCAGGAAGCAGACCTTTCAGAGTTTCGCAAACGATTGGAGGATAGATGGGGCAAACCGCTTGGTCAGCTGCGAATGCTTCTGACAATGGTCCGCGAATGGTGTCAGGAGGCGCATAAGCACGAGAATTCTTTGAAAGCAAGCAAGAAGAAGCAGCTTCGGGAGATTTTGATCCGATTGCTCGTCCGGGCTTGTCAGGTGACGGATGAAATCATCTGTCTCTTGGAAAATGGGCTTGCCGATGGTGCGATGGCTCGTTGGAGAACGCTTCATGAGATTGGTGTTGTGGCGGCTGTCATCTCGCGCCACGGCGAGAGTATCGCTGAACGTTATGTTGCGCACCAAGCTGTTGAATCCAGGCGTGCGATGGATAAGTATTTGGGTTGCTGTGGTCCTCTTGGGTTTAGGCCGTTATCGGCTCGCGAAGTAAGGAAAATTACTAAGGCATACGACGCAGCTATTGCAAAGTACGGTAAAGGGTTTGGTGCAGACTATGGATGGGCCACCCTGGATCTGAAAAAGAAAAAGGTGACATTTGCTACTCTTGAAGCGGAAGCGGGGCGTGCAGAAATGCGCTCGTACTATCAAATGGGTAGTGACAACGTGCATGCTGGGGTAAAAAGCATGTTCGTAAGATTGGGGCTACTCGACGATTATAGTGGCCTGCTTGCCGGACGTAGCAACGCCGGGCTGATGGACCCGGGGCAAAATGCTGCACATACGCTGACGCAAATTGCAGCTCTTGTATGCCTACCGGGTAAGTTTGATGACCTTGTGATCGCGCAGATGGTTCAGGCGCTCAGGCATGAGATCCCTCGATCTTTTTATGATGCGGACAAACGGCTTCGCAGGGATGATAAGCAGTACAAAGCCCATGCGGGAGATCACATTTCGAAAAGATAAACTTGTATGTTACTTCTTTCGATAGCTTTAGTAGATGTCGTACTGCTCCCAATGCAAGGTGGGGTCGGCCTGGATGATGGCGCTTTTGCCGGTCCAGCGCTCGAGCTCTTCGATCAGGGAGGCCTCGCGCGTCTTGAGGGCCTTGGAAATTTCCGGATGGACGCGCAGGGTGATCGTGCCGGAGGGGATTTCCGGGGCCATTTTGCGCGCCTCGGTCTGGATTTCGTAGCAGAGCGTGGGGACGGATTTCACCATGCCGGAGCCGGTGCAATAGGGGCAGGGCTGGCAGAGGGTGCGTTCGAGGGCTTGCTTGGTGCGCTTGCGCGTGATGGCGACGAGGCCGAATTCGTTGAAGCGCAGGACCTTGGAGGGAGCGCGGTCGGCGCGCAGGGCGTCCTCGAGCGCGGCCATCACCTTTTCGCGGTTGCGGCGCTCTTCCATATCAATGAAATCAATCACGATGATGCCGCCCAAATCACGGAGGCGCATCTGGCGGACGATTTCATTGACGGCTTCGACGTTGGTGCGGACGATGGTGT
>Ga0187817_10000064_pt1 | contig 32127 bp, 27 predicted proteins | sample NC_wetland_sal_i_17_FD_132431 | JGI IMG/M metagenome (GOLD analysis project Ga0187817, IMG submission 132431) | Wetland sediment microbial communities from Neuse River Estuary, North Carolina, USA - SO4_2 | ecosystem: Environmental > Aquatic > Freshwater > Wetlands > Sediment | place: USA... | reverse complement strand
GAAGGCTGAGAGATTACGTTACAGCGGCAGGCGGAGCAGACAAGGTGCTTCACTTTGGCTCGAAGACGACGAAGGCAATCTTCCTGGACCTCATTTTTAGCAACCTTGAAAACAAAGTAAATCAGTACGAACTCAAGCTCTATCCAACCGAGGATGACGGTCTTTTTCCGTCAGGAGAGGTTGCCTCTGACTGGACACAGGGCAATTACCCCAGGCCTTTCAGGAGGTCTGGCCTCTCGGCATGGCAGCAGGGACGAGAAGCGGGCATAAGCGATCCGAGTTCTGAGAACAGTGCTAAGCGAGTGCGTGACCACCTTGGGCGCTGGCGCGTCTACCATTTGCACGATACCAGTGCATTCTCGCCCATGCGCAAGACGGCGAGGGTGGACGACAATGATTTCTTGCGTCCGGATGGGTCAAATCTGGCCGCGTTTCTCTATTACCTACGAGAGAAGCATGAGGACTCTTACAGCTTGATTCAACGGACCGTGCAGAGGGTCGCTCCCTTTTTCGATGACTTCCAGCTGAAGCCAATTAGGCTCAAACCAGACGACATTAAGCTAGAGTGGAGACATAAAGGTTCGGAACAATACTTTGATGCATCGTCACTCTCGGACGGGACGCTCCGTTTCGTTGCTCTGGCGACGCTCTTGCTTCAACCAAAGGACTATCGGCCCTCGGTGATCCTCATAGACGAGCCGGAACTGGGTCTACATCCTTATGCCATTGAAATGTTGGCAGCTTTGATCCGACAAGCAGCGGCGCACACCCAAGTTATCGTGTCCACGCAATCATCTTTACTGTTGGATCATTTTGAACCTGAGGAGGTTCTGGTTGCTAACCGAGTAGCGGGTGCAACGGAACTTACGCGGTTGGATTCTAGGGATTTGTCTGCATGGCGCAAGGACTACAGCCTTGGCCAGCTCTGGGAGAAGAACGAGTTTGGTGGGCGGCCAGTTCGGGACTAAGATTAATGGCCCGCCTGCTGATCCATGTGGAAGGCCAGACGGAGGAGGACTTCGTCAACGAGATACTTGGCGAACACTTGGTGACAAGTGGGTACGATTCCGTGGGCGCCCGAATCGTCGGTAATGCCCGCTTGCGGCAGCGTCGCGGGGGAATTCGTCCCTGGCCTTCTGTGAGACGGGACATCATCAACCACCTGAAAGAAGACGCCGGTTGTGTCGCGACCACCATGGTCGATTACTATGGCTTGCCTCAACACGGAGACGAGGCGTGGCCGGGACGAGCCAAAGCGGCCAGTCTGAGCTTCTCCGAGAAGGCTCAGTGCGTGGAAGAGGCCTTGTTGGAGGAGGTAATCGCCGAAATTGGCGAATACCCTCGGCGATTCGTTCCGTTCGTAGTTATGCATGAGTTCGAGGGTCTTCTCTTTAGTGACTGTGGCGCATTTGGCAGGGGCATCGGTCGCCCCGATCTTGTGCCGGAATTCCAGGCTATTCGAGACGAGTTTGCCTCACCCGAAGAGATCAATGACTCGCCAGATACGGCGCCCTGCAAACGCGTTGAAGCTCTTGTGCCCGGATACGACAAACCGCTCTTTGGCACGTTAGCTGTGCTGGAGATCGGACTCACGCGCATTCGAGCGCAATGTGCGCACTTCGATGCTTGGCTAAAGCAACTGGAGGCTATGGTCAGATAAGCTGACCGGCCTGTCCAGGTTGAGTGTCGTCGCCGCGCCGTGGTAGCGGACAGACTGCGCTAGGGAGCCGGCGTGCCCTGATCAAAGAGGATCCGTCCAGGCTGGCAGGCCAGCGTCCGGTGGCGGAATGATATTCATACATCGCGGACCCGTAGAGCTTTAGATCAAATTGCATCGATTGGTGCGCGATGCTGTGGGGATCGAAATAATCCCACACCAATCCCGCGAGCGAAAACATGACTGAGGCACCTATCACGGCAAGGATCGCTTTGAACCGCACGGTTGTGATTTTCGCACGGGACTGCTGTATACTCCCGCCATGCGTAAGACCGTTGCCTGTTACATTCTCTGGCTGAGCTTTGCAACGTGCCTGCTGGCACAAGCTCCAACCATTCAGGAGGAAAAAGAGCGCTGGAACAGAGTGTTCTCGGGCTCTATACTATCTTTCAACCGGCAGCCGAACGCGTTTCTCTTGAAATCCGTGCAGGGCAGGACTCCAGGTCGAGCGCTCGAAATCGGCATGGGACAGGGCAGAAACACCATCGCCATGGCGCGCCTGGGCTGGGATGTCACGGGAATTGATATTTCCGACGAAGGAATCCGCCAAGCAGTCGCGGAGGCGAAGAAGCAGAACGTAACGATTCATCCGATTCTGGCGAGCGCGGACGATTTCGATTATGGAACCGCGCGCTACGACCTGATCTATGCGACCTTCGAGCACCAGATCGTTACCGACAATGCAGCGAAGATCATGGCGGCGCTAAAGCCGGATGGCATGGTGATCATCGAGGGATTTCAGGAAGACGTGTCCAAAGAGATCGGCCGGCCGCTCGGGCATCGGATAAATGAGCTGCCGCGCGCTTTCGATCAGCTTCGCGTTTTGTATTACGAAGACACCGTTGGACCCGCCGACTGGTACGACGGGAAGCCTGCGCCGATTGTGCGGTTCATCGCGCGAAAGCAGCAGAAATAGAATATTGGGGCAAAGATTGGAATGGGCTCGGTAGGGCGAGACGGGGACAGGCCGGTGCGTCCACGGAGAGAGATTCAGCGGGGCTGAGATGGGCTCGATCAGGGACGCACAGGCCAGTCCCCATCTCGCGAGGTGCGGCTCTACCGTTTGACCAAGACGACGGGGGACTGCTCGGAGCCTGCGACGCGGCCGAAGAAATCCCGGACTTTGGAATAATCGGCGGCAGGAACGATGGCAGCCTTGACTTCGAGCGACCGGGTGAAGAGAAGGGTTCCGTTGTCCACTTTGTATGAGACGTGGTAAGTGCCAAAAGCGGCCTCGAGGCTGCCGCTGTCCGGCATTTCATCCACAGCGAACCCGTCAGGCAGAGTGACGCGCACCGTTTCGCTGTACGATTCCGAATCGAGCACGACCGGCTGCTTTCGCTTGTCTGAGGCAAAGGGATATTGCGTGGTTCGGGCCAGCACGGCGGGCTTGAACATCATGAGGCGGCCTTGCAGCATTTGCGCGTAGCGGGGCGCCTGAAATTCGATGCCGAGGCTGAACTGGGTGCCGTCTTTCGCGCAGTCCGGTTCCACCTTGGATACCTTTGCATCGGTGGCCGTGAAGGCGACCCAGTGTTCGATTCTCTTCACATAGTCGGGCCGGTTGTAGTGGACGAACGGACGGCGGGCGTTGGCGGCGCTCTCTCCGTAACTGCGCTCGCGGGCCTTGGCCGAAATGCCACCGGCGGCGTCGAGCACTACGTCGGCCTCACGTTCCACGCGATTGGCGGAGGGCGGAGTGACGGGCATGCGGAGCAGCGCGCCTGCCTCACCGGCGAGCACCAGCGCCAGGCTGTCCTGCTCGTAGTCCGGCAGATATCCCGGAGGCGTCATCTCGTCGGTGGGATCGAAGATCATCAGACGCCCGAGTCTCGGATGCTCGATCACCGACGGCGCGGTGGTTTGCGCCGAGACTTTCGCAGCCAGAATCATGTGATTGAACTGCCAGGGAGAGGGCCACGCTTCGCGCACATGAGCGCGGTCGCCAGAATAGATAGCGACGAGATAGGAATCGATGCCGGCGGCTTTGAGCATGGTGCGCATGAGATTCGCTTTGTCTTTGCAGTCGCCGTACGATTTGGTGAATACTTCAGCCGCCGGGTGCGGTTTGTAGCCGCCGCCTCTGCCGAGCCGCGTGGAAATTTCGATGTACTTGACGCTCTGCACGTAGCGGCCAATCTGGGCGATGCGGTCGAATTCGGTAGCGCCTGCGGCGGCCAGGGAGTGGGACTTCTCCATCAGAGCATCGTTGGTGGTTTGCTGCGGGTCGGCGACTTCGGTCTGGAAGCGGGAAACATCAGCCCAGCTCGAGAAGGACGGCCCGGCGCTGCGCGAGCCATCGGGCGCGATGAAGCTCACGCCAAGCCAGGGAGCGAGTGCGCTGACTTCCGGGCTGGCAGGCTCGCGATCGAGAAACGGCAGATTCTTCAACTCCCACGTGTAGGTGCCTTCGGTGACGAGCGGACGCACGGCTTCAGCGTTGAAGGTAACGGTTTCAGCGCGCCAACCGGCGGGCAGCGAGAGCACGAAGCGGGACGTAAGCACGGGCAAGCGATCCTGAAACTCCCAGAGCCACTGCGTGAAGATGGATTTGTCTTCGGAGACGGCTTCAAACGCGAAGACGCTGCCAGGGTCGGCATCCTGCGTAGCGAGAATGACGCGCTCTCGGTATTCGTTGTAAACGTCGTTCTCAACCAAGCCGACGTCGGCGGTCTTGTCTTTTCCATACCGCCGGGTTTCTCCGGATGGAGTTACCAGCCAAGCGCGCAGTTCACGAACTTTCCCGGTGCCCGTCAGGTAGACTTCACCGCCGCGCGCAAACTCGCGGCCTTCCCGCGACAAAATTCGCACGGCGCGCCGCGTGGTGCAAATTCGCCTGCCGCTTTGGTCTACCGCCACGTGCTGCTCATTGAGGAGAACCACGACGGGAACTTTGGCCTCGTATTTCGGAGGTGCGATGGCAGCGGTGTCGCGCACCCAGGTTGGTGTGTCGTCGGCCGCAGATACCGCGCTGAGAAGAAGAATCGCGATCAGCAGGAATTTGAGGATGGACATTGATGGCCGCCTCTACTTGCTTGCCACCGGCTGGGCCTGCTTGAGGGTGAGCACGTGCTCGTCGGATTGATGCATCAAGTCGAACGCTTTCTTGAGGGCCGGGTAAACATCAACGGGAAAGGCAATGTGGCCATTCGTGCCGAAGGACATCTCGCGAGTACAGGTCAGAGTTCGTTTTGCGGTGTCGTAGCGCGCAGTCAGCTTGTAATTTCCCACGCCCTCAAGAGGAATGTGGGGCGGCAATTCCGGGTGCTCCAGTTCATACCCTTCGGGCAATTCCACAGTCATCTGATCCTGCTCCATCCACGGATAGGAGAAATAGACAGGGTACTTTCTTTCGCTCGCCGAAAACTTTGCCGGCACGTTCCGTTGGAAAAACGCGATGGGCAGAAAGAGCCGCTTTCCGGTGCGTTGGGCGTAATCGGGAACCTTGATGTGATAACTCAGGAGCAGCGGTTTATCCGGGTCGGCGGCATTTTCGAGGTGGATGGAGGTGACTTCAGCGCCGGCGTACTGATCGGTCAGCATCTTTTGAAGATGGTCCTGCTGCTGCTCTTCCTGCTGTTCCTGGAAACCGCGGCGGCGGTTAGTGGCGGCGTGGCCGGTGTACTCAAGGCGCACATCTCCTTCCAGCGTCCCGTCATCGCTCAGGTGAAAAGAACCGGAGCGTTTGCTCAGAGACTTGTCGGGTCCGGAGAGCGGTGTAGTGATCAGCACCGGCGAGTCGGAATCAGCAATCAGCGCTGCGGTGCCCTCTTCCTGCCAGCGCAGCATGCCGAAGGGGACATAGGTGCTGGCCGGATCGAAGAAGTTCCAGTGGTCGTCGACTTTCACCGCCACTTCATAAGCCCGCAGGAAATAAGTCTGGGCCATGGCGGGGTTGAAGAAGAACTGTTCGCGATCGGCTATTTTGGCAAAGCGCGCCTCGAATCCTGCCGCCGTGGCCAGGGCGCCGAAGAGCAGGTCAATATCCAGTCCCGTACCCATGCCCGCACGGATGGTGTCGGCCGGCACCTTGTTCGGCTTGCGGTCTGAGCGCTCCTCGACGCTTAAGCCGGAGCCCGGGTCATTGACATTCTTAATGGAGTTGCGGCAGTAACGGAAGAGCCGGCGGAGTTTCTCGTCCGGGGTGGTAGCGTCTTCGATAACCTGCTGCGCAGTCTTCTTCACTTCTCCGTCCACCTTCATGCGCGGTTTGAAATCCTGGTAGAGTTCACGGCCGTGATCCTTCCAGTATTTGTCCGGCGTGGACTGCTTGTCAGGGACGTAGTAAACCAGCATCCAGGTTCGCACTTCATGCTCCGGCGGCATGTTGGGCTCCTCGTGAAAGGCGGGCATGTTGGTGGCGGTGAGGCTGCTGAAGCCTTTCTGTTCCTTCTCGAAGTGCATTCCTTGCGGGAGATGAAAACCCATGGTGCTCATCGTAAAAGGAAAGTTGGGGTTAGTGAGCGGTTTCAGATAGTACCGCACGGTCTGAACCGGAATATCACGCTGGAACTGAAGCTCGACGTAATTGGCTAGACTGTCCTCGTATCGCTCGCGCCAGCGGTATTCGACTACGGCTCCGGGTTCCACGCCGGGCAGCACAAAGGACTTGGCTTTGAGTTTTATGCCATTCAGCTTCACCAACATGCGGTCGAAAACGGCGTCCTTCTTCAACTCGCTGACGGTTCCGTCCGGCTTAGTAGTGCGGCCCTCGATTTGGCTGATGGAGACCTTGCCGACATAGGGGATGTCGACCTTGCTGACTAACTCCGCGCCGCGATCATCAAAAACTTTGATTTTCAAGTAATGAGTAAAAACGCTGCGTGGATAACCGCTATCCACCTCGTCCGAGACTCGCACTTCCCATAGGATGGCCTCGGCGTGGGCGTCTTTATCGACTTTCGGAGACTTCGCAGCTAAGTCCGCAGGTTCAACCGTGGTCCAATCCCCCGCAAAAACAGGCGCGAAGGAGCAAAGCAGGTAGAAGTATTTCGCTCTATTTAGCATGACTCACCCCTTGGAGTTCCACCCCGGTTATTAACCTTAGTAAGCGGATTTTGATCTTAGTCTGATAAGAACATCCGCACCAAGTAACTTTGGTGGCAGCATAGCAGAGGGAGTCGAGCGGCGTCAAACTTATCGGGGCGAAAAGGGGACAGGCAGCCTGCGTTCACGCAGGTGCGGCCTGCAAGGTTGTGATGCGCTGGGTTGGGGGCGCAGTAGCCAGTCCCCATTTCGCGCGGAGTGGTTTTCGTCGAATCAGTCGGTTACAGATATTTTCAAGAGAGGCACCAGCGTCCACGATGAGGGGGCTGGCGGCTTGTGGGTGGCTCGATTAGGGACGGTGGAACCAGGCGAGGTTCAAGGCTTCGCTGATCATTTTCTGCATGCGCTTGTAGTGGGAGCCTTTCCAGTAGATGCGGCCGCAGGACGGGCAAGTGAGGAATTCGGTGTAGAGGTGGCGTGTGCGGGCCGGGAGGCGCGCGGCGATGGAGTCTTTATCAACCGCGTCGAGCGGCGTGTTGCAGCGCAGGCACCGGGTGAAGAGCGCGACGGAGCGGCGAAGATCGAAGCGCTCGACGACTTCAGCGAGCTGTAGGCGCGGGCTGGTTTCCCGCATCAGGTGGCCGTGCGTGACGGCGGAACGTTTCAGCAGGCCGGCATCGCGCGTCAGCAGGATGCGATGCTCGTCGCGTGAGATGCGCGCCAGGTCTTCATCCGGGCTATGGTTCTCGTATCGAGTATCGAACCCTAGCGCACGCAGATACGCGGCGAGGCGTCCCAGGTGAGAGTCGAGAATGAAACGCGTCTGGCGGAGGGGCTCGGGGCGAACGCGCGCCACAGGCGAGATGTCGATGGACTCGAAGACCGGATAGACGCTCACGCGGTCGCCATGCTGCACGCGCTGCGAGAAGGCGGCGGATTCACCGTTCACCAGAATCAGGTCGACTTCGGTGTGGGGAACACCGAGGCTCTCGATCATATCCTTGACGGTGGACTGGCCGTCACACGGGTGAGCGAAAGTGCGGAAGCGGCAGTGGGCCGGCAGGAGGTCGTTGAGTTCAGCGTAAAAACGGAAGAAGGCGGACGGCATGTCTTCTTCCGATATCTTACGGCGTTGTGCGACGGCCCAGAATCTACATCCGGTCGTAAACGCCGACGAACGGCTTGGCGACGCCCGAATCGTGTTCGGTATAGGTGAACGTCTTGCCGTCCGCCGAGACGGCCCATTCTTCGGCGTCGATCACCTTGTCTTTCAGCTTCGTAGTGGCGTTTGCTTTGCGCGGGTTAACCAGTTTCGCCGAAACCGTCATTCCGGCCGGAATCCTTGGCCCTTCCACCGGGTACTCCTTGCCATCGAACTTCACAGAGAACTTCACGTTCTCGGCGGGAACGCAAAGTGTAATGCCGTCCTCTCCATTGGGTTCAATATCAAGTTCCGGAAACGACGCTTTCAGCTCCGCGGTTTCCCAGGTGCCTTCGAAGCCCGAGGTCCCGCCAGTTCGCTTCATGGTGCTGACATTGGTGAACGCCTCGCCGTTCTCGTGCTTGCCGCTGGAGGTTCGAGTCATCGACTTGCCGTCTGCCGAGAGCGCCCAGGTGTCCGTTTCGGTTACCTTGCCCTTAATCTTGGATGTAAATTCCCACGTCGACGCATTGACCACTTTCATGGCCCACGTGTTGCCGAAGGGCGTTGGCTGGTCCGTGCCATCCGCTTTGATGGTCCACGAAAAGGATCCATAGGCGAATTTCCAGGTGTTTGGCCCCGCGGCTGTTACGGAGTCACTTTGTCCCGTGAAGTGGCTCTTAGCCTGGTTGAGTTTCCATTTGCCGGCAAACGGGCTGGCGGCAGAGAGAGCGGAGCACAATGCGCAACAGAGCGTGGTTGTGATGATGAGGTGCTTCAACCGCATGGCTTTTCCTTTCGACTGGAGTTTACGCCTTGATTTCGGGGCTGGCAAGGCCCGGGCTCGAATTTCAGATCTCGAAATGCTAAATTGGCGTTAAGGAGACAAGAGCTATGACCCATCTATGTCTCATGACGATGTTGCTGGCTGGGGCTGCATCGATCGGCCCGGAGAGCGCGGTAACCGGCCAGTATATGGAAGACCGGTCGAGCCGCGTGTACGGTTGTCCCTGCGAGTGGTCGAGCGAATATGTGAGTTACGGACGCGAGGCCGTTTTGGCTTGGAAGATTGAATCGGGTGAGTATGCGGGCGAGGACCTCACGGGACTGCGGCTAGCCGCCGTTTTATCGGGCGAGTTCACTTTGAGTGCGGCCACCTCCCCGCGGCGTTCGACTGTGTTTGTGGATGTGGGCGCCAGCGCTGCTCAGCGCCGCGCAGGAGTGGCCTGGCTTACAGCGCAGTACGGTGACGTGCTGGGCCGCGTTGTGGGCGTGCATGAGATGCCCATCGAGTTCAACGTCGATGCGGAACTGGTCACGCTGCGGGCAGGAGATGTCCTGGACGTGAAGATGCGGCGCGCCAACCTCGCCACCGACACGCTGCCGTGGGCTTCGCTGCTCTACGACCCGCTCACAAAACTTACGTCTTACACTCTGGGAACAACGCTCAATACGCGGTACAGCGGCCAGGATCTGGAGATGCGCTGGACACGCCAGGAGGCGGCCATCACGGGATATTACGGGAAATTTTCGCTGAAGTAGTGTGAGGGAAACCTGTGAAACGTCGAATTTGCTGTGTCGGGGTGCTATTCGCGTTCTTGTGTGGCGGGCAGGAGGTGTTTCGCAGCTACTACGAGCGCCAGAACGCAGAAGCCAACAAGCTATACACCCAGAAGGAGTACGGGAAAGCGATCGCCGTACTCGAAGATTTGCGACACCGCCCGGAGTTGCAGCAGTCTGAAGACGAACTGCTCAACGTCCTTTACAATCTGGCGTGCGACTACTCGCTGGCAGGCAGCAAGGACAAGGCGATGGAGACGTTGCGCGCAGCCGCGGCGACCGAATCACTCACGTCTGCCAGCGTGGAACGGGATTCCGACTTTGACAACATCCGCCAGGATCCGGCTTTCCAACAACTCGTAAAGGAACTCGAAGCCAAGGAGCGTCCGTACCAGCTCCTCTGGAACAGCCGGGTATGGAAGACCCCGTTCAGCGAAGATCTGCCCGAGAAGGAGAAAGTCGCCGGGCTCTCGCGGCTCTGGTCGGAAGCAAAGTACAATTTCGCTTTCTTCGACCGGCTCGCTGGCCTGGATTGGGACGCGCTGTATATTTCCTATCTGCCGAAAGTCCAAGCGACAAAGAGCACGCTCGATTACTATAAGACGCTGGCCGAGTTCTGCGCACAACTGCGCGACGGGCACACGGGCGTCAGCTATCCACGGGAGATCGAGAGCCGCTTCGGTTGGCCGGCCATCACCACCCGGCTACTTGAAGGCCGCGTCTTCATCGATGACGTCAGCGATCCGGCACTCAAGGAACGCGGCATCACTCACGGCCTTGAAATCCTGTCCGTTGACGGCACAACCGTGTGGGAATACGGACAAAAGAACGTCGCACCGACTCGCGGCGCCTCGACCAAACAAGACCTTGAAGCCAAGACCTATGAGAATGCGCTGCTCGGCGGCCTCGTGGAAAAGCCGGTTGCGCTGACATTGCAAGATGCAGAGGGAACGATCACCCAGGTCAGCCTGCGCCGTTTGAATCCGGCGGAAAGCGACCAGCTTCCCCACGGTCGCTGGAAGAGATTTGAGTACAAAATGCTGCCGGGCAACCTGGCTTACGTGGCGCTCCGAAGCTTCGGAAACGACGCGTTGATCGGAGAGTTTGATGCGGCGTTCGCAAACATTTGCAAATCCGACGGGCTCATTCTGGATGTGCGCGAAAACGCTGGCGGCAGCAGCAACGTGGGTTGGGCCATTCTCGGCTATCTGACAGATAAGGCTTTTCTCAGCACGCAATGGCGCACCAGCGATTACAGGCCGGCCTATCGGGCGTGGGGTAGGACGGGGAAGTGGTACAGCGAGGGACCGCAGGACCTTTGGCCCCGTGGGCCTGAGCCGTATCGCAAACCCGTGGTGGTCCTGACGAGCGCGCACACCTACTCCGCGGCGGAAGACTTCGCGGTCGTCTTCGACGCCATGAAACGCGGCAAGATCGTTGGAGAACCCTCAGGCGGCAGCACAGGCCAACCGCTGGTGATTGCCTTGCCCGGAGGCGGTTCCGCTCGCATTTGCACCAAGCACGACCGATATCCGGACGGCAAGGAGTTCGTTGGCGTGGGAATCCAGCCAGACATCGTGGTGCGGCCCACCGTCGCGGATTTCCGCGCCGGCCGCGACACGGTCTTAGACGCTGCTATACGTGAACTCGAGCGATCACACTAGCGCGTGTCAAACGGGTGGTCCGCATGCAGAGGCAGCGGTTCGTCAAGCGCTCGCGCATCGCCGCGCCGGTGGAAAGAGTGTTTCACTGGCACGAGCAGCCTGGAGCCTTCGAACAACTGGTCCCGCCGGGTGATCCCGTCCGGTTGATCGCGCAAGAAGGCGGCATCCGCGACGGCGCGCGCGTAGAAATCGAAATCGGTTACCTGCCCTTCTCCATCCGATGGATTGCCGAGCACAGCGGCTACATCCAGAACCGGCAATTTCGCGACATTCAGATTCGGGGACCCTTCGCGGCTTGGGAGCACACGCACCTTTTCGAGGCGGATGGGCCGGATGCGTGTTACCTGGAAGACCGCGTCGAATACGCGCTGCCCTTCGGTGTGTTGGGCCACTGGCTGTTCGGCGCCATCGTGAAGCGAAGACTGGCACGTGTGTTTGAGTACAGGCACCGCGTGACGCGGGAGGCCAATGAGACCGCGAGGGCCTGCTGATTTGCGTGACAATTGAACAGGAAGGCGCGCATGGCCGATCCTCAGGCGCACCCGCAGACCCAGCGGAGAGAAGGGCACGTACCCGGAACCGTGGGAAACGTGCGCTTGTTCGGCATTCCCGTCCGGCTGCACTTCACCTTTGTTCTGTTGCTGGTGTTTCTGATTTTCATCGGCATCAGCGGCAAGCAGACCGGCGCAGCCACGGCGGTGTATATTCTGGCACTATTCGCCTCGGTGCTGCTGCATGAGATGGGGCACGTGCTGGTAGCCCGGTGGCACGGCGTACGCACGCGCGAGATTGTGATGTATCCCATCGGGGGCGTTTCGCGCCTGGAGAGCCAGCCGAAAGCGCGGCAGGAACTGCTCATTTCGACTGCCGGACCGCTGGTCAACCTGCTGATCGCCGTCATCCTGTTCGCCGCGCAGCGCAATTTCCTGCCGATCGAGACCTTGCGCATCCCCACCGACGCGAACCTGATGGAGCGCATCGCCATTGGGAACTTGCTGCTGGGACTGTTCAACCTGTTGCCGGCGTACCCGATGGACGGCGGGCGCATTCTGCGCTCCGCGATCGCGTTCTGGAAGCCCGAAGATGAAGCGACGCAGATCGCCGCCAGCGCCGGGCAGTTCCTGGCTGTCGCCATGGGATTGTTCGGGCTGCTTTCCGGGAACTTCCTGCTGCTGTTCGTTGCGCTGTTTGTCTACCTGGGCGCGCAGCAGGAAGGAGCGGCGGCACGCGGCCGCTCGCTCACCAGCGGATTTCCCGTGCGCGCCGCCATGGTCACCGATTTCCACACCCTCTCGCACGGAAACACGATCCGCGAAGCCGGTGATCTGTTGTTGGCCACCTCGCAGCAGGATTTCCCGGTGATGCACGGCGACGAAGTGACGGGCCTGCTTACACGCCCCGCGCTGATGCGCGCCATGCTGCGCGAGGGGCCGGATGCTTACGTGGCCGGGGCTATGGACCGTGATTTCCCGCGGGTCCCGCCGGACATGGACCTGGCCACCGCGGTTCCCTTGTTGTCCGCCGCCGGCTCGAGCGCTTTGGTAATGGATGGAGACCGTTTGGTAGGATTGCTCACGGCGGAAAATCTCTACGAGTTCATTCTGCTGCGCCAGGTGAGCATCGCGCAAGCCAAGATGAGTCATCATTAAGGGCCTGGCATCTTGGCGGCGTATTCACACGAAGACGCGCCGGGCCGAAGCGCGGCGGCAGCCAAGAATGGCTGGCCCCACTTCAAACGAACTTCAGCGAGTCATGAGCCGCAGGTGAAACATCAAATCCTTTGGGTGCCTGTCTCGAGTCAGGCGTGGGCCGGCGCGGCAAGCAACATAGTAATCGCCGATGCATCGTGTCGTCATTATCGGAGGCGGGTTTGGCGGACTTCGTGCCGCCAAGGCGTTGCGCCGCGCGCCCGTCGATGTGACTCTGCTCGACCGGCGGAATTTCCATCTCTTTCAGCCACTGCTCTATCAGGTGGCGACCGGCGGCTTGTCACCGGGCGAGATTGCGGCGCCGCTGCGCTCCGTTCTCCGGCGCAGTAAGAACACCGAGGTGCTGCTGGCGGAAGTCACGGATCTCGACACCGCCAACCGGCGCGTCATCCTGCGCGACGGCGAAGCCGGTTACGACACGCTGATCGTGGCGACGGGCGCCAGTCATTCTTACTTCGGCCACGATGAGTGGGAGCGACTGGCGCCCGCTTTGAAGACCCTGGAAGACGCGACGGAGATCCGGCGCCGCGTTCTGCTGGCATTTGAGAAAGCGGAGCGGGAACCGGATCAAGACTTGCGGCATGCCTGGCTGACCTTCGTAGTGGTAGGAGCCGGGCCCACCGGCGTGGAACTCGCGGGCGCGCTGGGAGAAATCGCCAACGACACGCTGCGCCACGATTTTCGCCATATCGATCCGGCGCAAGCGCGCATTCTGCTGGTGGAGGGATCGGATCGGGTGCTGCCTCCGTACCCGCCGGACCTGTCGGCGAAGGCCGAGCAGTCCCTGATTCGCCTGGGAGTGCGGCCCATAACCGGCGCCATGGTAACCGGCATCGACGAAACGGGTGTGACCATTCGGCGCGGCAGTCAGACAGAGCACATTCCCGCGCGGACTGTGATCTGGGCCGCGGGTGTGCAGGCGTCGCCGCTGGGCCGCATGCTCGCCGAACGCGCGGGAGCGGAGCTCGACCGCGTGGGCCGCGTGATTGTCGAACCCGATCTGACCATCGCCGGCCATCCCGAAATTCTGGTGATCGGAGACCTGGCCAACTTCAGCCATCAGACGGGGAACCCGCTGCCGGGCGTTGCGCCCGTGGCCATGCAAGAGGGGCGGTATGCGGCTGACCTGGTACGCCGGCGTCTCGAGGGCAAAACCGTGGAGCCGTTTCATTACTGGGACAAGGGAAGCCTGGCGACCATCGGCCGGGCCGCGGCGGTGGCGGACTTCGGGCGCATCCACATCGCCGGCTACTTCGCCTGGCTGACCTGGTTATTCGTGCACCTGATGTACCTGGTGGGGTTCGACAATCGCCTGCTGGTGTTCATCAAGTGGGCTTACAACTATTTCACGCGGAACCGGGGAGCGCGGCTGATCACGGGAGGACGCGCGTCAGCGGGTAATTGATCTACAGCCTCGGCCGGTAACCGGGCCGGGAGCGCACGCGATACTTCTTACCGATGTCGGAGACGATCTCGACGCTGATTTTCCGGAAGCCTTCGTTCGGATTGAAGGCGGGGTAGTAAGTTACGGTGTAGCTGTTGCCGAGATCCTCGCGAATGGACTCGAACGCTTCCACCTGTTTCTGCCACGTCTTGGCCCAGTAGGCCTTGCCGCCGGTGCGGGCGGTGATGCGGCGGAAGACGCCGCTGGAGATGGGATCCTTGTTCACCTCGTTGGTGGATATCACGTAGATGGGGATGCCTTCATCCTCGGCAACGGCGCGCACGTCATCGGGGGCGACCATGCTGGCGTTATCCGGCCCGTTGGAGAAAACGATGACCACCTTGCGGCCGGGAACCTTCGCGGCGTCGCGCAGCGTCAGCAGCAGCGCGTTATAGAGCGCCGTGTCGTCACCCGCCACCGCTTTGCGCAGGCCGAAGATGGCATCGCCACGGTCGCGGGTCAAATCGGACGCGCGCGAGAGATTGCGGCTGAACGAATACATGGCCACGGAATCGGCGCGGTCCAGTCCGCGCACGAAATCGGCAATGGCATCCTCGGCGTAGACAAAGCCGTGGTACATGAAATTACTCGTGTCAAACAGAATGAAAACGTTGGTTCCCACGAAGGCATCCGACCGGGGATCGATGGCCAACTTGGAGGGCTCAGCTCCCGTATCAATCAGCGGACGCACGCTGCCGTCCTCGTTGACCTGCACCGCGGGTTTGTTGCCTTCGGCGAAGGTGGAAACTTTTTCCACAATGCCGTCCTCCAGAATGCGGAAATCGGCGGGCTTGAGGCCATTGATGTAATGGCTCTTGCTGTCGGTGACCGTGAAACTCAACACCACCAGGTCCACCTTGGTGCGGAACACCGGGGTCTTGGCTTCCTGGCCGGACAGCCACACTGCTCCTCCCGCCAGCAGGATTGCGGCTGTTAAGATGACGGTCTTCAATGGGGTACTCACACGATTCTCCTGAAGATTATGGCAATGCGGCCTTTTGCTCCGCCGACGCCTGCAATCTGGTCTTGGCCCGCACATCGTCGCCAACGAGTCGAAGCGAGCGCAGCAAGGCCGGCCAATCCTCCAGATGCGAGGCGAAGATGCGTTCCACCACTCTCTGGGTCCATTCGGGGATGAGCACGTTGAGCTGCGAGGGTGTGGCGTGAACCTCATCCGCCAAGGCCGCCCAGAAGAGCGTGTTGGATTCCCAGCTCTCCGCCATGATGCGGCTCGAATACCCCATCAAGGTGGGGAAGGTGCGCAGTTTGAGAAGCTCGGGGCGATACGAATTGGTCAGGGTGGGTTTGGGAGTGCCAAACGCCCGGGAGACAGCCTGCTCCGCCACGTCGGCCGGGTGCTCCAACCGCAATTGCCGAATCTCAGCCACTAAGGGTCCGTCCGCGCCTTTTTGCCGCGGTTCCATCTCAGAGGCGAGGTCGAAGAACTCCGCCGGCGTCACTTTCTCGATGGCCGCTTTGACGTCGCCGGCCTCGAGCAGCTGTTCCACCTGTGTGGTGCGGGCGGGAGCGGCCTGCGAGCCCAGCACCTCCAGCACCTGCCGGCGCAGCTCCGGATCGATCGCCGCCTCCGCCAGCAAAGAGCGCCCGTAGCGCAAGTGGAGGCCCACCCAATGCATTTGCGCCGGCGTCACATTCCACCAGCGGGGAGTCTTGGCGCTCAGAATCATCTGCGGCACCAGATCACCCCAGATGAGCGCCTGCGTCTGCGTGGGGACCAGGAAATTCTGCTCGGCCTCAGCCAGGGCGTACGGCAATCCGGCGAGCGAGCCGACCAGCCTTCCTCCGCCGTTCGACGGCCAGCCCGTTCCAAACAGCTCCGTAGAACGCCAGGTGTGATTCGTGCCTTGTACGCCGATAAAGTCATGGCCACGGACGAAGAGCGGATTCGTATACAGCACTTGCGCCCCCGGCGGCGCATAATGCGCGTAGTTGTAAGCCACCAGCGTGTCGCGCAGAAATGGAGCGAGCTGCCCGCGCAGGTCTTTCAGCTTTTCAGCGTCGCTCCCCGCGCGCTCCACAGCCGCGCGCAGATTCACCTTGCGCTCCAACTCGACATGTTTCTCGGTCCAGTAGCCAAAGGCGAATGCGTTCTTCTCCACCGTGGTGAGCGAAGAGCGCGGAAGCTGGATCTCCGAAATGCGGGATGCCAGCTTGTTGATCAGCGGGATGTCGAGTTTGGCGCCGTGAGAGAGGCTCTCCAGATGGTCATCGAGCTGGAACAGGGTGGTGAGAGAAATGATCCGCTGGGACTCCAGAATGCGGTCCATCTCCTGCACCACCTGCGCATGCGTATCCGGGTCGGCGGGATTGGCCGTTCCCGCCAGCAAGTCGACCAGCCGCTCCTGCGGCGATGCCACACCGCCCGATCCTGTGGCCTTCAGCAGCAGAGCCACACTCTTCTTGCCCGCATCGAAGATGTCGCGATCGCGATGAACATCCGCGAAAGGCGGAAGAATGCCCGCCAGCGCCGCGTCCGCCTGGTTGGCCTTAATACTGCCCTGCCGGCAGAAGATCTGCCACAGTCCCACCAGCGCCTGCATGGTCCCGGACGTGTCCGCGCGCAGCAGGTGGTCTTTCATGCGGCTGATCGAGTCGGCGGTGTCCAGAAACTGGATGACGGTCTTGTCTTCCACGAGCGGAGCGTCGTTAAACAGCTCGTACTGCGGGCCGTAAATGTGATAGTCCTGGATCAGCCGTTCCACCGTGTCCGGCTGGAGCGGCTTGGTGCGCAGGCGATCCACATCGCTGATGGCCATGAAAATTTTAAGCGGCTCGTTCTCGACCGACTTGCGGCAAAGAGCAAACAGGGCCTCGATCACGTCATCGGAGTCCTTCCATCCGCTCGCCGCCTTGGTGAGCTTGCCATCGTACTTGCCGTTGGGGTGCGTGACGAAGAGATTCTTCCAAACCTCGATGCCTCCCGGAATGACGGGACGCCCGTTCCTATCCACACGCAGGCGCGTGGTCAGCAGCATCATGTCGGCGTTGGAGCGGAACACCGGGCGCGCGGGTCCGGGACTGGTGACGCGGCCGCGAATCGCCATATAGAAGCGCTTCATGCGCAGTGGGTCGGTCAGATAATCCTTCACCGGGCCGTTGATCCGGGCCAGCGCATCGAACAAGCTGGCCATCCAGCCGTCGTCCTTCGCCAGCAGTTTGTCAAAGAACGCCGCGCCTTGATCCGGAGCCACACCCACCAGCTCCGCCCAAGCGCCGGCCGAACGGTCACTCCCAGGCACAATCGCTTTGCCGTTACGGATCTCGAACATCGCCCCGAAGAAATCCAGCACGTGCGCATAGGCCTTCAAACGCGGAAGAGCGATCGTCTTGCGCAGTTCCTCGGCGGTCTGCGGATCGAGTTTGGAAAGCCCCAGATAGAGCCGGCAAAGCGCGGGATCGCCCAGAAAAGACTCCAGAAAGTCGCCGCTCTCTTTTTCCTTGGCCGTTAGCCAGTAGTCCGGTCCGTAAAGCACAGGCACCGGCGTCGGATGAAAGTCGTAAACGAACGGCCGGTTGGTGCGGAGCGCCTGCTCCAGTTCCGCGATGGGGAAACCGGAATCGGTGGTCAGAAAGGCGCGCGTCGCATTGACGGTCTCGAGGACCACTTCGCTGCCGCAGCCGCCGCGCATACGGTATCCGATGATGCGCAGCAGTTCGCCGGCATTGGCCGAGTCGCACGTCTCGATGCGAATCACTTTTTCCGTGCCCGCCAGCTTCTCCAGCTCGCGGGCCTGGGAGATGTAGCGATGCACCAGTTTCAAGTATTCGGTTTGTTCCAGCGCCTCGTTGCTGTGGGAAGCCTGATAGCCGTTGGTGACCACGTTACGAGCCAGGGCCGGAAGCACTTCCTCGATACTGATTTCGTTCGAAATCGCCGCCATCCGGTTGAACGAGCGCAACGGACCCGGCACGTAGACCACTTGCTTGGGATCGCTTTGGACCGGCTCCGCCTTCCACACCGGCACGCCCGGCCAGCCCTTGCCTCCCGCCGAGTGGTACGCCTCGATGTGCCGCGTGGCAGCGGCACGGTCTCCAGCTTCCAGGTCGAGGACGGCCAACTCACGCGCCGCGGCCGCCAACTCGGCGCGGTTGCCGGACTTCTCCGCCGCTTCGAAAACCCGGTTGTAGGCAGCCCGGGATTCCGGGTCGCCGTAACGCACCAGGAACTCCGCGTACTCTTTCAACACCTCGAGATCGCCGGGAGTGTGCCGCGCGGCGGCGGACAGAACCGCCCGGGCGCCCCCCACATCACCCGATTTCTCGAGCTGCCGGGCTCGATCCACAGCTTCGTCCGCGAACAGTGGGGTCAGGAAAAATAAGGCCAGAACTACCGACAACTTCATCGTGGGGTCTCCCGTTGCGTGGTTACCCAATTTACCATGTCTTTTGCCAGCCTGGGGATTCTACGGCAACTCTATCGGAAAACACAACGGAAGGGATGTAAATTCGTGCACAAGGGGCGAATTCAACGTACGGTTCTTCCTAGGGATCAAATCGTTTTCGAAGCTCGGCCGGCACAACGGGACAAACATCAGGCGGACGGGCAAACCAGCGGCTCCGCATATGCGCAATCCAATCGTACGCACCGTCACGGAGCGGCCGGGGGATCAGATGAAGGGCCGCGCCAACCACCCGCCAGCTGCCGCCCAGCCGTCGCAGAACGCACACAACCGCGTCCGACCGCACCAGGATGGAGCCGCTACCTGTCTCGAGGACCACACTATCCGGCAACCTCGCACGGGTGCTCTCCGGCACCTTGGACCGAAAGGTCTCCCCTTGAAGCGGGGCAAACCGGAACAAACGGCCGTCCCGGTCCGCGGCCACCAGGAATCTCACCCAGCGGTGACACAGGCCGCAGTGGCCATCGTAATAGATCGTGTCGGTTGCCGGCTCTTCCGCGGGCATGGTGTAATTTCATTCAAGCATGAAGCTGTGGAAGAAGATCCTGATCGGCTTTTTCGCGGCCTATCTGTTGCTGGCGGCGGTAGTGTGGGTTGTCGTTTCCCTGCCTCCGGCCCAGTTCGCAGCGATGATGGCCAAGCTGCCGACCTCCGAGAACCCCGGCATGCTGTTCATGATCGTTCCCATCGGGCCGTTGATGATGCTGGCCCGCGCCGGCCACCTGAAGCCCGGCGACATGGCGCCCGACTTCCATCTGCCCGTGCTGCACAGCCAGGAGACCGTTCAGCTTGCCTCCTTTCGCGGCCAGAAGCCCGTGGCCCTGGTCTTCGGCAGCTATACTTGACCGCCTTTTCGCCGGGAGGTTCCCGCGCTGAACAAGCTGTACCGGGAGTACAAGGACCGTGTGGCGTTTTACGTTGTCTACATCCAGGAAGCCCACGCCAGCGATTCCTGGCGCCTCGCCGGAAATGTTTCGGTCGCGACGCCCCACACCTTCGACGAGCGCGGAACGGTGGCCTCGTCTTGCGTGCGCAAGCTGGGAATTGAGATGCCAGCCTTGGTCGACGGTGTGGACAACACCACCGAATCCGCTTACACCGGCTGGCCCGACCGTCTTTATCTGATCGATCGCAATGGCCGGGTTGTCTACAAGAGCGGGCCGGGACCTTTCGGATTTCATCCCAGTGAGCTGAAGTCGGCGCTGGAGCGCGTCGCGCCGGGTGTCAAGACCGCCCAACGGTAGCGGGGCCGAAGCGCCGCGGCAACCCTGAAGGGCTGACCCCACAGGGTCCTGCGTGGGGACGGCCCTTTTGGGTTGCGGCCTGGCTCCTGCCCGGCCCGATCTTTTTTCACAGCTCCTTACTTCCGTAACAGCGGTTCCAGTGTCTGCATCACATTCTGCGCCACAATCCGGTTCCCTTCGCCGGTGGGGTGAATGCCGTCGCGCTGCATCAGGTCGGCATGGCCGCCCACCCCGCGCAACAGAAACGGAATCAAGGGGGCCCGGTAGTTCTTCGCGAGATCCTGGTACACGGCCTCAAATGAGTGAATGTAGTCGGGGCCATAGTTCGGTGGAAGCGTCATACCGGCCAGCACGACCTTGGCTCCAGCCTTCTGCAACGTCACAATGATCTGTTCCAGGTTGGCGCGCGTGGTCGTCACCGGCAGCCCGCGCAGGCCATCGTTTCCGCCGAATTCGACAATCACGATGGCGGGCTTGAGCGCCGTCACCGTGCCTACGCGCTCCAGCCCATCGGTGGTGGTATCGCCGCTGATGCCCGCATTGACAACGTGATAACGGTAACCGCGGCGATCGATCTCCTTTTGCAGGAAGTCCGGATAGCTCTTGCCGGGATCGGCGCCGAACCCGGCCGAGAGGCTGTCCCCGAAAGCCACGACGGCTGGTCTCGAGTCCGGCGCCTGAGCCACGGCCGGCGGCGGGCTCTCACGATCGGGCGCCGCATCGCGCTCAGGCGCTTTCGGTTGCTCGCGGCTGCAACCAACGAACAACAGGCACGTCGAAACTAGAATGATGGGACGCACGGTCGGCGAGAGGCCTCAATGCCATAATAAAAAATTGGCGCACCAGGAATCGAGTTCCCAACCCATGATCCAGGTGTCCGGTCTCACCAAGACCATTGCCACACCCACGCATCGCGTGGACATTCTCAAGGGCATCGACCTCGAAATACCGCGCGGCCAGTTCGCCGCCATCATGGGCCCCTCGGGCAGCGGCAAGAGCACCCTGCTCGGGTTGCTGGCCGGCCTCGACACTCCCACCTCCGGCAGCATCGTTCTGGATGGCGAGGACATCACCGGTCTCGAAGAGGACGAACTGGCGCTGCTGCGCGGGCGCAAGATCGGCTTTGTGTTTCAGTCGTATCATCTGATCCCTACACTCACGGCCGAGGAGAATGTCCTGCTGCCGCTCGAGCTGTCCGGCCATGCTGCCGGCGGCGTGGAGCGCGCACGCGAACTCCTCGAAAGCGTAGGACTGTTCGACCGGCGCGATCACTACCCCGTTCAACTTTCGGGCGGCGAGCAACAGCGCGTGGCCTTGGCCCGCGCCTTCGTCGTGCGCCCTCCCATCCTGCTGGCTGATGAACCAACGGGCAACCTGGACACCACCAACGGCCATATGGTTCTCGATCTGCTGATTGCGCTGAATCGCCGCGAAGGAACAACGCTCGTGCTGGTGACGCACGACCAGCAGATTTCGGAACAGGCCGATCGCCGCATCACGCTGCGAGACGGCCGCGTGGTTCTCGATGCGTAACCGGCTTTCCTGGACCACGGCTTCCAAAATCGCCTGGCGCGAATCGCGGGCCTCCTCCGCCAAGTTCCTCTTCGTGATCGTGGCTGTCGCCATCGGCGTGGGCTCGCTCACCGGAGTCCGCGGATTCAGCCGCGCATTCTACGGCATGTTGCTCCGCGAGGCGCGGACCCTGATGGCCGCGGATCTCTCCTTGCGCGTCTTCGCCCTGCCCAACGCGCAGCAGACCGCCACTATGGACCAGTTAATGCAGAGCGGCGTCCGGCGCACCTGGATTACCGAAACGCTTTCCATGGTTTCGTCCACCACCGTTCCCAACCCGCTGCTGGTGTCCATCAAAGCCGTCGATCCGCACGTGTACCCGTTTTACGGTGAGGTCAAGCTCGATCCGCCGGGATCGCTCGCGCACGTGTTGACTGCCGATTCGGTCGCGGTGTCCGACGATCTGCTGCTTCGCCTGAAGGTGGGGGTAGGCGATTCCGTACGCCTGGGCGGACAGCCGTTCCGCATCGTTGGCGTGGTCGCCTCCGAACCGGATCGCATGTCCGGTAGCTTGAATGTCGGCCCGCGCGTGATGATCACGCGCGAAGGTCTGGGTCGCACCGGCCTGATGGGCATTGGGAGCCGCGCCTCCGAGCGGTATCTGTTCCGGCTCACCCCCGGATCTCCTGGCATCCAACAGGTGCGGCAGACCTTGCAGAAAGCCTTCCCCGAATCCCTGATCGCCGATTTCCGGGAGACGCACCCCATCATCACCCAAGGCCTGAACCGCGCCACCACCTTTCTCAGCCTGGTCAGCCTGATCGCCCTCATCGTGGGCGCGTTGGGCGTGGCCACGGCCATGCAGGCGCATCTCCAGCAGAAGATGGATTCGATCGCCATCATGAAATGCATCGGCGCGCGCTCGCGGGAAGTCATCCAGATTTACCTGCTACAAACCATCGGGCTGGGCCTGGCGGGCGGCCTCGCGGGGATCGCGTTCGGCTCCGTGGTGGAGGCGGCCTTCCCTCCCCTGATCGCGCGTTACTTTCATCTCCAGCCGGACTTGCACTGGGATCCGAGCACGGCCATCCAGGGGCTGGCGGCCGGCATCCTGACCACGCTGCTGTTCACCCTGCCGCCGCTGCTCGGCATCCGGAAAATCCGGCCCGGTGTGATCTTCCGGCGCGAAATGGCTGAGGTCCGGCCGGGCTGGAAGCAGAGACTGCGCGATGCGCGCGCCTCCCTGGCCGCCGGCGGCGCGATTCTCTGCGGTATCGGCTTGATTGCCGGATGGCTGCAGATCGGCACGCTGCGCGACTCGGTGCGCACCGGCGTCGTGTTCGTGGCGGCGGTGGTGGTGAGCCTGCTCGTGCTGTCGGGGATCGCCTGGCTTCTGCTGCGCTCCGTGCGTGCGTTCGTGCGCCGCTGGCCCCGGCTGTTGCCGGCATCCCTGCGGCATGGTGTGGCGAACCTCTACCGGCCGGGAAATCACGCGCAGGCCGCTCTGGTCGCCCTGGGAATCGGCGTCATGTTTACGCTCACCGTCTTCCTGGTTCAGCGCGGCATGATGGCCGAGATGTTCAAAAGCGCTCCCCCCGGGATGCCGAATGTTTTCCTGCTGGACATCACCGCCAAAGAGCGTGATCCGCTCATCGCCCTGGTCCGCGCTCAGCGCGGCCTCGAAGGCGCGCCGGACGTCGTGGGAACGGTGGCCGCGAAGATCGTCAGCATCGATGGCAAATCGATCGACTCGTTCAACCTGAAGGCCTGGGGCCGCCGCTTCCAGCGCACGCGAGGCGTGGCGCAGGCCGCAGACCAGCCGGCACACACGGCCATATTGCGTGGTGCATGGTGGAATCCCAAGGCGCCTCAGGCCGAGCCGCAGCTCTCGGTCGCCGAAGAAGCCGCTCAGATTCTTCACCTGCATCCCGGCTCGCACATGGAATGGGAAGCTGCCGGCCGCACTATCCGCGCGCGCGTCGCCGCCGTCCATCGCATCGATGAGATTCACATGTATGGCCGCATCGAATTCATCTTCAGCGCCGGAACGCTGGACGGGCTACCCATCATTTACTACGGCGGCGTGCGCGTCGCTCCGCGCGCCGTCGCCCAATTGCAGCGCGCGACGTACGAAAAATTCCCTACTGTCACTGTGGTCAACGTGGCGGACGTGCTGGAAATCGTCCAGCAGGTGGTGGATCAGATTGCGCTCGTAGTGCGCTTCATCTCCATGTTTGCGATTCTCGCCGGCATCGTGATTCTGGCGTCCAGCGTAGCCGGCACACGGTTCCGCCGCATCCGCGAGGTGGTGATCCTCAAAACGCTCGGCGCCACACGAAAACGCGTGGCTGGAATTTTCTCCGTGGAGTTCCTGGTTCTGGGCGCAGTGGCGGGCCTGATGGGAAGCCTCCTGGCGACGGCTTTTTCCGCGCTGCTTCTCAAGCGCTGGCTGGACGCTGATTTCCGCATCGACGTACTGCCGAACCTGCTGTGCATCGTTCTCACCGCGCTGGTGGCGAACGCCGCGGGCTGGATGGCCAGCTTCCGCATTCTGGGCCAGAAGCCGCTCGAGGTGTTACGCGCGGAATAGTGTGGGGCGGGGCTTCGGCCCTGCCGCCGCGCTTCCGCGCGGCGTCAAAAAAGGCACAACATTCATCGCCGGGCGGAAGCCCGCCAGCAGCCCAGAAGGCCGCCCCACGTGACCCGTTGGCAATTGTATTTCAACAAACTTCTGAACGCAGGCGAAAGCGCCTCCGCCACCAGAATGGATCAACAGCCTGTGGACTACGTTGGGGCAGGCATTCATCGGCGAACAAGGGATCTCGGCGTAAACGAAGTGGCATGACAGCCACAGAGCCGCCCCGATGCGCAGCATGACGCGCGCGGCGGGAAGTAACTTCTCGAGCACCGATCAATTTTGAATCGGTACGGCATTCCAGTCAAGACTTTGTGCGGCGCTCTGCGCGAAGCCCGTCTCGGTGTTGCGTAAAACTGGACGCAGTGATTTGATAGACGAGACTGTTCCGTCCACTTCCGTCGAGCCTGGAGCCTGCACGAACTCCGCCTATTTTTTCCACCGCTCGCTGTGAGCGCACATTCTGTGGATCAATAAGAAAGACCACTTTACTTACGAATCGGAAGGCGTGCCGGAGCATGAGTTGCTTCATTTCGCTGTTGTAGACGCCGCCCCAGTACGATCTCGCTAAAAACGTCCAACCGATTTCTATCTCGCTTTGTTCGCCGTTATAACCATGGAATCGGGACCAGCCGATGACCCGGCCGTCTTTGGCATCCATAACGATCAGCGTTCCACCGGATTCCAAGGCCTCGCGAAAAAACACTTTGAAGACCTCTTCTTGGTAACGGTCTTTAGCCGGGTGTTGCTCCCAGATGAGGGGATCCGCAGCGACGGCGTAGAGTTCATGAAAATCCTCTGCTCGAAGCGGCCGAAGTTCGAGCAGCCGGCCTTTCAAAACGGGTTGGAGGTCAAAGGCCATTCCTGATTTTGTGCGCCTGTCTGGTCGGGCCCGCCCGACCTGATTTTTTCATACCGCGAGTCACTCGGTTCGAATGGCTTCGAGCGGATCGATGCGCGCGGCTCTCCTGGCTGGCGCGAGAGTTGCCAGTGCCGATACGACGGCGAGGGTCAGAACCGTTGCCATGATCGTAGCGAGATCCATGGGGCTCACGCCGAACAGCACGGAGCGGAGCACACGGTCGGCAAGGAGTGTTAAGATCAGTCCCGCCGCGGTCCCCGCCGTCAGCAAACGGGCTACGCGGCCAACATCGTGACCGGCGATCTGCCCGGCGCCGGCTCCGAGAGCCATTCGGACACCGATCTCCCGCGTGCGCGCCGCCACTGCGAGCGACACCAGTCCGTAGAGACCCACCGACGCCAACAGCAGCGCGGCCATTGCGAATCCCGCCAGCATCCGGGTGTTAAGACCAGGCTGTTCGAGGGATTCGTTGACCACGTCCTGCACCATGCGGAGACCGAATACGGCGCGCGATGAATCGATGTTGTGGATGAGGGGGCGGATGGCTCCGAGCAAGGCGCGCGTGTCGCCGTGAGTGCGGACCACGTATTCGGGATCGGGCCAGCCGCCGGGCGCCATGCAGACGTAAAGATACGGCGCGGGAGCGACATCGAGCGTGTCTTCCCTGTCGTTGCCGGCGACACCAACGATCTCCATGGGAGGACCGAGCGGCTGATCCAACCATTGGAGGTGCCGGCCGAGGAGGTTCTGGCCCTTGCCGTACATTTCCACGAACCGGCGGCTGACGAGCGCTTTTGGAGGGGCAGTCGAGAGAACCACGAGGTCGGGGCAGTCCTGGCCCGCCAGCAGCGGCGTACCGAGCGCGCGGAGATAGCCGCGGCTGATACTTCGCTCGCCAATCGTAATGCGGCCGCTCGCGTCGGTTCGGGCCGGACCTTCGAGCGTGACTTGATAGCGCAGAGTGGCGCCGATGGTGGGAAGAAAATTGGTGAAACCGGCGGCTTCCACGCCGGGGACGCGCTCGAGTTGAGCCAGGATCGCTTTTTGCATCTGGCCCACGCGGGTGCGGTCCTCGCCCCATCCTGCTCCCACATGGAAAGTGATTGCGTGAGCGGGATCGAAACCAAGATCCACGCGAGAGAGATTGAGGTAACTGCGCAGCATCAGCCCGGCGCTCGCCACCAGGAGCACGGTGATGGCAATCTGGCTGGCGACCAGGGTCGATTGCCACCTTTGCCGCGCACCGGATGCGCCGCGCCCTCCATGGGAAAGCAGCGCCACGATGTCCGCGCGGCTCGCCTGGAGCGCGGGCAACAAGCCGCAAAGCAGGACCGCGAGAAACCCCGTCAGAGCCGCGAACAACAGCGCGCGCCAGTCCAATCGAATTTCGGCGGAATGCGGTAACGTGTCGAAAGCTTTCGCCAGGAAATCCACCAGCCATGCGGCCAGCAGGCAACCCATGGCGACTCCGGCGGCGGCGATCAGCAACACTTCGCGCAGGACGCCGCCGGCGACCTGCATGCGCGTGCCGCCGATCGAGCTGCGGATCGCCAGTTCCCGGGCGCGACGCTGGAGCTGGGTGAGCATGAGTCCGGCCACGTTGGCGACGGCGATCAGCAGGAGGAGGGCGACCGCCCCGAACACAAAGAACAGCGCCCGCCGGTACCCTCCGACGCGAGCTTCCTTCATGTCGCCGACAACCGCAGACCAGCCCTTGTCCGTTTGCGAAAACTCTTCGCCTAGCTCGCGCTGGACGCGGGCCAGATCTTCTTGGGTCTGCGCAACGGTCACGTTCGGCTTCAGGCGCCCAACTCCCATGTAAAAACGGGCGTCGCGGTTGCGCATCAAGCCGGCGGCGAGCTGAGCGGGTATCCAGACGTCGACGGCGGCGGTGTCGAATTCTTTCGGCATCACGCCCACGATGGTGAAGCCGCGGCCTTCGAGGACCAGACGCTGGCCGATCGCGCTCGGGACCTGATGATATCGCCGCGTCCAGAAACCGTGACTGATGACAACGGATGCGGGCCCGCCGTCCAGCTCCTCGTCCGGTGTAAAGGTGCGGCCGGCTGTGGGCTTGACGCCAAACACCGTGAAGTAGCGCGGCGAAACGCGGCGCGCGGCCAGCCGCTCGGGCTCCGCGCCGCTGGTGTCGGTGACGTTCTCACCGTAGTAGGCGGCGATTTCCTCGAAGGTGCGATTTCTCCGATTCCAATCTTCCAGACGCGCCGGCGCAATGAGGCTGGTGGATTCGTTTTTGGACGGGCTGGCCTCCATGACCGTCACCAGGCGGTCGGGACTCGGATAGGGGAGCGGCTTCAGCAACACCGCGTCCACCAGCGAGAAGATGGCCGTGTTCGCGCCGATACCGAGCGCCAGAATCAAAACGACTGCGGCGGTGAAACCGGGCCGCCGCACCAGCGAGCGCCAAGCCAGAATCCAACTTTTCATAAACCAACTAGTCAGGCAATTTTGCAACCGGCTCGGGAAGCTGTAAGTCTCAGCAAGCATTGGACATGTTCAAAGCGGCCTGTCCGCTCGTGGAACCAGCTCGTTTCATTCCCGGACGCTCGGTTACGCTGGTTACGGTCGGGTTACGCCGTTATTGGAAGCGGACGTGCTGAAGTCAGGAAGGTGCCAGAGCGACTAGCCTTGTTCGTGAGTCCACATGATGAAGATCAGTGGGCTCTGATTCATATCCTGCGGCCGCAGGGGTGGGCAGTGGATACGGCCCGGACGTGTGCGGAAGCCATGCGGTCGCTGGAATTCGAACTGGCTCCGGTGGTGATCGTGGAAAGTCAACTGGCGGACGGCACATGGAAGACGCTGTGGAATCGTTTGATGCGCATGGAGTTTCCACCGAAGGTGATCGTCACCGCAAGGCTGGCGGACGAAAAGCTTTGGGCGGAGGTGCTGAACCTGGGCGGCTTTGATGTCCTGGCACAGCCGTTCAACGCCAGCGAGGCACTGCGATGCATCGGCTTGGCCTGCCAGCACTGGCATGAGGACTGGGCGAAGGCCCATGCCACGACCGAAACTCCCCGAACCATGACCGCGTGACCATCCACTGCGGCGTGCGTAAATTGCCCCAATTCTCCCGCGTAGGAAGCCGGTAAACTCTCTCAAAATAAAAGCCCCACCGATTTGGTGTGCCCAGTGCTGCTTGAGTAAGGAAAGGAGCTTCCGATGCTACCGCTATCCAAGATTCTTGTGCCCGTGGATTTCTCCGAACGGTCCGTCGCCGCGGTGCACTATGCGAGAAACCTGGCCTGCCATTTTCATGCGGAACTGCTGCTGGTGCATGTGCTGCCTCCGATTCCGTATGCCATGGGCGGGTTCGAGTTCGGCGGCGTGGTGATGACCGACGCGTTCGTCGAGAGAGTTCCGGAAGCCCGCAAGGAGCTGGACGAGTTTCTGACCAATGAGCTAATCGGCATGAAGGTCTCGCGCATCGTGCTGGAAGGCGATCCCGCGCAGATGATTGTGGAGCACGCGCACGGCGCGGGCGTGGAACTGATTGTGATCCCGACGCATGGCTACGGGCCATTTCGGCGCTTCCTTCTCGGATCGGTGACGGCGAAGGTGTTGCACGATGCCGACTGCGCGGTGCTGACGGGCGTGCACCTGGAGGAGGGGCCGATTCTCGAGACCAAGCCGCCGCGGAAGATTCTGTGCGCGTTGGATCTGGGGCCGCAGAGTGAGAAAGTCGTCCGGTGGGCCGATCAAATGGCGCAGGAATTCAAGGGCGAACTGGTCGTGGTGCACGCCATGTCGCTCGGGGAGACGCACTCGGAAGAGATGTTCGATCCCGAGTGGCGGGTGGCGATCGAAGAGCGGGTGCGTGAAAAGCTGGACGATCTGCTGGCCGGAGCAGGCACGAAGGCGACGATCGTGACCGATTCCGGGAATCCCGCCGAAGTGGTGAACTGCGCCGCGCAGCGGTTCCACTCCGATCTGGCGGTGATCGGCCGAAGTGAAGCGGCGGGCATGTTCGGGCGATTGCGAACCAACGCGTATTCGATCATCCGGCAGTCACCCTGCCCGGTAGTTAGCGTCTAACGAAGACCAGCGGGAAAAAATGGGGACAGGAAGCGCTGTCCACGCGCCGCCGGAGTGTTCGGGATACCCGGCATTCGGGCGGCTTGGGACAGCGAAGCCAGTCCCCATTTTTTATACTGCGAAGATGTCAAACAAGTCAGCGGGGGTAGGCGCGCGTGATCTTTTTGATGAATCCGTGGAAGCGATGGAACCATTGGCCCGCGGGAAGAAACATGAAGGGACACTCGCCGGGGATCACCGAGATGCCTTTGGACCGGCAGAATTCGACGGCCTCCGGACTCACTGCTCCCACGCCTGCGCCACGATGCATCCACACACGCTTGACGCCGGCGGTGGCACACTCCCGAACTACGGCGTCGGTCACGGCCGGTGAAGTCATCAGCAGGACGGTGTCGACTGGCGGCTGGACCTCGTCGAGGTGAGCGAAACACGGCTGGCCGTCGATCTCCCGAGCTTCGGGATTCACGGGCACTGCGTCGTAGCCCCGCTGAAGAAACTCGCGAAACACGGCGCGTGAGAAATCTTTCGGGGCACGCGAAACGCCTACAATAGCGAAGCGTTTCTGGCCCAGGAAATCCTGGATCTGATTCATTGCAGTCATAGGAATTATTCTGCTTTCCAGTGCGGCTTGCCATTGACGTCGCGCAGATACAGGGTGGTTTCTTCTCTGCGCACCTGGCGCGCCAGTACGATGCGCGCGCCGTCGAATTTGACTTTGGAGCCGATGAGCTCGATCCTGTCGCCCTTCGAGAAGGTGATGTCGAATTCTTTCAGGAAATCAACCGGGGCGAGATAGACGTCGATGGTTTCCGACTCGATTTTCACAGTGAGGTGAACACCGCTCAGCGGACTGGATGGCGGAACGACGTGAGTGTCCGTCACCGTGGCGTCGACGTCGATCACGGTGGTGACGTCATAGCGCGGCTCGGATTCCACTTTGACGGCTTTGTCGGTGACGGTGGCGAGCCCCGCGGTGCAAGCCGCAAAACTCAACAGGGCCAAGGCCCCGAACGACATAGTCACCTCGAATACGCGAGAGCCGCGTAGCTTACTGAATGCCCGTAGTCACCGGTGATTTCACCGGACGTCTGGTAGTCCAGCACCCTCTGCTGAACGGTTGGAGCATTCGTGTGCGCCCATTCCATGAGCAAATAAACGGCCATAAAACCGCACATAGTGGACTGGGTTTCGCGCAATAGTGCAAAGAAGTTATTCGGATTGAAGGTGCCTATGCTTTCAATGAGGCGGTGGTCGAGCGAGTGGAGCCTCCGGGGTGTGCGCTCGTCGAGCGGGAAGGGAGTGTAGCCGAATTCCGGGCCATAGTGGGTGAAATCCGTGCTGGCAACCAGCACGGCGTGCGGCCCGAGGAGGCGGGCGAGCGTGTGCGCGGCTTGGGTGGCCTCATTACGAGATAAGCGGCCGATGTAGAGGGGCAGCACAGGGGTTCCGGGAGCAACAAATTGCAGGAAGGGTAACTGGATCTCGACGGAATGATCGGCCGGATCCCCGGTGGCGAAGAGCGGTTCGCGAAGCAATGCATGGCGCGGGCCGGAGTCGACGGCGATATCGCCCAAGGGTGTGCGATAGGCATCGGCTTCCGGGACGAGAATGCCGTTGTGATTGGTGAAGTGGGAGAAGCCCAGCACCGCGACCGATGGGGGCTTGAGGGCCGCGACGTGGCGATAAGCGGCGGCGGCAACGGGTCCCGAGTATTGAGGCGCCGCGTGGGGGACGATGAAGGCGAACTCGCCGCGGCTTGGAACCGGGCCGATACGCCGCTCGGACTGGCTGAACGCCTCGCGGAGCAAGGATTCCACCTGCGCCCGATCCGCCGGGTACCATTGGCCGGCGTACCGGGACCGGTGGATCCGGGGCATCGAGCTACGGATGGAGCAACTGCGCCGCGGCTCCGGCTAGCTACCCTGGAAACGCGTGAAAGCTTGATACATGGAGTAGCCAGCGATCACGAGCAACAGGCCCGCCGAAGCCCACCCGAAACCTTTGGTGTAGGGTGCGATTCGATCGAGCTTGGCGATGATCTCCTTTTGTTGGCCCTCGAGTACGGTGGAATCGAGGTATAACTGGTCGTCTTCCCGCATCCCGATCACAGACCGGTAAATCATCAGGCCGACGAACACACAGGTTACGATGCCCCAAGCCAGAAGCATCCAGGTGATTGGAGTTAACGCAAACGGCATGTCCCCCTCCTCGTTAGCGTATTGCCAATAGGGTTAGTGAAAACGAGAAGCCAAGTCAAGGGGGTGGTTGGGCGGGGCTAACGGGAGGGTGTGTCGATTTTCACGTTGGAGAAGACAGCGGTTTCGAGGATGTTGGCATCGTGTGAGCAGACGGCGAGGCCGGCGTACACGGGATCGTGGAGGACCACGGTAACGGGGCCGCTGGATTGAAGATTCTCGCCGGGAGGGCCCACGTACATGGTGAACTGATCGCCGTGGCGCTCGAGGCGGATGCGGACGGGGCCGCTTACGGGCGAACGGATCTCCTGCGTGGTGGCGCCGGCGGTGAGGCGGTACTGGAGCGAGGTCAGACCATCGCCGTGGCGGGCCACATCGGCGTAAGCGGCGCCGGGTTCGAGACTCTGCCGGATGATGAGCGCGGCTTTGCGATGTTCGACTGCGCCCGTGCCGAGGAAATGGACATCAGCGGTGAGAGTGACATCGCCGGAGAGGCGCTTCCAAACGAAGTGAAAGGCGTCGGTGGACTCCCACATGTTGGCGCCGCCGCCGGTGATGCGATATTCGCCGGTCGCGGGATTGTATTCGGCGGAACCTTGTCTGGGGGTTTCACCGACGTCGGAGTGGGAGTCGAAGGGGCCAAGGGCGGGTTTTTGGGCGGAGGCGATGAACGTGGCGCCGAGCAGAAGAGCGAGCAGCTTGCGGGAAAGGTGCTGGAGCACGTTTCAGGATGGCGCGGGGGCGGGAGAGTGTCAAGAGAATGGTGCGGACTCTGTAATTGTGGCGCGCGACCAAGAATGGGGACAGTTGAGCGTCATGTCGCCGAAGGCGACACCCGCGAGCATGAAAATTCGGCGAAGCTGTGATTAGGAACATTCTGCAAGGGGCGAAGCCGGGACAGGCAACTGCGTCCACGGAGGGCGGGCCGGCAAGGTGGGGATTCGATGCGTTGGGGACGCAGAAGCCAGTCCCGGTTTCGCG
>Ga0187817_10000063_pt1 | contig 32283 bp, 26 predicted proteins | sample NC_wetland_sal_i_17_FD_132431 | JGI IMG/M metagenome (GOLD analysis project Ga0187817, IMG submission 132431) | Wetland sediment microbial communities from Neuse River Estuary, North Carolina, USA - SO4_2 | ecosystem: Environmental > Aquatic > Freshwater > Wetlands > Sediment | place: USA... | reverse complement strand
TCTCAACCGCCTGACAAATGTTGTTCTCGATGATGTTGTCGCCCAGAATCACGCAGATCGGCTGCTCGCCTGCGAAATACTCTGCCAGACCCAGGGCTTCGGCGATTCCCCCCTCTCCTTCCTGGTAGGTGTAATTCAGGTGTTTTAGTCCAAAGTCGCGGCCATTTCCCAGCAGACGGAGGAAATCACCCGCGTTTTTCCCGCCCGTGACAAGAAGGATTTCTTCGATTCCAGCGTTAACCAGGGTCTGGATCGGATAATACACCATCGGTTTATCATAGATTGGCAGCAGGTGCTTGTTGGTCACTCGAGTAAGTGGATTGAGTCTGCTGCCCGTACCGCCCGCCAACACAACACCTTTCATGTGTTCCTCTATCTCCCGCAGCGGTGCTTGACTGTGGTCTATTCTGCGCGGGGTCCGTTATTATCACTCAATTTATACCGGACAATTCAAAGAGGAACAACTCTGTTATCGAATCGAAAGGGTGCTACCCGATAGAGTGAGGTGCATTCAGTATTCTAAGCCTTCCCGAGGGCCAACCCAGCATGTCGCTATCTACCTCGCTTTCCATGAACCAGCGGATTTTCCTGATCCCTTTATGTTTGTTTAGCGAGTGCTTGCCGGGATGGAGGACAACTTCGGCACGTTCTGAAGGGCGGAACTGCTCATTGCCGAGCAAATGGATCGTACGAGTACTCTCAATTTTTCATTCGGTACTTGCGAACGGGGAGGCGAAGAGGCTATACGTTTTCGCCCTAGGTTCCAAAATGGAAACTCGTGCTTAAAATCCCTCGCAGTGGCAAAGTGTGGCCGTAACCATTTAATTTCTCTTAGTTCAGGGCCTGCTTCGAACACCTCGAACGATCCGAGCAGCGAGTCTCCTCGAAAAAACCATGTAAGGCATTGGAAATATGGAAGATATACGGCATTCAAGGGGTTTTCCCAACTGGCGAATCCCGGCACCTGCACATTTGAGAAACTCGGTGGTCATTTGCGGCAAGAGTTTTCACCTTATTGGCGGCCATTGTGATCCCGACACCTTGTCCTCTCGGATATGGAGCAGCCGGAAAATGGCTAAACCCTATTTTATCAATACATTACAGGACATATGAAAGGTCGATTTACAACCCAAGCCGTGAGGGAGTCTGGCAGATTGATTGCGACGATGTATTACCTAAGTCTGTGGCTTTGATGGCGGTAGCTTAGACCGACAGCGTTACCAGCGACAGGAAGTGAAAGGGAGTCGACACCTCGCGATGAGCCTCAGAACAGATGTCCAGAGATGGTACGCGCTGCAGGTCAGAACGCGCTGGGAAAGCTCCACGGCCGTGTTGCTAACGGGTAAGGGTTATGAAACTTTACTTCCCAGCTATAGGACGAAAAGGAGCTGGAGTGGAAGGCAAAAAGAAGTTAACGCCCCCCTATTTCCGGGCTACGTATTTTGCCGCTTCGATGCGCAGCAACGCTTGCCGGTTCTTGTCACGCCTGGGGTAATTGCCGTAGTTGGTCGCGGCAAAGTACCAGTTCCGGTGGATGACGGCGAGATTGCTTCCATACAAACCGTTGTGGCATCGGGATTGGGCGCGGAACCCTGGCCCTTCCTTGAACTTGGTCAGAAAGTTCGCATTGAGTGTGATCCTCTGCAGGGTCTGGAAGGGATTCTGATCAATTTCAAGGGGAACCAGCGCATCGTCATATCAGTTTCTCTGCTCCGTCGGTCCGTTGCTTTGGAGATCGATCGGTCAAGTGTGAGGCCAACCGGTCCATCCCGAGCCACAATTCTTGAGCCAATTGGTTCCCAGCGCTTATTACCAGAAGTGGTTGCTTAAACCTAAAGTGATCCGCACCGTCACGGAACACTAGGACACGGAAATCCGAATGCAAAATAGCCATTTGAAAACCAGCTTAGGAGGGCAAGTGTCACGGAAGGCCACAAGCCAGAAAGCCTTGCCTTCCTTTGGCCCTATCCGGGTACGGCGGGAGGACATTCTTGGAGAAGAAACATTCCGTGCGATGCTAGCCCTTGAGCGTCGGCGTGCAGACCGGTCCGGTAACCGTTTCGTTCTGATGACGCTTGATTCGAGCGCGGTGGGCACAGGCAGGACCAGTGGTGCTTTTGTTGAACAACTCGCGTCTGTCGTCTCTGAGACGGTTCGCGAGAGCGACCTAATTGGTTGGTACAAAGAGGGCGTGGTTCTCGCCGTGATCTTCACGGAAGTCAGCGTAGGCGAGAACGATCCGATCACCGAAGTCCTTCATTCCAAACTTGTGACTGCCTTGCGAGAAAAGCTCGATCCTACACTCGCATCCAGACTCGTCGTTACCGTCCGTCTATTGCCAGAAAGTTGGGACGAGGATCTTTCGGATCGAGTATCCGACATCAAGCTCTACCCTGATGTTTCCGGAAAAGTCGCCAAGAAGCGGTTTCCGAAGGTCATGAAGCGCCTGATGGACATTCTGGGTAGCGCTATAATGCTGCTAATCCATTCCCCCCTTTTGGCGGCCATCGCTGTGGCGATCAAGCTGACTTCCAAAGGGCCAGTCATCTTCAGGCAAGAACGACTCGGCCAGTTTGGAAAAAGTTTCCCGTGCCTCAAGTTCCGCACTATGTTTGCCGACAATGATCCGAAGATCCACCAGGATTACATTCGGAGCTTCATAAGCGGGAAAGCCGATAAGGAAAACAAAAGCGAGACCCAAGACGTTATTTACAAGATCAAGGATGACCCGCGGGTAACGCCGATTGGGCGATTCCTACGCAGGATGAGTCTCGATGAATTTCCACAATTTTGGAATGTCTTGCGCGGGGAAATGTCCCTGGTTGGACCGCGTCCCCCACTTGCCTATGAATTTGAGGCCTATGACTTCTGGCACCGTCGCAGAATTCTCGAGGCGAAACCCGGCGTGACTGGTCTTTGGCAGGTGATTGGCAGAAGCCGCACCAGTTTTGATGACATGGTAAGAATGGATCTGCGCTATTGCCAGCGATGGTCGCTCTGGCTAGACCTCAAGATCCTTCTGGCTACTCCCTTGGCAGTATTCAAAGGTCACGGCGCTTACTGATTTCCGAGGATGGCACTGTTCCGGTATCCCGGGCTTTTAAACATCCGCGAGTTGAGTTGGTAGTTTTCCGAGTAAAGGCCAAAGTCCCTTGGCCCTATTTCCCTGAGGTGGCTGATGGGTAATTTCGTCACGAATGAACAGCTGGTGAGTAGCAGTCAAGCTATGCACATCCCTCCGGTGTTTCCGCAAGAAAGTACAGGAAACATGGTTCGAGTGGGAGTGATCGGTTACGGTTATTGGGGACCGAATATCGTCCGGAATTTGCAGGGGCAGAAGACTTCAAAGGCGGTGATGGTTTGCGATAAGAGTCCCGCGGCACTGGCGCGTGTTCGGAAGACCTATCCGGGGATTCATACAGTTTCGGATCCTCTGGAAGTCTTACGCTCCCCGGAGGTGGATGCGGTCGCGGTAATAACGCCCGTTTGGACTCATTACGAACTGGCCAAGTTGGCTCTCGAAAACGGGAAACACGTGTTTATTGAGAAGCCGTTTACCTCGAACTCGGCACAGGCGGAAGAGCTCATCGAACTGGCCGCTCGGAAGAAGTTGACAATCATGGTGGACCACACCTTCTTGTTCACTGGTGCGGTCCGCAAGATCAGCGAGTTGACAGAAAATGGTGCTCTTGGCGATTTGTATTATTACGATTCGTTGCGTGTGAATTTGGGGTTGTTCCAACATGACGTCAGTGTCATTTGGGACCTCGCACCGCATGACCTGTCCATTATGGATCACATCATCAAGGATGAGCCGGAAGCTATCGTCGCAACTGGCGAGAAACACCTGAATGGGGTGGAAGATGTCGCCTACATGACGCTTTACTTTCCGCGAAATGTTATTGCACACATTAACTGTAACTGGCTTTCGCCGGTGAAGATTAGGACTACGCTCATCGGTGGCCAAAAGAAAATGGTCGTTTGGAACGATCTCGTGGCCGATGAAAAGGTCCGCATTTATGACAAGGGTGTTCAAATTTCTTCGGGGCAAGGAATTCGCGATCTTTTGGTCAGCTATCGTAGCGGGGACATGTGGGCTCCGCAGCTGGAGCAGCTCGAAGCGCTTCAGGTAGAACTGGAGTACTTCACCGATTGCATCATGAACAGCAACATTCCCATTAACGACGGCCACGCAGGATTACGGGTCGTGCGGATGCTCGAAGCAGCCGAGAAGTCCATCCAAAGGAGAGGAGAATTGGTCCGCCTGTGAACGAATTCTGCTCAATCGCGCCCGATGTAAAGCTCGGACGCGACGTCAAGCTGTCCAGATTCATCAATCTGTATGGATGTCAAATTGGCGATGAGACCAAGATTGGTGCCTTTGTTGAGATCCAGAAGAATGCCACCGTCGGACATCGCTGCAAGATATCCAGTCACACCTTCGTTTGCGAAGGAGTGACCATCGAGGACAACGTTTTCATCGGTCACGGTGTGACCTTCATTAATGACTCCTACCCCCGTGCGACTACCGCGGACGGAGGGCTCCAGACGGAGAAGGATTGGCGCGTCGAAACCACGGTCGTCAAGCGCGGGGCTTCCATAGGTTCCGGGGCCACCATTCTCTCAAACCTCGTCATCGGCGAAAACGCGATCGTTGGCGCCGGTAGCGTTGTGACACACAATGTTCCCCCGAATACGATTGTCGCCGGCAACCCGGCAAAGATCTTGCGCTCCATTGCATATTCTTCCGAGGCGAAGCGATGACAAATGCTGCGAAGGTTCCATTTGTTGATCTGGTGAGTCTGCACCGAGAGCTTGAAGCCGAGCTGCTGGCCGTCTGCAAGAGAGTCTTTGAGACGGCCGGCTTCATCGGAGGCCCAGAAGTCGAGGGGTTCGAAAGAGAGTTCGCGGAGTTCTGCGGCGCGAAGCATTGTGTCGGCGTCAACAGCGGGACCGATGCATTGCGCTTCGCTCTCATGGCGGCCGGCATCCAGTCCGGGGATATAGTTGTTACCGTCCCCCATTCGTTCATTGCGACAACCGAGGCCATTTCCCAGGCCGGGGCGCATATCGAATTTGTTGACATCGACCCGCGAACTTATACGCTGGACCCAGAAAAATTGCGCCAGTATCTCGAGACTGGGTGCGTGCTCGACGCGGGCACGGGCCGCTATGTCCATAAGAAACTGGGAAAGCCGGTCACGGCTGTGGTACCGGTTCACCTCTATGGTCAAACCGCCGACATGGACCCGATCTTGGAGCTCGCCGCCCGCTACAAACTGGTTGTCATTGAAGATGCTTGCCAGGCGCACGGCGCGGAGTACTTCTCGAAGGCACAGAATCGCTGGTTGAAGGCCGGTTCGATTGGCCGAGCCGCGGCATTTAGCTTTTATCCCGGCAAAAATCTTGGCGCGTGCGGCGAAGGCGGTGCCATCACCACAAATGACGAGTCGCTCGCCTGTAAAGCGGCGATGTTGCGCGATCACGGACAATCCAAAAAGTACTGTCACGACGTGGAAGGCTACAACGGACGGCTCGATTCCCTGCAGGCGGGAATCCTACGCATCAAACTCGGTCATCTTTCGCGTTGGAACGAGCAGCGCCGCGCGGCCGCGCGGATTTATGATGAGCTCCTGGCACCACTGGGCGGGAGTGTAGTCTGCCCTGTTGAGTCCAATTCTACGAAATCCGTTTATCATCTTTATGTTGTACGAACACAGTTTCGCGATGAGTTGCAGAAGCATCTGACCGATGCCGGCATCGGAACAGGAATCCACTACCCCATTCCTATTCACTTGCAGGCCGCCTACTCTTCGAGAGGGTGGAAACGCGGCGATTTTCCAAATACGGAAAAAGCTGCGGAAGAGATTCTGTCTCTCCCTATGTTCGCCGGTTTGACCGCTGAGCAGCAAAAGCGAGTGGCGGAGAAGATTTCACAATTCGCTGCTTCTTTTGCGGTCAACTAATCAGCCCGTTTTCTAGCGCGGCGAAAAAAAAGATGATCGGGTGATTGAGGGTACACGGCCCCTGGGCATTGCAATGTCTGTGAACGTGTGGGACCCGCATCGGTCGTTTGGTTCGGGAAAACTCTTTCTTCGGATTAAGCTATTAAACTTTAGCTCCTCGAGTAAACCTTCAACGCAGGTCAGTCGTGCCCCAAGAAAGTGCCTTTGGAATCGGTGGTTCTATTCAACCCCGTGTCCGATCAGTTGTTGGACCGAGTGGGCCGAAGGCTACCCTTATAGGTAATTCCGGACCATGCATTGACATTCCTGCGCTAAACGCACTGGCATTACGATCGCTTGTCTCCCTTTTTGAGGTCAGGGAGAATCTTTTTTCTCGGAGTCTCACGTTGACCAAGGATGGTTTCTACAGAGCGAAGACTTCAAGAAGACGCACGATGATTGCGCTGTTAGGCCTGCAGCGCCTTGCGGAGTCGGGACGGCCATTACCCTTTGATGTTGCTGCAGTTCGAGACGTCCTGCTAACGGACACAAATTGGGTCAGTGGGCTAGGAGACCTTGGACTGCTGACTTGGCTCACCGCTGAGATTGTTCCGGAGAGACTCTGTGACTTGTTCAACGAGTTCGATTTCGACAAAGCATTGGAAGCCTATCCAGACGGTCGCCAGGCACACAGCGGCGGACTCGCTTTGTTCTTGGCCGGCATGTCGCATGCTCGGTTGGCGGGAGATGGATCGATTCCGGATCTCACCGATGTTGCCGTGGATGCCTACCACTTGCTCCTGGAGAATCAGGGCGAGAGCGGACTCTTCGGTCAAGCAGGGTTTGCCCGGTCGCTCCAGCGGGTTTTCTGCCGTCGATTTGGGACGTTTGGTGATCAAATCTATGCTATTTATGCGCTTTCGACCTTTGCGAAGGCATTCCAGGTTGAAGAGCCGCTCGCGTCAGCCTTGGGCTGCGCGAACTCGATTCGTGCGCTGCAAGGCGAGAGAGGGGAGTGGTGGTTCCTCTATGACAAGGAAACGTGCCGCGTTGCGAATCGATATCCCGTGTTTTCCCGGCATCAGGACGGAACTGCTCCTATGGGCTTACTAGCCTTAGGAGAGGCCACGGGTCAGAGCTTTCACGAGGCGATAAACAAGGGGTTGTCCTGGATTACTGGAGTGAATGAACTCGGAAACGATCTTCGGAATCTGGAACGAGGTCTGATTTGGGATTCCATTCGGCCCAAGAGACGCACAGCCCAATATTGGGAGGCCTTCCTTAGCTTAGTGAACATCTCTCCTAGATTTCGACAAAATGAGCTTCATATTCGACAAGAGGTCCGTCCCGACCATTTCGGCTGGTTGCTCTATGCCTTCGGCAAGCAGGGTTTGGCAAAGGCCTAGCGACGCGTTAGAAAGCCAAGAAGCGGGTTGGGAAGCCCCCTCTCAAAATGTGGTAAGAGTTTTCCCTGCTTCTTTGTCCGAAGCCGCAAAGCATGCCCGATGAGGTCCCGCAATCCCCACATTCTAGGGTAAGTTACACTTTTTCAATCCGTTGGGATCAATTTTGATATAACTTTTCATTGCAAATTGTACTTTCTTTTGGCAGAGTGCTTGCAGTACTGTCTTAGGTTTTTCAAGGTTTAATTGTTCAACTAACCTTTTTATTTGGAATCAGTTAGGGGAGGTTGGTGAGGGAGTGGGTTCTCTTTGTAAGGTCAATGGCGGTAGCCTACCTGAGGACGCTGGGAGTGGCTTGGCCGGCACAGAAAGATACAGATATAGGGGAAACGGGGTCAATGGGACCTAATAGACATCTCTTCTGTTAGCGCCTTATGCCGAGAATTTACCCCGTTGTGTCGGCCCGGTCGGTTGTCCCCTCAAGAATGCCTCGCGACTCTGAACAGAAACATTAAGAAACGGGTAGAAAAAAGGGAGTAGCTCCGCTATCCCTGATGGTGCGAGTGCGATCTTCAGTTGTACTAAAGGAACGCGAATACTTTTGGAACCCGAAAGAACGCTCTATCGAGCCTAATATCAAAATTTGTCCAGGTCCTGCAATCAATAGCAAACATAAACGATTGGCATCTCGAATGAGAAGAACTGCACTTGTAACTGGCTCTGAAGGATTCATCGGATCTCACATGGTCAAGTTTCTCCAGGCCCAGGGTTGGATTGTGACCGGGTTGTATCTCATGGAAGGGTTTCGTCCGCTTCCGAATCTGCCGAATCTGCGTTTCACGCAATGTGATCTACGAAATGGCCAACGCGTAACGCAAGTTTTGGCCCAGTATGAGCCGACGCACATCTTTCACCTCGGGGCACAAAGCTTGCCCACCGTCTCTTGGGCCGATCCAGTTAAGACCTTTGAAGCAAACATCATGGGGTCGTTGCACCTGTTCGAAGCTGCACGCTATATGAAACGCAGGCCAGTCATCGTCTCGGCCTGTTCGAGCGCCGAGTACGGAAACGTACCAGCCTCGGCCATTCCGGTTAAAGAAGAGCAACCGTTGCAACCGTTGCATCCGTATGGAATTAGCAAGGTATGTCTCGATTTGCTGGCGCGAGAATACTTTCTCGACTACAAGATCCCGGCTGTCAACATTCGTCTATTCAACACTACTGGCCCGGGAAAAACTGACGATGCACCCTCCGATTTTGTGCGGCAATTAGTCCGGATCAAAAAAGGTTTGCAGGCCCCCGTTATCGAGGTTGGAAATTTGAAGCCTCGCCGCGCGTTTCTGGATGTTCAAGATGCCGTAAGAGGATTTTATCTTGCGGCGATGAAGGGAAAACGCGGCGAGGCGTACAATCTGTGTGCGAGCCAGACTTATCACATCTACGAAGTGTTGGACATTGCGGTTCGCTTATCGGGTGTCAAGGCGGAGATTCGACCCGTGTCCCGGTTAATGCGTCCGTCGGATGAAAAGATCATTTTTGGCAGCACCAAGAAGTTCCAGAAGGATACGGGCTGGAGACCTCTGAAATTCATCGAGCAGACATTGAAGTCAATGTTGGACTACTGGCAAGCGGTGCTCTGAGAACCACCACTGGCCGTTAATTCCGAGCGCAGCTGCAAGGTCACTGAAATCCCTTGATGGAAAACGCCAATTCACCCGCACGAGTGGAGCGTCCCTTCGTAGATGTGCCAGTCTTGCTCCTGGTCGGAGGTATGGGGACGCGGCTGCGGTCGGTAGTTTCCGATAAACCAAAGCCACTGGCTCCCATCGGCGACATCTCCTTCCTCGAATTGCTTGTACTGCAGCTTCGTGCGCAAGGACTACACCACCTGATCATGTGCACGGGTTTTCAAGCAGGCCAGATACAGCAAAAGTTTGGAGTTGGCCGTGAATGGAATGTCACGATTGACTATTCCGAGGAAACGCGTCCACTCGGGACGGCGGGAGCGACGAAGTTAGCTGGACGCTTCGTTTTGAATGCGCCTGACTTTGTGGTTATGAATGGTGACTCATTTCTTGAGCTCGATTTTGGCCAGCTCATTCGATTCCACCGCGAGCACGGTGGCTTGGCCAGTATTGCGGTGCGCCGGGTGCCCGACGCCGCAAGGTATGGGACCGTCCACATTGGCGCGGAAAATCGCGTCGTGCGCTTCAGCGAAAAAATGGGGATCCCGGAAGCCGGCGTTATCAACGGCGGTGTTTACATATTCAATCGGGAGGTTCTCCACCACATTCCCGACGGACCATCCAGCCTGGAAAAGGATGTACTTCCCGGCCTCCTGAGTCACGGGGTTTTTGCTCTCGAACAGAATGGAATGTTCATCGACATTGGGACACCTGAAGACTATGCGCGGGCCCAGGCCCTTTACGAGAGTCTTTCCCAGGCAGCTCTTTTGGATTCTCATGTTAGATCTCAGAAGCAACTGCAGCACTGATGCGGATAACGGAAATCGAAAGTTTTGTTTTGGCGGAAAGACACTCAGGAAAAGATAACTTAGATAACTTCCAAAGGGAATATCGTTTCATTCGGTAGAGGATATGACTAAAGCAGTATTTTTAGACCGCGACGGTGTCATCAATCAAAGAGCTCCGGAAGGGGAATATGTGACCCGTTGGGAAGATTTTCATTTTCTGCCGGGAGTAACAGAAGGGATCACTCAGTTGAATCGAGCTGGGTTTCACGTCATCGTCGTTACCAACCAGCGCTGTGTCGCGAAAGGATTGTTGAGTGAAATCGAGCTGAAAAACTTGCACCGACGTATGTCCGAGCATCTTGCACGAGACGGCGCCAGGATTGAAGCGATCTATTACTGCCCACACGAAATTGAACCACCCTGCAGTTGCCGGAAACCGGCACCTGGAATGTTGTTGGAGGCTGCTCGTTCCCGTGACCTTGACCTCTCATCCTCCTGGATGATCGGCGATTCTGACGCCGATATTCAAGCTGGTAAGAGTGCTGGTTGCAAGACCGCTCGTGTTTCGGTAAGAGAACTAGCAGAGAGAGAGCCAGAAAAAGTCCAAGCCATGGAGTTTGCCGCGGATGTAACTGCGCCGTCTCTTTTCGAAGCAGTTCCCCAGATTCTTGAATTTCGAAATTCCTGAAAAGGAAAGCCAAGGCATGATCATCACCCGCACCCCACTCCGCGTCTCTTTTTTTGGCGGGGGCACCGACTACCCCATCTGGTATCAGGAGCACGGTGGCGCTGTGCTCTCAACGGCCATTGATAAATGCTGTTACATCACCTGCCGGCATCTTCCGCCATTTTTTGAATACCACAGCCGCGTTTCCTACTCGAAAGTTGAGAATGTCAACCACAACAGCGCGATCGAACATCCCTCCGTCCGCGGATGCCTGCAATTCCTTGGCGTCGACGAGGGGGTCGAGATTCACCACGTTGCGGATCTCCCTGCTCGAACCGGATTGGGGACGAGTTCCGCCTTCACCGTCGGATTTTTGCTCGGCCTCTATGCACTCAGAGAGCAGATGCGCGACAAACGTGCTCTGGCACTCGATGCCATCCATGTGGAGCAAGAAATTCTCCAAGAGGCCGTTGGCTCACAAGATCAGATCAGTGCCGCTTATGGGGGATTTAATCGGATCAATTTTCATACCGACGGTGGATTTGAAGTTAAACAGATGATCGCTCCTGCTGCCCGACTGGCTGCCCTCCAGCAACACTGTGCTCTGTTCTTTACGGGTTTTTCCCGGATTGCTTCTGATGTTGCTAAAGAACAGATTAAAGTCACACCGCAAAAGAAGCGCGAATTGGAAACGATGTACCAAATGGTAGACGAAGCCGAAGCCATCGTAAACAATCCAAATCGCTCCCTTGAGGAATTCGGCCGGCTTTTGAACGAATCATGGCAGATTAAGAGAACACTCACGCAAAACATCACCAACAGCAGCCTCGATGAAATCTATGAGGCGGGCCGCAGCGCTGGCGCACTGGGTGGCAAGTTGCTCGGCGCAGGGGGTGGCGGCTTTATGCTCTTCTTCGTGCCACCTGAACGGCGAAAAGAATTGCGGATACGGCTCAAGAATCTTTTGTGCGTCCCGTTCTCTTTCTCAAACCGGGGAAGCCACGTCCTCGTACACGAACCGGACCAAGCCTACGATAAGTCGCTGACGACAGAGCGCGGCGAGGTGTACGCGCAGAACGGCGCCCGCAGCATAGACTGATCATGTCGAAACCTCGAGCGGATCGGCAGTCAACGGCGAGCGCAGCGGCAGAGCATTTGGATCAAACATCCACTCTGGGGTACGTTCTGATCACGCCTTCACGCAATGAAGAGGCGTTGATCGAGAAGACCATCCAGTCAGTCATTCATCAGACCGTTCTCCCATTGAAATGGGTCATTGTGAACGACGGCTCAACGGACTCAACCGGGGCGATTGCGGAACGCTATGCTGCTGAGCACAACTGGATCGAAGTGGTGAATCGGCCGGTGCGGAAAGAGCGCAATTTTGCAGCGAAAGTGCACGCATTCAATGCCGGCCAGGAACGCCTCAAGGATATAAATTATGAAATCATCGGCAACCTGGATTCGGATGTTTTGTTGGACAAGGATCATTTTGAATTCCTGCTTGGAAAGTTCCGGGACGAGCCGAGGCTCGGGGTCGCGGGGACGGTTTTTCGCGAGGAGGGTGGTTACAACTCAGGGACCGATAGTTTTGAAGGGCAGAACTACGTTTCCGGACAGTGCCAGGTGTTCCGTCGTGAGTGTTTTGAAGAGATTGGCGGGTACTTCGCAAACAAAGCAGGCGGGATCGACTGGATCGCGGTGGAAACAGCGCGCATGAAAGGTTGGAAGACCCGATCGTTCAGAGAGAAGTCGTTTTTCCACCACCGACCCTTGGGAACAGCAGACCGCGGTGTGTTGGCCGCGTCATTTTCCTATGGCCAAAAAGATTATTTTCTCGGTGGGCATCCCTTGTGGGAGCTGTTCCGAGTTTCGTACCGAATGACGAAACGGCCCTACCTTGTAGACGGACTCGCTCTTGGGTTCGGGTATGGTTTGGCCGCCGTGCGAAGGCTCAAAAGGCCCGTTTCCAAGGAGCTCATGGCTTTCCATCGCCGAGAACAGATGCGGAAGTTAAAAGCCATTGTTAAGCGGGTTCTGACATTCAAACCGATCGATAAATTTACATTGCTTTCCGAATAGTGATCTCCGAACGTTCCGGGCGGGCATCGTCGTCGAGTCGCAAATCGCTTATCTCACAACCAGAGTTGAAATCGTCAGAGGCTAATAGGTTCCTATGTGCGGAATTTGCGGACAATATAATTTTGAAACCCTAGCGCCGGTCCGACGCGCGGACATCGGAGTGATGACAGAGTCCATCAGCCACCGCGGGCCGGATGACGAGGGCTATTTCATCGCTGGACCGTTGGGTTTCGGGTTTCGCAGGCTTTCGATCATAGACCTCGCCGGCGGGCATCAACCCATGTCGGATCAGGAAGAGTCGATTTGGGTTATCTTCAACGGCGAGATTTACAATTTCCCCGAACTCAAGCGCGAACTCCAGAGCCACGGGCATGTTTTTCGCACCAACTGCGACACCGAGGTCATTATCCACGGCTACAAGCAGTGGGGTGACGAAGTGCTTAACCGCCTGAATGGAATGTTCGGGCTTGCCATCTGGGATGTACGTCAGAAGCGGCTGGTTTTGGCCCGAGACCCGTTTGGGATCAAGCTGATTTACTACCGCATAGACGGCGGCAGCTTGTATTTCGGTTCGGAAATCCACCCGATACGCGCGATAATGCCGGGGAAAGCAGAGATTGATACGACCTCTCTCAATCTTTTCCTCCGTTACCGGTTTACGCCCTCGCCTTACACGATGCTCAAAGGAGTTCGCAAACTCGCGCCGGGCACCAAGCTGACGGTCCAGAATGGCGCTTGCGAAGTGAGTCGCTGGTACAGATTCAAGCCAGAACCTTTCACACCGGCCAAGTCTCCCGCCGAAGCCAGGGAGGAACTGCTTTCCCTTTATAAGGATGCAATCAAGCGCCAACTTATCAGCGACGTCCCGGTTGGCTTGCTGCTGAGCGGCGGAATCGATTCCGGGCTGCTGCTCGCATTGATGAATTTGAACGGGAGTTCCTGGCCGACTTACACCGTGGGCTATGGCTCGTCCTTTGGCGATGACGAACTGAGGGATGCCGCGGAAACCGCTCGAGTGCTAGGATCAAAGCACACGAGCGTTAGGATTACGCAATCAACTTTCGAGGAAGCGCTTCCCAAGATCGTGGCTGCACTGGAAGAGCCCATCGCGACATCTTCGATTGTTCCGATGTATTTCGTCTGCCAACGAGCGCGCCAGGACGTCAAAGTGGCCCTGGTCGGACAAGGGCCGGACGAGTTGTTTGGGGGTTATCGGCGCCACCTGGGCGTACGGTATAGCGCGTTCTGGTCCGGCTTGCCAGGCTGGATGCGTACGCCAATTACTTCCACTATCGGCGCCCTGCCAAGGAATGAAACCCTCAAGCGAGGAGTTTATTCCCTGGCGATTCCCGATCGGATGCGCAGATATCAACACGTGCTCTCACTCCTGCCAGGAGAGCAAGTCGAAGGGCTCTTTCAGGATGGGGTACTCGCTCCTAATTCGGGCGACACAATATTGGACTGCTGGTCGGAACTTTCCGGCCTTATGTCCAAGACGGATGAACTTGGAGGGCTCCAGTTTTTGGAAGTACGATCTACTCTTCCGGACGAACTCCTGATGTATGCGGACAAACTCTCCATGGCTCATGGCCTTGAACTTCGTGTGCCGTTTGTCGACAAAGAGATTGTGGAATATGTGGAACGACTGCCTGCCAATTTTAAAGTGAGGAATGGCGCACGGAAATGGTTGCATCGGCAGGTCTGCCGCAGCTTCCTACCCGGGTCGATCGTGAGGCGGCCCAAACGGGGCTTTGCAAGTAACGTCGTGGATGATTGGTTTCGCGATGCAATCGATAACAAAATGGCGGACACTCTCCGTGATCCCGAATCCAAGATCTATCGATACCTTCGCGCCACTTCCGTTCGCCAGCTCTTTGATCTGCATGTGTCCGGCCGGCAAGATAATCACAAGATCTTGTTTAGCCTGGTTCTTTTTGAAGAATGGCTCCGAGCTCATGAACAGCCCGTGGCCGTTGCGTCCTGAGCCTCCATTGAACGATATGTCTGAACGCTACACGTTTTCTCAAGAACGCCAAGTCCAACGAATTCCAAGATCAATCGATCGCCAATCCAAGAAAGTTCGAAGCAGATAACGCTATCTGATTCATGCAAAAGCAATGAACCCAAAACTCACAGCTTTACGATTTAACAACAGGGAACTCGTGGTCAAGGGCGGAGTGTGCCGTATCGCGCATCTCGATGCCGATGACTATAAATTCTTGAACGATCCGAAACCGGTACTGGCGGAGTTGCGCAAATCCAAAATGCGCATGGATCTTTTCACGTTTTTGCAGAAATTGCCTGAGACGTCGCCCCAATATGCCTATCCGATGGAGTGGGACAATATGGCCGTCCTGCCTGTCTCCACGTTTGAGCGCTGGTGGACAGAGCAGATCGGCAACAAGACACGAAACATGGCCAGGCAAGCACAAAAAAAAGGCGTTGTGGTTCGAGAAGCGCCGTTTGACGATGAATTGGTCCGTGGAATCTGGGAGATCTATAACGAGTGTCCAGTCCGCCAGGAAAGGCTGTTTCCGCACTACGGAAAGAGCGTCGAGCAAGTACGTGAGATGAGTGGGACCTATCTGGACTCGAGCATCTTTATCGGAGCGTATGATTCGGGCAAGCTGATCGGCTTTATCAAGTTGGTGGTTGACGATACGGGAACGCAGGCGGGGATGATGCACATCATCTCGATGCTTCAGGCACGGGACAAGGCGCCCACAAATGCCCTGGTCGCTCAAGCGGTGCGCTCTTGCGCTGAACGTAATATTCCACATCTGGTGTACTCGAGATTCGCTTATGGAAAAAAGACGCAAAGCAGTCTCAGCGACTTCAAGGAACGAAATGGATTTCAGCGGGTTGATATACCTCGATATTACGTGCCACTGACTAGTTGGGGCAAAATAGCTCTATCCATGGGGCTGCACCACAAAGTTACGGATCACCTGCCAGAATCGTTGGTTGCAAAGCTGCGCAGACTGCGCAGTGCTTGGTACCAACGCAAATTCCAATGAAACCAGAATCACTCTAGGAGACAACATTGCCCGGAATCGTCGGCCTTATCACTAACCGTCCGGCAGCGGACGCGGAACGCGAACTGCGCGAAATGGTGCAGACGCTCTGCCATGAGTCGTTTTACACCAGCGGGATGTGGACTGACCCAGCGCAGGGCATTTACGTTGGTTGGGTAGGGCGCCGGGGATCTTTTGCGGATGGAATGCCGCTAAAGAACGAAAGCGCTGAAGTTAACTTGGTCTTTTCGGGTGAAGAATACGCCGAGCCCGGGACCGCCGCGACACTCAAGCAGAGAGGCCACGCAGTTGAACCCGATGGGGCTTCCTATTTGGTGCATCGGTACGAGGACGAGCCTGATTTTCCTAAACAGCTAAACGGGAGATTTCACGGGTTAGTCGCAGACCGCAGGCGCGAGACGGCGATTCTCTTCAACGACCGTTTTGGTCTGCAGCGGCTTTATTACCACGAAGCGCCTGACACTTTTTACTTTGCGGCCGAAGCAAAGGCAATCCTGAAGGTTCGGCCGGAGTTGCGGAGTATGGATCCGCGCGGCCTAGGAGAATTCATCGTTTGTGGTTGTGTGCTCGAGAATCGAAGCCTGTTTTCCGGCATTCATGTTTTACCGCCAGGTTCGGCTTGGGTCTTCCGTGGGGGAAAACTTGAGAAGAAGGCAAGCTATTTCGAGCCTCGCGAATGGGAGGAAGAAGGGCCCCTCAAGCCAGAGACCTACTACGCTAACCTGCGTGATGTTTTCGTTAGGAATTTGCCGCGCTATTTCAACGGTAAGGAGCGCGTGGGTGTTTCGCTCACTGGCGGACTGGATACACGCATCATCATGGCCTGGCGCAAAGCTCCGCCTGATTCCTTGCCGTGCTACACCTTCGGCAGCATGTACCGAGACAACCAGGATGTGCAATTGGCGCGCCGGGTGGCAAAGATTTGCGGCCAGCAGCATCAGGTTATCACCACCGGGAAGGAGTTCCTGGGACAATTCCCCCATTACGCAGAACGATCTATCTATCTCACAGACGCCTGTGTGGATCTGAGCCGTTCTCCGGATCTCTACGTAAACGAGAAAGTACGGGAGATCGCGCCGGTGCGCGTGGTGGGCACATACGGCAGCGAAATGCTTTTGCACGCCGTGATGTTCAAGGCGGAAAAACCTGCTGCGGGATTGTACCAACAGGAATTCGAACCACAAATCGAGGCTGCCAAAAAGACCTACGATGGCAGCCTCCAGGTCCATCCGATGACCTTTGTCGCGTTCCGCCAGTCGCCCTGGCATCACTATGGCGTTCTTGGATTGGAGCAGACCCAAGTGACTGTACGCTCACCATATCTGGACAACGACTTGGTTGAGACTATATACAAAGCGCCAGGTCCTGTTGCCGTTAACGAGCAAGCTAGGCTTAGGCTGATTCGAGAAGGCAGCGCCGAACTTGCTAAATTGCGCACCGATCGAGGCGTCGGGGGACATACCAGCGCGTTCACTCGCGGCATGCTTGAGTTCACATTCAAAGCTGAATATGCCTATGACTACGGTATGCCCCAGTGGATTGCTCAAGTGGATCACCTGTTCGCTCCGCTTCACTTGGAGCGCATCTGGTTGGGTCGTCACAAGGTGTTTCATTTCCGGGTCTGGTATCGCGACGAACTTGCGAACTACGTCCGCGAAATGCTGTTCGACCAGCGGTCGCTGACGCGCCCGTACGTCAATAGGGAATCTGTCCGAAACATTGTAAACGGGCACCTGAAGGGCAATCGAAACTACACTACTGAGATCCACAGGCTCCTGACGCTTGAACTCACGCAGCGACTGTTTCTGGATGCGAACTGAACGCCTTAACGTTGCAAGTTTCTCGCTGACAGCCCTTTAGCCAGCTAATTGTTCTACGAATCACGGGCCCCCTTCACCAGTCGACTGCCGAAATCGTTTTGAACGAGAAGATGGCGTGAATTTACAGACATCATCCCCAATTGACCTTTCTACAGGCGCAAAAGCCAGTTCGCTGCCCATTGAAAATATTCAGGCGGCTATCCTGAGATTTGTCCAATGGTTAGAAAAGTACGGCGAGACTTCCTATGACTTTCAGAGTTTCTATGCGAGCGGTTTAGGACAATGGGCCAAAGCAACTTACTACAAAAGGCCGAAGTTGGGGATATTGGTGGTGGCTCCGATGGTATTTTCCGAGGCATTTGTGCCGTCGGCCAGAAGCATATTTTGGAAACGCCAGCGATTTCCGATCGCTGATGCCCACTATGCGATGGGGTTTGCTTTTCTCGCGAAACTCACAAAAAAAGAATGTTATTACGTGAAAGCATTGCACTTTCTTGAAGTTCTCAAGAACACTCGATGCGCCGGCTATGACAATTATTGTTGGGGATACCCATTCAACTGGGTGACACTCCGTGGCACGATCAAAGAAGGGACCCCTCTTATCACAACTGTTCCGTACGTTTACGAAGCCTTTAAACAAGTTTGGGAGATAGACAAGGCGGACGAATGGTTGAAGATAATGAACTCGATAGCGCAGCACGCTCTTCAGGACTACAAGGATTTCCAAACCTCTCCGAGCGCATCCACGTGTTCCTACACGCCCGACCCCGAACAATCCGTCAGCGTAGTAAATGCAAACGCTTATCGGGCCTTCCTTCTGATAGCCGCGGCCCACGATTTCTCAGAGGACAAATTCCGGAAGGTGGCGGAAAGAAATCTGAATTTCGTTATCGAGGCTCAAAATGAGGATGGGTCCTGGTATTACGCCAAAGACGGGAAGCGAAAGTTTATAGACCACTTTCATACCTGTTTTGTTCTAAAAGCACTAGCAAAAATCGAGGCAATAACAAAGCACCCCGGGTGCACCGAAGCCATCGATCGGGGAATTGGATATTATGTAAGCAATCTGTTCAACGAAACTGGTTCCCCGAAGCCATTTTCGAGGCGCCCCCGGCTCACGATATACCGGCGCGAACTGTATGACTACGCCGAGTGCATCAACCTAGCTGTGCTACTCCAGGGACGTTATCCAAAATTGGACAATCTCTTATCCGCCGTTTTGAATGAGCTCCTGACCGTGTGGCAAAGGCCGGACGGTTCCTTTCGCAGCCGACGCCTTCTTCTAGGCTGGGACAACACGCCCATGCATCGGTGGGCCCAAGCCCAGTTGTTTCGAAGTCTTTGCTTCCTCATCTATAGAAATGAAGAGAGTTCCAAGTTCGAGAGCCTGACAGAGGCTTAATTCAACTCATTAAAGAACCTACCAGGATCAGAAGAAGGAGCACATTTTGAAAGTCAGCATATTCGGTCTGGGTTATGTCGGTACAGTGTCTGCAGGCTGCCTCGCGAAGGAAGGTCATGAAATCATCGGCGTGGATCCGGTAAAGACAAAAGTGCAGTTAATTAATGCCGGAAACTCCCCCATTATCGAAAGGGATATCGATAAAATCATCGCCGAAGCAGTTAAGATGGGCCGACTCCACGCAACCGACGACACGGTTCAGGCTATCCGCGACACCGAGCTTTCTTTTGTTTGCGTAGGTACCCCTAGTCAGATCAACGGCAACCTTGACCTGACGCACGTCAGGAATGTTTGCGAGCAAATTGGCCACGCGCTTAAGTGTAAATCGGCGCGACATGTTGTAGTGATCCGCAGCACGATCCTGCCCGGAACAATGCGTCGGGTGGTCATACCGGTACTCGAAGAAACTTCTGGAAAGAAGGCCCGTACCGACTTCGGGGTTTGCAATAATCCCGAGTTTCTCCGCGAAGGTTCGGCGGTGATGGATTTCGCTTTTCCTTCCAAGACCGTAATTGGGGAACTTGACCAGGCCAGCGGGGATATGCTGGCAACGCTGTATGCAAAACTCGATGCTCCCCTGATCAGGACGGACGTCGAAACGGCCGAGATGATTAAATATATCGATAACAGCTGGCACGCTCTAAAAATCGGCTTCGCTAATGAAATCGGGAATCTCTGCAAGTCCTTCTCAATTGATGCCCATAAGGCTATGGAGATTTTCTGTCAGGACAAGAAACTCAACATCTCGCCAGCCTACCTTAAACCCGGATTTGCATTTGGAGGCTCCTGCTTACCCAAGGATCTTCGAGCCCTGGCTTATTCGGCCAAGTTGCACGACCTGGAATTGCCGATTCTAAATGCAATACTGCCGAGCAACGAGTTGCAGGTTGCCAGGGGTCTCCAGTTGATCATCGAAAAGGGCCGCAAGCGCATCGGGATCTTGGGCTTCAGTTTCAAAGAGGGAACAGACGATTTGCGCGAGAGTCCCATGATCGAAATCATTGAACGGCTTTCCGGGAAAGGTTACGACGTACGCATCTACGATAAAAACGTGCAGGTAGCAAGATTGGTTGGTGCGAACCGGGATTTCATTCTCAACCGCATTCCGCATATTTCCAGGCTGATGGTGGACAATATCGACGCAGTTTTGCAACACGCTGAGACCATTGTGATCGGCAATAAATCCACTGAGTTCGAGAGCGTTCCTCAAAGATTGCACGCAGGTCAGAATTTGGTGGATTTTGTGCGCATTTCGAATTACAGGTGCAATAATGGCGAATACAGTGGCATCTGCTGGTAAGAATTCCAGGACTCGGCGAGAAGCAATTTCGAACGAAACTGATCTTCAGGCTAACGGATCAGGCAAGCCTGAACTCTCGAGGGACGGATCTGAGACGATGAAGCAGGGAGTTGTCAAAAATCGGGTCTTGATCATCGTTGAAAACCAAGCAGTTCCCTTCGATCGACGTGTTTGGAGGGAGGCTTGTTCTCTCCACGAGAATGGTTACGAAGTGACCGTATTGTGCCCCCGGCGGAAAGGGTCTGCCAAAGGATATGAAGTGATCGACGGGATCCGCATCTATCGACATCCTTCAGCCGCAGAGGGAAGCACTCCGTTTGGGTATTTGTGGGAGTACGCCTGGGCTTTGTTCTGGGAGTTCTGGTATACGTCGTGGATCTACTTGCGTCATGGATTTGACGTTATCCAAGGTTGCAATCCGCCCGACGATATTTTTCTGGTTGCACTCCCGTTCAAACTTCTTGGAGTGAAGTACATTTTTGACCATCACGACGCTAATCCAGAACTCTACGTTTCGAAATACGGAAAACGCGGAACGCTCTACAGAATCTTGGTGGCGCTCGAAAAACTTACCTATCGCTTCAGCGATGTGGTGATAGCAACGAACATGAGCTACAGGGATCTGGCGGTGAACAGGGGCGGCGTGCCTTCAGAAAATGTGTTCGTTGTGCGCAACGGACCGAACAGGGAAACATTCAAAGCGGTGCCCTCCAATCCAGCACGGAAAAATGGAAAGAACTACCTGATCGGTTACGTCGGTAACATGAGCGTTCAAGATGGTTTGGATATCCTGCTGGACATTGCGCAGCACGTCAAAAACTCAGGCAGACGCGATGTTCTTTTCACCTGCGTCGGCGGGGGCACGGAACTTAATAAGCTCAAGAAGATGGTAGAGGACAAGGGCTTGCTCGATACGGTCCATTTCACCGGAAGAGTCTCTGACGAGGATTTGTTGGAGATACTCTCAACATCCGATGTCTGCGTGAATCCTGACCGGCCGAGTGAGATGAATGATATCTCTACGATGATCAAAATTATGGAGTATATGGCCCTCGGGAAGCCAATCGTGCAATTTGATTCAAAGGAAGGCAGGTTTAGTGCCCGGGAGGCATCTCTCTATGCCGGCAAGGAGGATGGGGTCGCCGACTTCGCCTCCAAAATTCACTGGTTGCTGGACAGGCCAGAAGAGAGAAAGAAAATGGGCGAGTTTGGAAGAAAGAGAATCGAAGAACAGCTTGCCTGGGAATACTCGGTGCCAGAACTTCTGGCCGCCTACCAGGAAGCACTGCATGATCGTTGAAGCATTCTTCCGTACGTCCGCGGTAAGGCCATCGGTCGAAGCGCATTCACAATTTTAGAATCTTTGAACAGGGCTACCGAGATGGTTGCATTTTGCAAAAGTGATTAAGCCATTGCCAGTGAGCAATTCAAATACACACGTAGCAGCCGAAGGAACCAAGATAGTCTCGGATCATCCATAATCCTGATAAAGAAAACTCCATAGCAATTTCAGCTAGCTCTCCCATCCTGAGCGTAGGACTGTGGGTTTCAAAGGTTCGCCGGTCACGAAGGCTCTTCTAAACGTGGGCGTTTGTCATTTCGTGTATTTGGGGACCCACTGCTAACTGAGCCGACTCCAAGATGCCTTCAAACGCGGACCCCAATCTATTGCCTTTTACGTCGCTCAGACTTCTAGAACGATTATATCGACGCAACTTGGTACAGGAGAATGAATCAAATGAACGCTCAAACCAAAACGGGCGCTGAGATATCTATCGAACGAACACAGGGCCAAACAGCCGAATTAACCGTCGTTGTGCCGACCTTTAACGAACGCGATAACGTATTGGAAGTCGTTCAACGGCTTGATTCGTGTCTACGCGGATATGCCTGGGAGGCAATTTTCGTTGATGATGACTCGCCGGATGGCACCGCGGACCGAATCCGCGAGATGGGCCGCCAGGATCGGCGGATACGCTGTATCCAACGAATCGGAAGACGCGGCCTTTCCTCGGCGTGTACAGAAGGGATGTTGGCAAGTTCCGCGCCGTACCTTGCCGTCATGGACGCTGATTGCCAACACGACGAGACGGCATTGCCGCGCATGGTCGAGCTCCTGAAAGCCGGTGAAGCCGATATTGTAGTTGGGAGTCGCTATGTAGATGGCGGAGGCATCGGCAATTGGAATGCCAGCCGTGCCAAAATGAGCCGATTCGCAACCCGCCTGAGCCGTCTGGTCATTAAACAAGACCTATCCGACCCCATGAGTGGTTTTTTTGCGTTTCGTGGAGATGTCTTGAATCCGGCGGTGCGAAATCTTTCCAATCTTGGGTTCAAAATTCTCCTGGATCTGCTGGCGTCGTCACCCAGGCCGTTGAGGCTCAAAGAAGTCCCCTACGAATTTCGTAATCGCCATGCCGGGGAGAGCAAGTTGGATAACCAGGCAATGTGGGACTATCTGATGTTGCTGCTGGATAAGCTGGTGGGTCACATTGTGCCTGTCCGGTTCATCGCTTTTGGATTAGTTGGTGCAGTCGGAGTGGTACTTCATTTCGCGGTATTGACAACGCTCTTTCGCGGGATGGGGCTACCCTTCGCTGTCAGCCAAGCCAGTGCCACCATTGCTGCAATGTTCAGCAATTTTGTCATAAACAATGTCCTGACGTTTCGAGATATGCGGCTCAAAGGATGGCGGTGGGCCAGGGGATTGGCATTGTTCGTACTCGTGTGCGGCATTGGTGCACTGGCAAATGTGGGTATTGCGTCCTATCTATTCAGCCGCAACAGGATGTGGGTTCTGGCGGCTTTCGCTGGGATCGTGGTTGGTGCGGTTTGGAACTATGCTATGAGCGCAATGTATACCTGGGGAAAGAGAACACGATGAAGGCCAGTTACACCTGGGCGAAGCACTCGCCAATATCTAACCGGTAGTACCGGTAAAAGACCATGATGCACGAAACCCAGCCGTTGGCAGCAATTCACGTGGACGACACCGAGCCAGCCGCCCGTGTCCCCGTGCCTGCGCCCAAGGCCTTAAGCCGGAAATCCATATTTCTCATCCTTTTCGCCGCGCTCCTCGTGAACGCCGCGATAGTGCTCGTGGGACTGCCGAAGGTGACCCGACCTTTGGCGCTGACCTACAGCATGAACTTCGGGGACCTCTACGACCTGATAGCAAAGAACCTGGAGCAGGGGAACGGATACCGTGTCGACGCCAACATGAGTCTCACCATGCTTCGGGAGCCGGGGTATCCGCTGTTTCTGGCGGCCGTGTTTAAACTAGGCGGGTACGGGATCCAGACGGCTCGCGTAGCGTGCGTGCTGCTGGCCTTTGGAGCCGCGCTAATGCTGTTGCAGCTTGCCCGAAAGATCACCAGCGACGCGATGACCGCGCTGTCCGCGGCGCTTCTTTTCCTCCTTTACCCCGGCACACTTGTTGCTGAGGCGCGAGCGGGCATTGAAATTCCCTTCATCTTCACCGTGATCCTTTTCATGCTCGCGCTCTACAGCGCAGTGGAGAAAAGAAGCCTGTTGCGGTATTGGGCTGCGGGCTTGCTTCTGGGGGTGGCGGTGATGGTAAGGAGCCAGGTTTTGCTATTTCCGCTCCTTTTGTTGGTCTACCTCGTATTTGCCTCAAAGAACGCGAGCGAACGGGTGAAAATCGTGCTGCGGATCGCGGCGCTCGGCCTCGGAACGATGCTTGTGATGTCGCCGTGGATCATCCGCAATTACAGGTTGGTGCACAAACTTATACCTAGCGCTACCGTCGCCGGGGTCGCAGCGCAAGAGGGGCTTTACACCTGTGAAAATGCCTCAGCCGGCGAGCCGTTCTTTCTTGCGCAAACGGAGGCCGGGCTCGAGAGGGCACAACTCGCCAGGCAGCTTGGGATGCCGTTCGTGGGCACCTACTACCAACTGTTCTACTCGCCGCAGGACGAAGTTACATTCAACCAGGCTCTGCTCCGTGGTGTCTCGACCGAATACCACAGCCATCCGGAGCTTCTCGCCAAATGTGCCGCGAAGAACCTCCTCTTTAACTTCTGGTTTCTCGGCAAGAGACAGCAGTCGACGCTGCTAAACATGGTCGTGCAGGCCCCGCTGCTTGGACTGGCTCTTGCCGGCGTCGTGGTTTTGTGGAAGCGTGGCCTCTTGCGCAAGACGGACATAGTTTTGCTGTACATCTTCTACATCCCGGTGGTTCAGGCCCCTATAATCGCGCACGCGCGCCACAGTATGATGATCGTTCCATACCTTGCAATTCTGGGCGCCGTTTCCCTCGTGTCGGGTTGGCGAGCACTGAGAATGCAGAATTTTGGCGCTCCATCGCAGCAAACCGTCGCCGCGAGCGGCGGCGAGTAAACTGGCAGTGGTTATTGTCAGCGATGAGTGGTCAGCGATTAGAAACAAGGATTGACGAGCAAAGCTAAGGTAGCAGGAGGCATGAGACGATAGACAATCGGTCAGCTTACCGGTCGGAAAAGACGTAAAGGGGCAAAAAGGATTTGCGGTTGGCGACTTTCGATTGACAATTGAAGGGTTCGAAAAATCGGCAATTCGATGCTCTTCACTCACCACTTGTGACTTGCTGCCACCAGACCTGTCGCCTGCGCGTTCACTGCTGATCGCTGACCGCTTGTCACTGGTCTCTCGCCGCTCGCCACTACTCTTAACCAATGCCTCCGCAAATAGCAACCGTCCTCTTCGCCGTTGGCATCGCGGGCCTCTTCTGGCTCGATCGTGACGACTCAGTGCGCACATCGAAAGCCCTGTGGCTGCCGATAATCTGGCTGTCGATCGCCGGGTCCCGGTCTCTCTCCTCCTGGCTGGGGATGAGCTTGCCACCGGAAATTCCAGGTCAGCCTCCCGCGACCAGCTTGCTCGATCAGCTTGTTGCCGCTACGTTAATGTTATTGGGAGCAATCGTTCTCATTCGACGCGGCAGAGAGGTGACAAGGCTGCTCAAGGCCAATTGGCCGATCATGCTTTACTTTTCTTTCTGCCTTGTTAGTCTCGTTTGGTCCGATTTCCCCGCGTGGGGCTTCAAACGATGGGTCAGGGCTCTGGGCGACTTGATCATGGTCCTGATTGTTGCTACGGACGCGCAGCCGACTGCGGCCTTGAGGCGCCTGTTTTCGCGAATAGGGTTCGTCCTGTTGCCTGCTTCTGTCCTTTTGATCAGGTACTACCCGGAGCTGGGCCAGAGTTATGACGCATATGGATTGCGAGCGTTCAACGGAGTCTCAAGCAGCAAGAATGTCCTCGGGGACCTGGTTTTCGTTCTAGCGCTGGGGGCCTTATGGCAGGCACTCAGCCTCGTCCGCGACAGGGAGCAGCCCGATCGCGCCCGTCGCCTGCTGGCCCAATGCGCTGTGCTCGCTTTTGGCATCAATCTCTTGTTTACGGCGCATTGTGCCACGGCCTGGGCTTGCTTCGATCTCGGAATGGGGTTGATGCTCGCCACCTCCCTGCCACTCTTCAGACACCGTCCCGCAGCCGTGCATGCACTGGTTCTCGCCATAGTACTAGTTGGCGGTCTCACCGAGCTCCTCGGAGGCAGGGCTGCAATCACGGAAGCACTAGGAAGGAAGTCGAATCTCACGGGACGTACAGAAATCTGGCGGGCTGTGATTCCAATAGCGCCTAACCCGATCGGCGGTGCTGGCTTCGAAACCTTCTGGGTGGGGCCCCGCGTCGCAAAAGTTTACGAAAAGGTTGGGGGACTGGAAATGACCAACGAGTCGCACAACGGTTATATTGAGGTGTATCTGAACTTGGGCTGGCTTGGCCTGGGCTTCATCGCTCTGATTTTTTTGCAGGGTTATCGCAGGACTGTCAGCGTCTTTCGTCGCGATAGCGCTCTCGGCGCTCTCCTACTCGCTTATGTTGTCACGGCGCTGGCTTACAACATCTCCGAGGCTGGCTTCAGAATGCTCAGCGTGGAATGGTTTTTCCTGCTTCTGTCGATTGTCGCCGCGAACGCGGCAACCGGCGTCGCCAGGGGCCTGTCGCAGTCACCCCAACAACTTGCTAAGCCAGGCTTCGTAGCCGGAGCGAATCCCTCCCCTCTTAGAAATAAGAGGCCAGCAGAGGTAACCATGCGCGCAGCGAGGCAACACTGACGCAGTCTCGGAGAGCAGCCAACGGTATTAGCCTTACTGAGATTCGCGTGAAGGGAGGAATGCTTCCGTATCGTCGGCCCGAATCGACGGCAGGACACTCAGCACTACCGGCAGATGGTTGAAGTTAGTCCTCGTTCAGGATGAAAATCTGGTAGAGGGTGAAGGTTTCGAGAGCACGGTTATTCGCTCGCGCCGTCGCCCTCACACCCTTTTCGTATGACGAACAACAAGCCAGCTCGCGGCATTTTCCTCCTCTGCTTTATCTGGGAGCCGATATTTCTACTGCTCTGTGGCGGGTGGCCGATGGCTAGGGATTCGGGTCCAGAATCCAGCACTGATTATGCCTTTCTTCTATCCCTAAGAAGAGCGATGCACTAGGAGAATTTATGGGTCGATTACGTATTTTGCTGCTGGGACCGGACTGTAATCCGGAGGGCGTCAGCATTCCCTTAGTCACCTATTCCCATGCGGCAGCGCTCGCCGAACTCCATGATGTCACCTTGCTCGCTAGATCGCCCAACAAGGACGCACTGCGCCGCGCAAAGGCGTCGTTTCGCGCCATCGAGGTGATCCGGATGCCTTGGCTCGAGCGAATGTATGCCTGGGGTTTCCGACGGATCTTCAAATCTAACTTTGCCAGCCAGGCGGTGACCGCTTTCGGGTATCCCTTTGCTCTTGCCTTCGAATGGCGTGCCTGGCGGCAGTTGCGGCACCGGATCTTTGCTGGCGAATTCGATGTCGTTCTGCGCTTGGTGCCGATGACGGCGGTGTTGCCGAGTCCTTTCGCTTTCTTCCTGCGGAAGGGACCCATACCCTTCGTGATCGGGCCGATCAATGGCGGACTCCCTTTTGTGGAGGGTTTCAGTCAGGCCGATAACCAGCGGGAATGGATCTCAAGTTTGAGGGGTCTATACCGATTCCTGCCTTTTGCTCGATCGACTTACCGCAACGCGGCAGCGATCATAGCCGCTTCGTCGCAAACGTATGCTGAGTTTGCCGAGTATCGCGACAAACTATTTTTTGTCCCGGAACCCGGCGTCGGGCGTTCTCTGTGTTCCGACGACAGGCGCAGTCCGGAGCCTGGCACCAAGCTTGACTTGATCTTCGTCGGGGGGCTAATCCCCTGCAAGGCTTGTGATCTCGGGCTGCGCGCAGCTGCCCCCCTCTTGCGAAGTGAATTGGCACGCTTTACTGTGCTTGGCGACGGTCCAGAGCGGAACCGACTTGAGCGGCTTGTGAAATCCCTTGGGATCGAGAAGGCTGTTTCCTTCTGTGGTTGGGTTAGCCATGCCGAGGTACTTAACAGGCTACGATCCGCGGATGTCATGGTGTTTCCATCGGTTCGCGACTTCGGTGCAGGCGTGGTCTTTGAAGCGCTCGCGACTGGCGCCGTGCCGGTGGTCGCGGACTTCGGCGGGCCCGGAGATATCGTTCATCCAGAGGTGGGGTACAAGGTGCCTCTTACGAATGAGAGCGAATTCGTCTCACAGATGGGAAAAATTCTGACGGAATTGGCCCACAATCGGGACCGTCTCGAGCGGTTACGGCGTCAAGGTATGGCTTATGTACGGGAATGCTTAACCTGGGAGGCGAAGGCGCAGGCCACTACTCGGATTCTGCATTGGGCTGTAAGGCAAGGTCCGAAGCCGGACTTTCCCCCGCCAAAGATGCTAGCGGCCGGTGTTGCTTCTACCCGGTAAAAAGCCGTGCCGTATGCCAGAGCCCAGTGTACGGGTAGACCGTTTTTCGAAGAGGTACAAGCTTCCCTGTAAGGGCTTCGTTTTGAGTTGTCCTGAAGGCGTGTACTTGGCTCGGCACAGCGTCCCGAAGACTGCTGCTAACAGCAAGACATCCGAGGGACTCGCAGCAGAACAAGGAAACGGCCTCGACTTCCATCTCTCGGATCTCCCGCGGTGTGGATTCCGTAACCCTGTCAAGAATGCCGAGCCCTTGGAAGTCATGCTAGCGATCATCCGGAATGTGCAAATGCTGCGGCCTACTTCATAAGCCGTCGATTTCCGACGGGTCGGCAGAGGGCATTCGATGAACCTATTAGAGGCACTAGAACTTCTGAAGCAACCCATTTCCGAACCGGCGTCCAACCGGGAGTTTTTCCTTGCGTGCGGGTTCACTCCTCTTCATCTCAAGACATTTCTGGCGGCTCACCTGCGCCTGTGTTTCCCTAAAGATCGCATCGAGATCGGAACAGGTTTATATGGTGACCTGATTGGCAATCTCGAACGGCTGCGACCTTCAGGTGGATTGATGGTGTGTGTTGTGGTCGAGTGGGCGGATCTCGATCCCCGATTGGGCATTCGGTCGCTAGGGGGATGGCGTTCAGCGGACATCCCCGACATTGTGGAGTCAGCGCGTCGGCAAAGTGAGCGGCTACCTGATCTCATTAAACAGTTAGCGGACAAGGCGCCGATTTACGTGAGCACGCCAACGCTTCCTTTGCCTCCCATTTTCACGACGCGAGGCGGGCAAGCCCATCACTATGAGTGCCAGCTTTGGAATATCGCTGCGTCACTTGCGACCTCAGTTTCAGCACATGAACGGGTGCGATTGCTAAGCTCCCGGCGCCTTGACGAACTCTCGCCTCTTGCACGGCGCTTCGATGTGAAGGCGGAAATCACCACTGGTTTTCCGTACAGTCTCGAACACGCATCTAGGTTCGCAGAATCCCTGGCAGCACTCATTCAGGATTCGCCGCCGAAAAAGGGGCTCATCACCGATCTTGACGACACCCTCTGGGCAGGAATTCTGGGTGAAATCGGTGTGGATAGGATCTCGTGGGATATGGTGGGTCACGCTCATATGCACGGCCTCTATCAGCAATTCCTCGGCTCATTAGCCAGTGCTGGCGTGCTCCTCGCAGTCGCGAGCAAAAATGATCGTGCCTTGGTGGAACAGGCGCTGGATCGCAGTGATCTCCTTCTTGGGAAGGAAAGCATGTTTCCCCTGGAGGTGCATTGGAAACCAAAGTCTGAGTCGGTGGGGCGCATCTTAGAGACGTGGAACATAGGGTCGGCCGATGTTGTCTTCATCGACGACAGTCCCATGGAGGTGGCCGAGGTACATGCCGCTTTCCCACAAATGGAATGCATTGTATTTCCGAAGGGTAATTATCAGGCCATCTGGGACCTTCTTAAGAGATTGCGGGACTGCTTCGGCAAAGGGATCGTCTCGTCCGAGGACATGATCCGGCTACGCAGCATCCGCGCCGCATCGACATTGAGAAGCTCCACGCCAGAGGGTGGGCTTGGCGCTGACGATTTCCTTCATAAGGCCGAAGCGGTTATTACCTTCAACTTGGGGAATGACCCGCGTGACAATAGGGCTCTCGAGTTAATCAATAAGACGAACCAATTTAATCTGAACGGAAAGCGATTCAGCGAGTCGGATTGGCTAAGTTTTCTTCAAGCCCCCTCTGGTTTTGTCCTTACCGCCTCATATGAGGACAAATATGGCCCGCTCGGCAAGATCGCGGTTATCATGGGGAAAATAGCTGGCCGCAAGGTCTATGTGAGTGCCTGGGTCATGAGCTGCCGGGCATTCTCCCGCCGCATTGAGCATCAGTGCCTGAAGTACTTGTTTGAGAAACTCGACGCTGACGAGATTATCTTCGACTATATAGCGACTCCTCGGAATGGTCCGATTCAAGATTTCTTTACCGAATTGCTGGAAGGGGCGCCTGAGCCAGCTTTGTCCGTTCGGAATACTTGTTTTAACGCCAAGGCTCCAGCTTTGTTTCACCGCATCGTGGAGGTTGCTAATGTCTGAACAGGACGATCGGTTGGTACGGTGTTTTGCATCCGTATTCCCGACCTTGAGTGAAGGAGAAATTCGCGCGTCTAATGTCGTCCCATTGTTCAACCTTGATTCGTTAGCGGGGGTAACGCTCGTTACGCTCATCGATCAAGAGTTTGGTGTGAATGTAGAGCTTCCAGACTTGTTGGACCTGGGATCCTTTGAAGCGATTTCGCAATTTCTGCGAAAGCGGAGCCCTTCTGAGGTGCACGAATGAGAGAATGGCGCGAAGAATCCTTTTTGCGGGGATCAATAAACCGTCTACTTCAATTACTGGCGAGGATCCTCCCGGGTGGCGAATCAATACGAATCATGTTACACCGTACGCGCGGAGTGCACATCGGGAGGAATGTCTTCATCAGTGAGGATGTGATTCTTGAAACGGCGTGCCCCCACCTAATTACAATTGAGGACCGCGTGTCGATCGGCATCCGAACGATAATCATCGGCCACTTCCGAGAATTGAATGAGGGCGTCAGGATTGAAAGTGATGTTTTTGTTGGACCAGGTGTGATCATACTGCCGAATGTAGTCATCGGCCGCGGTGCGGTCGTCGCGGCGGGAAGTGTAGTGACACGGTCGGTGCTGCCCATGACGGTCGTCCAGGGGAACCCCGCCGTCCCAGTAGCCAGATGCGGCGTCCCGCTCGGACCCGATGTCACTCAGAAAGAGTTTTCCCGGCAACTCAAGCCACTTGCCGTTCGTGCGGCAGGACCAAAGCGGCAGGACTGAAGCTCACGCAGAGGCAGAGCCCACGGACCAAAAGATTCGATATGAAGCTCGTCGTCCCCCATACTGGTGAAGTGCAGGCAGCAGACGCTCGCTTGATCCGTTTGGCCGAGTTGCTTGGAGTGCGTTGTGAGCCACTTCGTCTGGCCAAAGAGGTTCAACAATGCGCGGACTATATTGGAAAAGCGGTCCCCGACCAGAACTCTTGCCTGGTGATAAACCCGCAAGTCATGCGGGAATGGGTAGGAGGAGATGCGCTTTCGGCTGAAGTGGTTTCCTCTCTCGTGGTGCGCTTTTCGCACGTGCTCATGCACGCCCTCACGCTGGATCCCTTCGTCGCAGGCATGGTTGCCGCAGTGTCAGGTGGCAAATTGCAATCGGTACAGCCGATCGCGGATATGGGGCAGCCCTATGAGATTAGCTCGAACTCGAAAGATATCTGCGGCCCTTTTGCGGGACTCTTGTTCGGCCCCATCAATGCTGCTAACGACCGTGTGCTTGCCGTCAGCTCTGACGACCCGACTGTACGAACACTGATCTCCATCGGCGGACGTCCTAATATGGCAGTCGTGAAGCGGGATAAGACGGAAATTCTTTTCCTCGCAAGCGAAGACACTGTGGATGTCAACGCTGAAATCGGTCGCGAGCCCGTGCGCAACTGTTTTTCCCGATTAATGCCACACGCCATGGCGCTGCGGCACTTCTTCGGAGAAGAATGCTGGCGCCCATCTAAACAAAGCGCTTCAATCATCATTGATGATCCTCTACTGTGGCGGGACTATGGTTATCTGAATTTCGAATCCTTGCTCCGCCTTATGGAAGAGTACAATTTTCATACGACTATCTCGTTCATCCCTCACAACTACAGGAGGAATACGGCGCGAATCATTGGGATGTTCCGAGAGAACGCCCATCGCCTCTCGATTTGCTATCACGGAAATGATCACACCGAGGCGGAACTTGCGTCGACCGACACCGCCCTTCTCAACAGGATACTTGGTATCGCCGAAGAGCGGATGAAGCTGCATGAACAAGTGACGGGACTGCATTGCGACAGAGTGATGGTGTTTCCGCAAGACAATTATTCCGTAGAAGCCATGGAGGTTCTCAAATCCCGAAACTTCCATGCTGCGAGCTCGAGCCCTAATCCCGTGGGTCCGCTAATCCCCCTCAAACTCGCTGATCTCGCCCAGCCTGCGGTGCTTCGGTATGGGGGGATCCCTTTATTCATACGAAACTTCATCACGGATACCCAAAGTCAAGACATCGCATTCAATCTCTTCTTCGGAAGGCCCATTCTGATCGGCGAACACCATGATACCTTCAAGCACCCTGGATCGCTGCTGGAGGTCGTCCAGAAGATCAACTCCATTGCGCCTGGAATATCTTGGTCCAATCTCGAGAGCGTCGTGGACAACTCAACTCTCAAGCGGCGAAG
>Ga0187817_10000062_pt1 | contig 32422 bp, 24 predicted proteins | sample NC_wetland_sal_i_17_FD_132431 | JGI IMG/M metagenome (GOLD analysis project Ga0187817, IMG submission 132431) | Wetland sediment microbial communities from Neuse River Estuary, North Carolina, USA - SO4_2 | ecosystem: Environmental > Aquatic > Freshwater > Wetlands > Sediment | place: USA... | reverse complement strand
CGCAACGATGCGGCGCAAAGCCTGGTGAAGCGCGTTATACTCCTCGCCGTTTTCCTCGAGGAACTCGCGTCTTCCTTCGAACGACGACCGCCCCTCGTGCGCGGGCAGCAGCGAAAAGAACAGTTGCGAGCGCTCACGCAGGGCCTTGATTGCACCGGAGATTCCCGCCGTGTACAGACGTTCCTTCTGCAACAGGGCCTCGATGTCGCGCGCCAATTCCTCAGTCCGCGTGTTGCTCACCGAAATGCCGAAGTAGTTGCCGGCGACCTCTTCCAGTTCGTGCGCTTCGTCGAAAATAACCACTCCGCTCTCGGGCAGAACGCCGGCGTCGGGCGCCTCTTCGGCTTCGAGCTTGATGGCGAGGTCGGCGAAAAACAGATGATGGTTGACAATGATGATGTCGCTTTCCGCTGCGCGCCGGCGCATTTCGGTGATGAAGCAGCGCTCCCACTCTTTGCACTTCTGGCCCAGGCAGGTGTCGGTGCGGGCGTCGAGTTTGTGCCACAGCACGCTCGCCTCGGGCAGTTCGGCGAGTTCGGCGCGGTCGCCGGTGTGCGTCGTTTTCTCCCAGGCGGCGATCGCGCGATAGTGCTCGATCTCATCCAATCCGCTAAGCACCGGCTGATCGGTGAGGTCAATAAGCTTTTTGCGGCAGAGATAGTTGTTGCGTCCCTTCATATAGCAGACGCTTAGCTTCCGGTCTCCTTCAGGGAACAGCGCTTGCTCCAGCGCGGGGACGTCTTTAAAGAAAAGTTGCTCCTGCAGGTTTTTTGTGCCAGTTGAGATGATGACTCGTTTGCCCGAGCGGATCACCGGCAACAGATAAGCCAACGTTTTGCCGGTGCCAGTGCCAGCCTCGACTATCAGGTGCCGCTTTTCTTCGAGCGCCTCTTCCACTGCCTGTGCCATCTGCAACTGTCCCCGTCGAAACTCGTAGGCGGGGTGCGTTTTCGAGAGCAGGCCGCCGGGCGCGAAGAACTGGTAGAGGGAGAATCCAGCAGCAGACGATACGGAATGGGGAGAAGAGGGCACAGAGTCTCTATAATACAGTCGCAGCGCCAAGGCTAAGCATCGACACCCGTCGAGTCTTCGACTCGACGGGACGGCCGAGGGCGGCCGTCCCTACGTGAGCATGGCCAACACCATGAATCTGAAATCCACGGCAAAAACCGGAGCTCTTCCCCTGGTCGCGATCGTCGGACGCCCTAACGTTGGCAAATCTACGCTGTTCAACCGCCTGACTGGGTCGCGGCGCGCGATCGTTGGAGACGAGCCCGGCATTACGCGCGACCGCCTCTACGGCGAGGCGGAGTGGCGCGGGCACGAATTTCGCGTGGTGGATACGGGCGGCATCGTTCCCGAAGACAAGGATTTCATACCGGCGGAGATTTTCCGCCAGGCTAAGGTTGCGTTCGAGGAAGCGGCGGCGATCGTCATGGTGGTCGATGCCCGTACGGAGATTGCCGGACCTGATCGCGAATTGGCACGACTGCTGGCACGCACCGGCAAGCCGCTCTTTCTTGCCGTTAACAAGATGGACTCCGATAAGCAGGATTCGTTGCTTGGTGAATTTCATTCGCTGGGAATGCGGAATGTGTTTCCGGTTTCGTCCGAGCATGGACGGGGGGTTGACGATCTGCTGGACGCCATCCTTCTTGTGCTGCCGGCGACAGCAAAGGCAACCACGGGGGCCGCTGAGGTCAAATGGGAAGACACGGGGGAAACACTCGAGGAGCCTCATGAAATCAGGGTGGCTATCATCGGGCATCCGAATGTCGGGAAATCGACGCTGCTGAATCAGCTTACGGGAACGTCGCGCGCCATCGTGTCACCTATCCCAGGCACCACGCGCGATTCGGTCGACGAAGTTATCCGATACCACGGCCGCGACATTCGCTTCATTGACACGGCCGGCATTCGCCGCAAAGGCAAGACGCGGCTGATGGCCGAGAAGCTTTCGGTCGTCTTCTCCCGCAAGAACATTGAAGACGCCGACATCGTGCTTTTCATGGTCGACGCCACCGAAGGGGCCAGCGGACTCGACGCCAACATCGCAGGCTATGCGCATGAGAGTGGGCGCTCGGTGATTATCCTGGTCAATAAATGGGATTTGGTGGCGAGCGGCGAGAAGCGCGCCATCAGCCAGTCTCGAACCGCGCGCATACAAGATGCTAAGCGCCCGCAGGACCGCGCGCTCTACGAAGAACGGCTGCGCTACGGGCTGAAGTTTCTGAGCTATGCTCCGGTGCTTTTCTTATCTGCGCACACCGGCAAGGGAACGGAGAAGATTCTTCCCCTGATCGAGAAGGTCGCCGCCGAGCGCCGCAAGCGTATTACGACCGGCGAGATGAACCGTTTCCTGAAAAAGATTGATTTCGACCGCGCCTCCGTTCCGGTAAGCAAGCGCGTAAAAATCTATTATATGACGCAGGCGGGGGTGGCGCCGCCGACATTTGTTCTTTTCACCGACCGCGCCGTGAAGCTGCACTTTTCCTATCATCGATTCCTGGAAAACCAGATTCGGGAAGCGTTTGCGTTTGTGGGTTCGCCTATTTGGATCAAGAATCGGGCGCGAGAGTAGAAATCGTCCAAAGGAATCGTCGCTAGAATAAACGCGTGAACGTCGCGGAACTCTTCTTGTGACCCTTGAAGCACTTCGAGCCTCAGCGGCTAAAGCCGAAAGTGTTGCGGCTCGTAGCGGCACGACTGAAGTCGTGCCCTTCCCGTTCTTGGTCCTCCCTACAGCAACTCGCGAACTGCTTTAGAATCGAACATTCATGCAGCGTGCGGCGGAACATTTCTCGCGTGTCGTGCTTAGCGCTCTCTTTCTCACCTCCAATCTCTTTCTGCTTGTGCTTCCCGCGAACGCCCAGGACAACTACGAAATCCAGGTCTACAGTTCCGAAGCGACCCCACGGAACGTCACCTTTGTGGAAATCCACTCCAACTTCACGGTGGACGGCTCGAAGCAGGTGATCAACGGAGTTGCCCCTACGAATCACGCCATGCATGAGACTTTGGAAATCACGCACGGCTGGACCGACTGGTTCGAAACCGGCTTCTATGTGTTTACGAGCCTTCAGAACGGAGATGGTTGGGATTGGGTGGGGGATCACATTCGCCCGCGGTTGACTGCTCCTGAATCGTGGCACTTGCCGGTGGGGTTGAGCATCTCGCAGGAAGTCGGGTATCAGCGGCGGAAGTTTGCGGAGGACAGTTGGAATTATGAGCTGCGTCCCATCATCGACAAGAAGCTGGGACGCTGGTACTTCTCTTTCAATCCGGCGTTTGACCGGGCGCTGCATGGGTTGAACACGGGCCGGGGGTGGGAGTTTTCTCCGAATGTGAAAGTCAGTTTCGATTTCACGAAGAAGATCGCCGGCGGTTTTGAATACTACGGGGCGCTCGGGCCGGTCTCAAACTTCGATCCTATTTCGCAACAGTCGCAACAGATCTTTCCTACGATTGACCTCAATCTTTCGCCGAACTGGGAATTTAATTTTGGCGCGGGCGTGGACGTAACCAACTCCGCTGATCATTTGATTTTGAAGTGCATCATCGGACGACGCTTTAGCTGGGGGCGAAAGGCGAGCGCCGCGCGAGAATAGTTTCTAGCCAATGGGTTCCACCGACGGCGGCAGAAGAGGGGCTTCAAACGGCGGCGGAGCCTGAGGGACTGGCGGCAATTCCGGGCTCGGAGGCGGCGCCGGATGCAGCAGCGCGTCGAGATTCGGATATCGAGAAGCAAGGAAATGTATCGCGTACGCCGGGAAAAAGACGGTGGCGGGCACGCTCACCAGGGCGATCAGGTAAATCAGAACGAGCAGCAGCACGGTTCCGAAGATAATCGCCAAGCTAAGGGTCGTCACGCTCCATCCCATTCCCGCGGCGTGACCCGCCAGAACAACCAGAACAGCGGGGACGATGACGAACAGCCCAGGGATGACCGCGATGATGCTGAACAGGATGCCCGCGGCGATCGCAAGCACCACTTTCAGCAGCAGGTAAATGGCAAATCGTCCTTTCTCCGGGCGAATCATCGCCAGCAGACGGTGCCAGCCGTCGGCGAAGTCAAGATCCTCGAGAGCCATGATCGGCACCAGAAAATCTTTAGCCAGCAACTGAACGACAAGGGCTGTCAGCACGAACACGATGAACAGGCCTACCAGCAGAATCACTCCGACAATCAACCTTCCAATGTGTTCGCGCAGATTTGTCGTCCACCCCGCAACGAAAGCCAGCGCCAATGGCACTCCGACCAGAACCGCCAGAAACATCCAGGCAGCAATCTGGAACACAATCTGCCAGAGAAAGAATCGTCCGCCAGCTCGGCGCCATTTATGCCATCCCTCGCCAATCGAACATTGACGCCGCAGAACCGAGTCGAACAGGATGAACCGGAACACGCTGTTGATGTACAGGAAGACGAACGCCAATACCATTAGGACGAATATCCCGACTACGATCAATCCAACGAACTGTCCGAGGTGTTCGGAAATGTGTGCTGGATTAAAGGGCGGCCAACCATGCGGCAAGCTCGACTGCAGAAACCCATTCTGGCTCTTGCGCGGGGCGCGAGGCCAACCACTTCCGAAGTTTCCGAAATTGCATCCGCCGACATGCAGTTCCGCCGCCAGAATCCCGACCAGAGCCAGCCGAGACCATTGCCCCCAACGGAAACGAGTGAAGAGTTGTTCCCGAGTGTGCTGCAGGGCGGGCTGCACGCAATCGACGGCGGAAACCGGCACGGGAAGCACCTCACTCCGATATCAGCAACCTAAAGCGAATCGGCGGAAAAAACAAGCCGTCAGCTGTCAGCCGTCAGCAAAAACGCGCAGCGATGGATCTGGAGTTTGTTCGAAGGATCTTCTGTACCATCCGTCGAACTCTCTCAACGCCAACTCGCACTCGCGGCGGTGGCGCTCCTTGCGGTCGCGCAGTGGCGTTTCGAGGGTGGGCAGAAGGTCGAAGGTAATATTGGCCGGCTGGAAGTTCGTACTCTCCGCTTGCGTGATGTAGTGGACAAGCGAGCCCAAAGCCGTCGCTCGCGGAGGCGGCACAGGCTCGCTGCCGATGGCCAGCGCCGCGGCATTCAGTCCAGCCAGCAGGCCGGTTGCGATCGATTCGACGTAGCCTTCCACGCCGCAGATTTGTCCGGCGAACATCACGTGGGGATGAGCCTTCAATTGTAACGTCCGGTTGAGCAGGGTTGGGGCGTTGATATAGGTGTTGCGGTGAATCTGCCCGTATCGCAGAAAGCGTGCGTTTTCGAGGCCGGGGATCAAACTCAACACGCGGGCCTGCTCGCCAAATTTCAGGTGATTCTGAAATCCAACTAAATTGTACGAATCGGCGCGCAGATTCTCCTGGCGCAATTGCACGGCGGCGTAAGGAATTCTGCCGGTGCGAGGGTCCTTGAGCCCCACAGGCTTCATCGGACCGAAGCGCAGCGTGTCGCGTCCGCGGCGGGCAATCTCTTCGATGGGCAGGCAGCTTTCGAAGTAATTCAGGTTCTCCCAGTCCTTCTGCTCGACTGATTGCGCCGCGAGCAGCGCATCATAGAAGTGGTCGTATTCGTCTTTCGACATTGGACAATTGATGTAGTCGGCCGACCCTTTGTCATAGCGGGCCGCCAGATACACCTTGCTCATGTCGATGGAACCGGCCTCGACGATGGGGCTGATGGAATCGTAAAAATACAGGTGGCTAGCGCCAGAACTGGTTGCGCAGAGGCGTGCAATCTCGCGAGACAGGTTGTCGGAAGTTAGCGGGCCGGTGGCAACCATAACGATCGCGGACTCGTCCGCTTCAATTTGCGTGACCTCTTCGCGGCGAATCGTGATGAGAGGTTCGCGGGAAATCGCTTCTGTCGCCTTCCGTGAAAACCCGGCGCGGTCCACAGCCAGAGCGTGCCCGGCGGGCACAGCGGTTTCCCGAGCGATTTCGAGGAGGAAAGAGCCCGCGCGCCGCAACTCCTCTTTCAGCAACCAGGGGGCAGTATTTTCGCTCGCGGATTTCAAAGAATTGGAGCAAACAAGCTCGGCGAAGTCGGGCGTCTGGTGAGCGGGAGTCGTGCGCACCGGCCGCATCTCGAATAATTCGACCGCGACGCCGCGACGCGCACACTGCCACGCCGCTTCCGACCCAGCCAAGCCAGCGCCGATGATGCGAACTTTCTTATGCAACTCCAATTTCATGCGCCTTCGACTCGTCTTGAATGATAGTCCTAGAGAAGAGGCTCCGAGGTGCGCTCAGGGCAGGCTGCGCCCCGTACCCACACAATCATAGAATTAGCCGCTCGTCTCCCACTCGGCGGGTAACTCGCTCGCGGTCCAGATATTCGAGCAGTGGGATCGCATACTTGCGGCTGACTCCCGTCATCTCTTTGAAGCGGGCGACATCAATTTTTGGCGCGATCGCTTTGAGGGCGGCGATCTTGTGGCGGAGGTCGATGAGCGCGCTTTGGTGGAAGACAAGTTCTTCTGAAATCTTGATCAGGACCTTATCGCGCAGAAGCAGCGTGACAATCTTCTGCGCGCGGACCTTATCCACCTTCAGGCCCGCCAACACTTCCTTCAGAGACGGAACTTTCAAGCCGGCGGACGCAAATACCTGCTCGATGACCTTCTTGGACTCGGCTTCCTCGTCTTTCATAACCACGCCGCGGCCGGGGAGGTGGACGAGTTCGCCTGTTGCTTCGAGTTTCTTTTCTTCCGCCAACTTACCCAGCACACTGTAGAACACATCGGGACCGAGGTTGACCCGATCGCGCAGCTCTTCCTTGCTCATCCCGGCGACAAGAGGATTGGCATCGTGAAATTTCTTGAGGGCTTGAAGTGTATCCGCTTTTGCTGCCGCATATGCCGCCGGCGCAACCAGGGCTTGATCACACCGCAGCAATCCGGCCTGCGCGGCAAGTTTCGCCGCGTCTGCTTGCCGGATGTTCATCTCTCCGGGAATGGCATCCAGACGCAGACCGATCGCCCCTCGCCGCGCAACACGCGCCGCCAACACTTGTTCCGGAGAACCATCGCTCATGATCTCGAGAAATGCGGTTGCATCTTCCGCGCGTTGCCTGCGAGTCGCGGGCGACGCATCCAACACCCTGCCTCCGCCGATCGTCACTACCGGCGAAAACTGACGCACGATGAAGCGATCTCCGGGTAGAAGCAGGATGGGTTCGGCAAATCGTAGTTGCACATACGCTTCGGTCCCTGGTCTCATCTGCTTGCTTCCATACAACCGGGCTTCCGCGATCGTCTCGGTCGTGTAGGCGTGAAAATGCACCCGCGCGCCGTCTTTGAACGGCTTGGCCGAGGAAAGAAGGGAAAGCAGCGCATCGGCTCGCGACGTGGAATGAAATGAATTGGCGGTCGCGAGCGTCATGCCGCGCGCAAGGTCTTCCGTCGAAAGTCCCGTGAGGTTCAGTGCGGTGCGCTGTCCTGCGACCGCTGCGTCGGCGGGCGAGCCATGAACCTGCACCCCGCGGACCCGCACACGGGCGCCAGCGGGAAAGACTTCGAGCTCCTCTTCTTTGTGGATCGTTCCGGCCACGAGAGTTCCGGTCACGACCGTGCCGAAGCCTTTCATGGTGAAGACGCGGTCGATGGGAAGGCGAGCCAGCGCCGCCGAGTCTTTCGCCGCAACTTCCGAAGCGACTCGAGCGAGCGCGGATTTCAACTCTTCCAAGCCCGCGCCCGTCAGCGAGCTCACAGCGACGATTGGCGATTGCTCCGGATCGAGAAATGATCCGCGAACATAGTCTTCCACTTCCAGCCGAACCACTTCGAGCATCTCCGCATCGATGGCATCGGATTTTGTGAGCACGGTGATGCCGCGCCGGACCGCGAGCAGGCGGCAGATATCAAAATGTTCTCGCGTCTGGGGCTTGATCCCTTCATCGGCCGCGATGACCAGCAGCACCAGGTCGATCCCGCCCACGCCCGCCAGCATGTTGCGAACAAAGCGCTCGTGGCCCGGGACGTCGACAAAGCCCACGCGAATCCGACTGCCATCGGGAGCGAGGAGGTCGAAGTGGGCAAAGCCGATGTCAATGGTGATGCCGCGCCGCTTTTCTTCTTCGAGACGGTCGGCATCAATGCCGGTCAGTGCCTTTACAAGCGCGGTCTTCCCGTGATCGATATGTCCGGCGGTGCCGACGATGACGGATTTCATGCGCAGTCAGTATAGACGGCTCTACAAGCATTTTTTATCGGCGCCATTCACGAATTCGACATGCGAAAAGCCGGTCGAGATGCGACAATAAAGATTCCTCGATGACCACCTCTCCGATCAGTCTCAATGCCATTACGCCGGAGATGATCCGGGAACACGGCCTCACTCCGGAAGAATTCGAAAAGATCAAGCACTTGCTGGGCGGACGCGAGCCTACGCGGACCGAACTCGGCATTTTCAGCGTGATGTGGAGCGAGCACTGTTCCTACAAGTCGTCGCGCGTTCACCTCAAGCGTTTGCCCACGCGCAGCAAGCTGGTGGTGCAGGGACCTGGGGAAAATGCCGGCATCGTCGATATTGGCGATGGCTGGGCCTGCGCGTTCAAAATCGAGTCGCACAATCATCCTTCGTTTATCGAGCCTTTTCAGGGTGCGGCCACGGGCGTCGGCGGAATTCTGCGCGACATTTTCACGATGGGAGCGAGGCCGGTCGCGGTGATGGATTCGCTGCGGTTCGGGCCGATTCAGGCCGAGCTGCGCTCGGCTGGACGGCCGGGGTCGGCCGTCCCTACGCAAGCGGAGATCCACAAGAACCACTCTGTTATGGAGGGTGTGGTCTCGGGCATCGCCTCTTACAGTAACTGTTTTGGAGTTCCCAACCTCGGCGGTGAGGTGAAGTTCGAGCCTTGCTACTCCGGCAATCCGCTGGTGAACGCGTTTGCTCTTGGGCTGGTCCGGCGCGACCAGATTTTTTATGGACGGGCATCGGGTAAAGGGAACCCCGTTATTTATGTCGGCTCCAAGACCGGCCGCGACGGCATCCACGGCGCCACCATGGCGAGCGAAGAGTTCAGCGAAGGTTCGGAGGCGAAGCGGCCCAACGTTCAAGTCGGAGATCCTTTCCTCGAAAAGCTGCTATTGGAAGCCTGTTTGGAGGCAATGCAGACTGGTGCGATCGTCGGCATTCAGGACATGGGCGCCGCCGGGCTGACCTGCTCGACCTGCGAGATGGGCGCGCGCGGGGGCACCGGAGTCGAAATCGAACTCGACCGCGTCCCGCAACGTGAAACCGGCATGACTCCTTACGAGATCATGCTCAGCGAGTCGCAGGAGCGCATGCTGCTCGTGGCGCAGAAAGGCCGAGAAGAAGAAGTCTTCCGCGTCTTCCAGAAGTGGGGATTGGATGCGGTGGAGATAGGCTGCGTTACCTCTGATGGGAAGATGCGCGTGCTCGAGCACGGGGAAATCGTCGCTGAAATTCCGAATGCCGCGCTTACCGATAACGCGCCGGTGTATAAACGCCCGCTGGCGCGCTGGGAACCGCCGGTGGATCGCGAAATGCCGGAGCATTTAGGGCTTGGCGAAAGCGGAGACTTTTCGGCCCATCTCAAGCGTTTATTGGCGAGCCCCAACATTTGCTCGAAGCGCTGGGTCTGGCAGCAGTATGACCACATGGTGCAGACCAATACGGTCGAAGCGCCGGGCGCGGGCGATGCCGGCGTCATCCGCATCAAGGGATCCAATCGTGGACTGGCCATGGCGCTCGACGGCAACAGCCGCTGGTGCTATCTCGATCCTCGTCTGGGCGCCATGCACGCGGTCGCCGAGGCGGCGCGTAAAGTGGCTTGCGCGGGAGCGACCCCAATCGGCGCTACTAACTGCCTGAATTTCGGCAATCCGGAAAAGCCGCACACCATGTGGCAGTTTTCGCAGGTGATTGACGGCATCACCAAAGCCTGCGAGGAGCTGGATACGCCGATTACCGGCGGCAATGTCAGCTTCTACAACGAAACTCTGGGCGAGGGAATTTATCCGACTCCGGTGCTCGGAGTGGTGGGACTTCTTGAAGACGTCCACAAAACGGCGAAAATGCACTTTGCTCGAGCCGGAAGGGAAATCGTCCTGCTGCGCGCGAATGAGCCTGGCGACGCGCTCGATGCCGAGTTAGAGTTTGGATCGTCCGAGTACGCGAAGGAGATTCTGGAAGCGGTGTGGGGCTATCCGCCGGGGCTGGATCTGGAGAAGGAAGCCACGCTGCAACGCGCTCTGGTGGCCCTAATTGAAGCGGGGCTGGTCGAGTCGGCTCACGATTGCTCCGATGGCGGATTAGCCGTGGCGCTGGTGGAGTCGGCGCTGCCGGCCGGAGTCGGCCTGAACGTTAATTTGTCCAAGCAGCACATAGCGCTTGAATTCTTGTTATTTGGAGAAGACGCCGGCCGCATCGTGCTGAGTTGCGACCCCGCACACCTGCCGCGAATCCAACAAGTGGCGGACGAGTATGGCGTCTTCGCGGATGTGCTGGGCGAAACGGGATCGGACAGGGTTGAGATCGCAGTGAATGGCCAGTTCGTTATTTCCGCGAGCGTCGCCGAGTTGCGGGAAGCTTACGAAGGCGCACTGGAGAGGGCATTGCGGACGGGGCCGGGCGTGGTGGCTGCGGACTGAACGTGCCGGGCTTCGCCCCGGCTGGACGGCCGAGGGCGGCCGTCGCTACGTGAGCTAGGAGTTAGATGCTGACTTCGGACAAATTTCGCGATGAATGCGGGGTGGTCGCCATCCACGCCCATCCCGAGGCGGAGAAGCTCGCCTATCTTGGCCTGCATGCCCTGCAGCATCGGGGGCAGGAATCGGCGGGCATCGTCACCTCGGATGGCGAGCACCTGCGCCAGCACAAGGCCATGGGCCTGGTCGCCGACATTTTCAGTCACGAAGTGCTGGCTTCTTTGCGCGGTGTTCTCGCCATCGGCCACACCCGATATTCGACCGCCGGCGATTCGGCCCTGCTCAACGCCCAGCCCATCATGGTGCAGTCCAACAAGGGCGCGATCGCCATCGCTCATAATGGCAACCTGGTCAATGCGCCGGCGATTCGCGCCAAGCTGGAGGGCCAGGGCTCGATCTTTCAAACCAACAGCGATACGGAAGTGCTGGTTCACCTGATTGCGCTCTCCCGCGAGCACACCCTGCCGGATGCCATTATCGACGCCCTGCGCCGCGCGGAAGGTGCGTTTTCGCTGGTCATGATCAGCCGCGACCGGATCTTTGCCGCCCGCGACCCTCGTGGGTTCCGGCCGCTAGCCATGGGCCGCATCCCGGCTCTAACCAGCGAGAAGAAAGACACGGTCGTCTTTGCCTCGGAAACCTGCGCGTTTGATTTGCTCGGCGCCACCTACGAACGCGACGTCAAACCCGGCGAACTGGTAATCGTCGGGCCCGAAGGAATCAGCTCGCGTTTTTACTCGCCGTCTCCCGCGCAGTCAAGCTGCATTTTTGAGCACGTTTATTTTTCGCGTCCGGACAGTCTGGTGTTTGGGCGCTCGGTCGATCAAAGCCGCGACGCCATGGGCCGGCAGCTCGCGCGCGAAGCTCCGGTGAAGGCCGATATCGTGGTGCCTGTACCTGACTCCGGCAACACCGCGGCCATCGGATACGCCGCCGAAAGTGGCATCCCATTTCGCCTTGCACTCATTCGCAACCATTACATCGGACGTACTTTCATCGAGCCGCAACAGTCGGTCCGCGACTTTGGAGTGAAGCTGAAGCTGAATGCGGTTCGAAGCCTGCTCGAAGGCAAACGAGTGGTTCTGGTCGACGATTCGATTGTGCGCGGCACCACCAGCAAGAAGATCGTGCGCATGATTCGCAATGCGGGCGCGAAGGAAGTCCACATGCGGATTTCCTGCCCGCCGACGATCTCGCCCTGCTTCTACGGAGTGGATACGCCTTCCAAAAAAGAGCTCATCGCCGCCAACAAGAGTATCGAGTCGATCCGCGATTACATCGTTGCCGACTCGCTCGCATATCTCTCGCTGGAAGGGCTTAAGAAAGCTTGCGCGGACGGAGAAAACACCACTTACTGCTCGGCCTGCTATACCGGACACTACCCCACCAAGGTAGACGTGGAAGAGATCCAGCCAGCGGCCACGGTCACGGAACCAGGTTAGGAATGAGAATCACCAGCTTCGGGCGCCGTCGGCGGGACACAACCGCGGCGCCCCCAATAATGCTCCCCCAGTGCGCACTTTCCGGGATGCGCAGATCGGTCAACCTCCTGACGCTCCTGCTGGTGTTCGTTTCTGTTCCTTCACTGGTGCTGGCGCAGAATCCGAACGGCGCGCTTCGGGGAGAGGTTCAAGACACGGGCGCCGCGCGAGTGCCGCATGCTCGCGTCGTCGCGCGGTCCGCGGGATCTTCCATGACCAGCGAGGTAACCGCAAATGAGCGCGGAGAATTCCGTATTGAAGGCCTGTTGCCCGGTTCCTACCGCGTCACCGTGACCGCCGAAGGGTTTGCCCAGGCTACGGCCGATGTAGAGATCGCGGTCAGCCAAGTGCGCGATATTGCGGTCACGCTCAAGCCGGAAAACGCGAGAGAGACCGTAAGTGTAAAGGGCAACGTATCCTCGATCGCGACCGAGTCGATTGACACGGCGAGCGCGGTGCACCAGGGCATAGTCAGCGGCCGGGACCTAGAAACTCTTCCGCTCGCGGCCCGAAGTTTTGCCAACATCGCATATCTGGTGCCCGGGACGGAGCCGGTCGAGCCTTCCGATCCGACCAAAGCGCGGATCACCGCCGTTTCCACCGGCGGCAGCTCGGGCTTGAACAACGAGCTGTCGGTTGACGGCGGTGACAATTCCGACGACTTCATCGGTGGCTTCCTGCAAAACTTCTCGCCCGATGGCATTCAGGAATTTGCCGTGCGCACGGCCAATGAAGACGCCGATACCGGTGGGACCACGGCTGGCTCGGTCGTGATCACCACCAAGCACGGCACCAACGAGTGGCATGGCGACGCGGCTTTCTACGAGCGCGCCGCACAGCTCAACGCCCGCTTCCCAATCGAGAATCCGGCGCCAAATCCCAAGCAGCCGTTCTCGCGACAGAACTATGTGGGCACGCTTGGCGGGCCCTTGGCAAAAAACAAATTCTGGGCCTTCGCTTCATTCGAGCATGTGCACGAAAATGCCAGCATCGCCTACAGTAACGCCAGTACTGCACAATTCGAGGCGCTGGCGCAATTGGCGGCGGATGGCCTGATTTCTGGCGTCCCATCCATCGCGGTTCCCGCGACTGTTCCCATTCCCTTCCGCGATTACATCGGCTCGCTGCGTTTGGATTTTGCTCAATCGTCGAAGTCGCAGTGGTTCCTGCGCAATTCCGAAGACAGCTACCTCACCCATAACGCCCTGGTGCAACAGGCCACGCTGCCTTCCACGGGACTGACCACGCATAACAACTACTGGAACACGGTGCTCAGCAACACGTATGCTTTCAGTCCGACATGGCTTGGCACTTTGGTGCTCGACGCCAGCCTATTACACCTTACCCAGGAGCGTAACTCGGATCTTGGTTTCGCACTGGCGTTTCCCTTCAGCTCCACGACCCTTACGGTTTCCGGATTCGAAACGTTTGGCGACAATCAGTTCGCGACTCCGATCACTTTTTTCCCTGCCCTGCGCAATCAGGACAAGTACCAGGTGCGCTACGACCTGAACCATGTAGCCGGAAACCACGCTCTTAAGTTCGGCGTTAACTTAATTCACGAACCGGTGTTGGGCGGCGCGTTTGCGGCCACGGCGGAGCAGTTCATCGTCTATCCTAATAACCCCGATTTCTACGTCGCTAACCAATCGCAGTTTTACTTCGTTCCTCCGTCCAACGAGTGCCAAAATCCGGCTCCGGATCCAGCTTCCGGCATCACTTGTACGTTTACTCCCTCCGGCAACGGCGGCTTCTCCCAAAACGTGCAGCGTCTCGCGCTCTACGCGCAGGATTCCTGGCGGATCTCGTCGCACTTCACGGTCAACTACGGCTTGCGCTATCAGACGACCTTCGGGCTTTTCACGGCTTCGGGGCACACCCAGGCCGCCAACCCTTCCTTTGCCCTGCTCGCAGCTTTGGGATACCCGGTTGCGGTTCCTCATGATGACCGCAAACAGATCGCTCCTCGTCTCGGGATCGTTTACTCACCGGGCGGCAGCGAGAAGACCGTGATTCGCGCCGGGTTCGGAATGTTCTACAACGACCTCGCGCAAAGCGGATGGGCCACGGCATTTCAAGCGGTGAATCCGAATTCCGTCGCGCCTCCTTCGCTCATCGATCCCAACTACAAAACACCCTACGCCATCCACGTGACCGGGGGCGCACAGCATGCTTTCGACGAGCACTGGATCGTCAGCGCCGACTATACCCATGAGCAGGGAAACCACGGCTATCGCGCCTATTCCTATTCCGTTCCCGTCGTTGCCACTGTCTTCCACTCCGACAACCGTTCGAGTTACAACGCTCTCATGCTGCGCGTGCAGGGCAACGTCTTGCCCCGCTTCAGCCTGGTCGCGAACTACACGCTCTCGAAGGCGCAGACCTGGGGATGCGTCCTGGGAGAACTCTTCGACTACGTGAACGGAGTCTGCAATCCGCTGAATGCGTTTGCGCCCGGCGACTACGGGCCGTCCGGCGAAGACGTTCGCCACCGCTTTGCTTTCGCCGGTACGGTGCACATCCCCGGCGGTTTCGAGTTGACCACTCTAACCCAGGCCGAGAGCGCACGGCCGTTTACGATCACAGCGCAAGACAACGGCGGCCGCATTTCCGTGAATGGAACACGGACCAGCCTCGATGAATTCCGCGGGACGCCTTACATCCAGGCGGATCTGCGCGTCAGTCGGCCGATCAAGGTCGGCGAGCGCTGGGAGATCAACCCTTTCGCCGAGTTCTTCAACCTCTTCAACCGCAACAACCCCGGCGCGAATTTCGTCGCCAACGTGGCCGCGCTTCCGGTTCCCCCCGACCAGATGGCAAGCGGCAATGTCACCAGCCTTTGTACCGTCTCCGATTGCTCTGTGACCGTGCCGGTCACCAGCCTGAAGCAGCTCGAAATCCCAGCGGGCGGTTTGGGAGATTTTTTCGGCCCCGGAACTACGGTGGGAATTCCGTTTGCGGCGCAGTTGGGAGTGCGGGTGACGTTCTGACTCTCAAGGCCTAAAGCTGCGCCCCTCCAAAACAACATGAAAAACCGGAGTTTTTGCGCAGTAGGGGTCCTTCGACTCCGCAGATCTATCCGCTTCGTGGATTGCTGCGCTCAGGATGACAAATGGGGTGGTTTTCTCGCAATCGCTACCCGTGCGATTCCCTGCAGGTCGTTTTTGATCGTAACCTCGTCCCAACTCGACAACAAGGCCCGCACGCGATCCGCAATCGTGCCGCTGATCTCGAAGACCAGCCATCCCCCCGGATGTAGCGCCTCTCGCGCCTGCGGAATCAGACGTTCGATGATTTCGAGGCCGGTTGGTCCCGCAAAGACCGCTTGGCGCGGCTCGAACTTGCGGACTTCGAGCTGCACGGCATCTTCTTCTGACTGGCCGACGTAGGGAGGGTTTGAAACCACGAAGTCCCACGAAGCTGGGGACAGTCCGTCCAACAAGTCCGTTTGGTAAAACTCGAGCGAAGTTAGTTCGTGGCGGGCTGCATTGGCTCGTGCGACCTCGAGCGCTTCGGGAGAGATGTCGGTGGCATGGATTTGCGCGGTTGGGAGCTCCTTAGCCAATGCCAGCGCAATAGCTCCGGAGCCGGTGCCCACATCGATGAGGCGTAGCTTGTGTGGGGACGGGCGTCCCCGCACGTCCGCTTTCGCCAGCTCGAGCACCGCTTCAACCACATGCTCGGTCTCCGGACGCGGAATCAGCACCGTCGGTGACACGATTAGATCCAGCCCCCAGAACTCCTGATGCCCCGTGATGTACTGCACAGGAACGCCGGTGGATCGTCGGGCGAGAGCCTCGTCATAGCGCTGTGTTTCGTTGGCGGTGAGTTCTTGCTCGGGATGCGCGTAGAGATAGGCACGGTTGCAGTCGAGCGTGAACATGATGAGGAGTTCCGCGTTCATGCGCGGGGAGGGAACTTGCGCGGACGTAAGCCGTTCGACCGCCGTGCTCAGGGCTTGGCGAAGTTGCACGTTCCTTATTTCACCACAGAGAGGTGTCTTGAGCGCAGGCAGCTGCCGAGCTCCTCCACCCCGGTTCGCTCGGCCTGGACGGGCGAGGCGCCTGTCCCCACACGACCTTACACTACGGCTGTTGTCTCCTGCTTCAGCTTCTCAGCTTGATAGTGCGCCATCAGCGCGTCGATCACCGGCTGCAGCTTTCCATCCATTACCTGCTCTAGCTGGTGAATGGTGAAGCCGATGCGATGATCGGTCAGCCGGTTCTGCGGGAAATTGTAGGTGCGAATCTTCTCCGAGCGATCACCCGACCCGACCATCTGCTTGCGCTCTTTGGCCAGTGCTTCCTGTTGTTTCTGCATTTCGACTTCGTAGAGCCGCGATCTCAGCACGCGCATGCCTTTTTCACGGTTCTTGATCTGCGACTTTTCGTCCTGGCAGCTCACCACCGTATTCGTTGGAATGTGGATGATTCGCACCGCGGAATAGGTTGTATTCACCGACTGGCCGCCCGGTCCTGAAGAACAGAAAGTATCGATGCGCAGATCCTTGGGCTCGATTTTGACGTCCACTTCTTCGGCCTCGGGCAGCACTGCCACCGTGATCGCCGACGTGTGCACTCGTCCTTGCTGCTCAGTTGCCGGCACCCGCTGCACGCGATGCACGCCGCTTTCGTATTTCAGACGCGAATAGACGCGGTCGCCCTCAATCAGCGCGATCACTTCTTTCAGTCCGCCGACTCCCGACTCCGAGGTGGAGAGCACTTCTACCTTCCACTTCTGCGTCTCGGCATAGCGGTTGTACATGCGGAAGACTTCCGCCACGAACAGCGTCGCCTCGTCGCCGCCCGTTCCGGCTCGAATTTCGAGGACCACGTTCTTTTCGTCGTTTGGATCTTTGGGGAGCAGCAGAACCTTGAGTTCTTCCTCGACGGTGACGATGCGCGTGTCGAGCTTTGCTAGTTCTTCCTCGGCATAGGCTCGCATCTCGGGGTCCTTTTCGTCGACAAGCATGGCCTTGCTCTCGGAAATGCCGCGCTTCAGATCCTTGTACTCGCGATACTTTTCGACAATGGGCGCAATTTCGGCATGGGCCTTGGCAGTCTTCTGGTATTTCGCCGAGTCGTTCGTGATCTCCGGCGAAGCTAGCGCGCGATTGAGTTCCTCGTAGCGCAACTCGATTTGGTCCAAGCGTTCAAACATGTTTTTTATCCGTCGAGACGGGGCTTGCCTCGTCTCGCTCTGCGGGCGGAGACGCGGCAAGCCGCGTCTCCACTCTGATTTTATGTGGAATGGGAAAGATAGCAAGGATTCGCGGTGGGGCACCACCGCTAGGCGATCACCAACTCGCCGCCGCGCTGCTTTTCCAGCGCCATAGCCTTATCCAGCGCGACGATGGCGCACTCGACCTCACGATCGTCGGGCGGTTGAGTGGTAATTCGCTGCAGCCAGAGTCCGGGCGCCGTCATCATCGCGAACAGCGAGCCGCGATGTTTCGCGGCGAAGCGAATGATTTCGTAGGAGACGCCCGCAATCACCGGCAGGAGAGCGATTCGAATCGCGAATCGAGTCCAGAATGTGTGCACGGGAATCGCCATGTACACGAGCATCGAAATGATCATGACCGTCATCAGGAAGCTCGTGCCGCACCGCGGATGGTACGTTGAATACTTTTGCACCGCCGCGGTTTCGAGCGGATCGCCATTCTCGAACGCAAACACCGTCTTATGCTCGGCGCCGTGGTACTCATAGACGCGCCGGATGTCTTTCCACAGCGAAACACCCCACACAAAAAGCAGGAACATCGCGATCCGGATGAGCCCGTCCACCAGGTTAAATACGAACTGCTGACCGAAAACCGGATTCACTTTTTTCAGTTCCGTGGTTGCCAGCAGCGGCAGATACTTATACATGAAGATGAAAAAGGCGATGGAGAAAGCTATGTTCAATCCCGCCATCCAGCCGGTGATTTCCATCTTCTTGCCAGGGACTCCCTGGCCCGGCTCGTCTTTGCGCTGATCCGCGGATATCTCGTCCAACGCTGCATTGGCCGAAAACTTCAGCGCGCGGAATCCCAGCGTCATCGCTTGCCCCAGCGTCGTTACTCCACGCACTATCGGCCAGCCCATCCACTTATGCTGCTCGGAAGGCCGCTCCAGCGGTTCGCTGTGCGTGACCATCTCACCCGAGGGCTTACGCACGGCAATGCCCCACGCATGGGGCGAACGCATCATTACGCCTTCCAGCACCGCCTGCCCGCCGACGAGGGTCTCCTCACCGCTCTCCAGGGCTGGTAGCAGTTGCACGGCTGCCAAGAAACGCACGATTTGCTGCCAACGTCGCATAGGCATTAGATCTAGCTTCGAAGAGGGACGACTCTAGCTCGTAGAATACCACAGATCGCTCAATTTCGAGACATGGCGCGGTTTACGGCAATGATCGGATCTCCTTACGATTCAGCAGCTTAACTGGACCGTTCCATTGCGACGCCGGTTTCGGTACTCGAGCGACGCGGGCCGCCGCAGTCGTGCTTGCCTGGCCTACAATCCAATGAACCAAATAGGACTATGCTGCCCTTCGCCCAGACCTGCGACGCGGTCGCTGCGACCACCAAGAAGCTGGAGAAGACGGCACTCGTGGCTGCCTATTTACGGCGCACGGTGCCTCTGGATGAAGCCGCGACCGCCGCCATTCTTCTTTCGGGACGTCCTTTCCCCGCATACGAAGAAACAACACTACAGGTGGGAGGCTCACTGCTTTGGCGGGTCATTGGAGAACTTTCAGGGAAATCCGACCGTGAGCTGACTGAGATCTATCGCAAGCACGGCGATGCCGGATCGGTCGCTGCCGAGGCGCTTCCGGCAAGACCAGAATCCGGCCTCTCGCTCACCGAAGTGCAGATGACGTTCTCCGCGATCGCCACTGCCCGTGGCTCTGCCGCCAAAGCGTTTCTCTTGCGCCAGCTCCTTGAGCGAGCCACTCCGCTCGAAGCCAAATACATTGTGAAGATCATCAGTGGAGACCTCCGCATCGGTCTGAAGGAAAGCCTTGTTGAGGAAGCCATCGCTCGCGCCTTCGATGCGCCGCTCGACGACGTCAAACGCGCCAACATGCTGCTCGGCGATCTGGGCGAAACTCTGCGCCTTGCCTCTGCGGGAAAGCTGGCCGACGTGCGCCTGCGCCTCTTCCATCCGATTGGCTTCATGCTGGCCAGCTCCGTCGCATCGTCCGAAGAGGCTCTGGGCTATTTTCAGAATGCATCGGTGGAAGACAAGTACGATGGCATCCGCGCCCAAGCTCATATCTCCCAAGGTGAAGTCCGCATCTTTTCGCGCACGCGCGATGAAATCACCGAGTCGTTTCCCGAATTGCCAGAGTCGCTCGCGGGCCTGCCGAAAGACGTGATTCTGGACGGAGAAATCGTTGCCTGGAGCGCGTTTGGAACAGACAGTACCGCGTCGGGTCGAGCCCTACCGTTCAGCACGCTGCAACAGCGGCTCGGGCGGAAGAAAGTCAGCGCGAAACTCATGCATGATGTGCCCGTGGCCTATCTCGTCTTCGACATTCTTTATTCGGATGGCGAGCTGTTAATCGACCTGCCACTTCGTGAACGCGCTCGCATTCTCGATGTTCTTGTCGAAGACCTTCTGGCCGCTCCGCGCACCGCGGTCATTCACCGATCGCCAGGGCAGTCGAACTTAAACTTCGAAGACCGAGACGAAGATTCCATCGCGCCCGTGCTTCGTGCTCCGGTTGTGACCGCCAATTCTGCTTCCGATATCGAGGCTCTCTTCACTGCCGCGCGCGAGCGTGGCAACGAGGGCCTGATGATTAAGGACCTCGAATCCCCCTACACTCCCGGCCGTCGCGGCAAATCGTGGCTCAAGATGAAGCGGGAACTGGCGACGCTCGACGTGGTCGTGACCGCCGTCGAGTACGGACACGGGAAACGCATCGGAGTGCTCAGTGACTACACCTTCGCAGTGTGGGACGGAGAGCGCCTGGTAAACATCGGCAAAGCGTATTCGGGACTAACTGACGCCGAGATCGCGGAAATGACCGAATGGTTTCTCGCGCACAAGACCAGCGAAGAGGGGTTAAGGCTGGACGTGGAACCGAGGATTGTGCTGGAGGTTGCCTTCAACAACATGATGCGCTCCACTCGCCACGAGAGCGGCTTCGCCCTGCGGTTTCCGCGCATCGTGCGCCTGCGTCCGGACAAGCGCCCGCAAGATGCCGATACGATCGAGACAGTCAGAGAAATTTACGACCGGGAGCAGTCGGCGTGAGTATCGAGGTGAGATCAATGATCTGCACCACAAGGAGCACAGAGGAACCCCAAGCCTTCCCCTGTGGTCCTCTGTGCTCCCTGTGGTTGCGATTTTGATCAGTGGGCATGATCGTGACGGTCGTGATCAATGCGCGCGTGCTCACTGCTCTCTTCCTCCCGCACCGCGATCACGCAGCCATGCGCCGTCTCGCAGACCACGTGTTCTAACTGGATGGTCGTATGGTGGATGCCAAAGCCCTGGCCTAGTCTTTCGTTGATCTCCCGCAGAATCGTATCGCTCTCCGAAGTCGCCATGTCCGCGATTTTCACGTGCGCCGAGAGCGCGTGATTTTCCGACCCGATGCTCCACAGGTGCAGATCATGCACATCGCTCACGCCCGCGATCTTCCGCATCGCCGACTCCACCGCCTCCAGGCTCATTCCGCGCGGCGTGCCCTCCAGCAGGATGTTCAGAGTCTCGCGCACGATGCCGATGCTTGACCATAGAATGAGCGCGCCAATCCCGAACGACAGTGCCGGATCGATCCAGTATTGTCCGGTCCACAGGATGGCAAAGCCACCGGCAATCACGGCTGCGGTCGAAAGCGTGTCTCCCACTTCGTGCAGTAAAGCGGTGCGGACATTCACATCCCGTCCCGAACGCCACAGCAGCAGCGCGATCACGCCGTTCATCACCATACCCGCCGCCGCCACCCAAATCATCACTCCGGCGTGCACATGCTCGGGATGCTGTATCCGCTGGAACGCCTCGTAAAAGATAAGAAACGATACCGCCACCAGCGAAAGCGCATTCACCAGCGCCGCCAGCACTCCGGCGCGCCGGTACCCATAAGTCTTGGTGGCGCTCGGCGGGCGCCCTTCCAGGAAAACCGCGACCAGCGACAGTAGCAGCGCCAGGAAATCGGCCAGATTGTGTCCCGCTTCGGAAAGCAACGCCAGCGAGTGCGCGCGGATGCCGGCAACCACGAGGAGGAGGATATAAAGCACGGTGACGGCCAGCGAGATGCGCAGCACCCGCCCCGTGCCATGAGAATGTCCGTCCGCGCCATGCGAGTGCATGTCCTAAGGATAGCGCAAGGCGCCCGTGTGGCGCGGACACTCTTGCCCGCGAACGTGGGCGGGAAACGCTGCTGCCCGGGTCAAGCTAGCGCAGAAGCCTCCCCTCGCGCTATCCTTCTCCCCGCACCGATTCAACCCAAACATTGAGGACAAAATGAAGAAAACTCTCGCGATCCCAGCCTTGTTGTTACTCGCCGCGTCAGCGGTTGCCCAAGCACCGCCCGCACCAACTGCGCCCGCACCAACCAAGAACCCGGTCAGCAGCGCCCTCCGAGACATCCTGCCCGGCCGCCAGAAAAACACCATCGCTGCGGTCGAAGCGATGCCCGCCGACAAATTCAACTACAAACCTACTCCCGACCAGATGACATTCGGCCACCTCGTCGCTCACATGATCGAAGCGAACACTGTGCTGTGCAGCAAAGCCGCCGACGTTCCGGCTCCCAAGGCCGAGGAAGCAAAGGAATCAGACTCCAAAGATAAGCTGGTGGCCGCGCTGAAGGCGTCGTTCGATTTCTGCGCCGATACGCTCGGGAAAATGGACGACTCAAAACTGGGCGAAACCACGGAAATCTTCCCTGGACGCCAGGGTTCGCGCGCGTGGGCCAGCCTGGTCCTGGCCAGCAGTTGGGCCGACCACTATGCCGAAACCGCAATGTATTTGCGCCTGAACGGAGTATTGCCGCCGACGGCGAAGAAGTGAAAGCCGGCACGGGACGGGCGAGGGCGCCCGTCCCCACAATAAGCGCTCAGTCCTCGACGAACGACTTTAGCCTGGACAGTGCTTGATCCCACTGCGCGGAAACGAAATCGAGATACTCTTTAATTCCCTCGATCGGCTCGGGATCGAATTCGAATCGACTCTCCCGACCCGCACGGACGCTGTGCACGATCCCCGCACTCTCCAACACTCGAAGGTGCTTGGTGATCGCCTGCCGGGTCAACCTGGAGCCCTGGGTTAGCTGCGAGATCGAATAAAGCTGCCTACCGCAGAGTTTCGCCACCAGTGCCAGCCGCGTCTCGTCGCCCAGCGCCGCAAAAACGGGTGCACGGGCATGTCGTTGGACGGCCACGCTATGACGTTTGTGTGACATGGTTTTCGATGTTCTTCATTTGCTGTGTCCAACCGCCGTCATTCATGCGGAACGCTTCGAGGCGGCGATCGCTGGGGATCTTGTCGAAGCCGGACTCGGTGACCAGAAGCAGCGTACCGTCCTTGGTCTTCTCCAGCCTGAATTCCACCAGCGTGGGCGGCTCCTTCGAATAATCTTTTTTGGGGTCGACGACGTAAGGATGCCAGGTAAAGGAAAACAGCCGTTCGGGGTCCATTTTCTGCACGACGGCCTCCCATTTAAGGTGCTCGTAGCCAGGATAGGTAATCTGGCCCCGCGACACCTGACCCGGTACAAAGGGGCCGTCCAGGTTCACGCGAAACCACTGGCCAAACTCACGGTAGTCCGTCAGGGCGCGCCAGACCCGCGAAACCGGCGCTTTGAGTTCAATGCGCTTCGCAATATGGTCATTCATGTTAAGCAACCTCCAGGTTGCATATTACTTTGGGCGGCGCATAAATGCAACCCTTTAGTTGCATGTTATTTATGCGCGACCGATCGGACTAGCCAACCTACCGCACCAGCCCCTCCAACTCCTGCTCCCCAATCACGCTCACTCCCAGCTCCCGAGCCTTGTCCAGCTTCGATCCGGCGTCGCTCCCCGCCACGACGTAGTCTGCCTTCTTGCTTACCGAGCCCGAAACGCGTCCGCCCGCATCTTCGATCATCTTCTTTGCTTCGTCGCGGGTGTGGCGCGCGAGGGTGCCTGTCAGTACAAAGGTCTTTCCCGCCAGCTTCGTACCTTTCTCTTTCTTATGCCCGGTGAATGCCAGCCCCGCCTTGCGCAAATCGCTTACCAACTTGCGGTTGTGTTCGTCGGCGAAGAATTCCACGATGCTCTCCGCGATCCGAGGCCCTACTTCGTTCACTTCCTCCAGCTTCTCGGCGCTCGCCTTCATGATCGCGTCGAGCGACCCGAAGTGCTCCGCGAGAAACTGCGCCGTACGTTCGCCCACGAACCTTATCCCGAGGCCGTAAATTACGCGCTCTAGCGGCAGCTTCTTCGAAGCCTCGAGCTCGGCCAGCACGTTCTCGGCCGATTTGTCGCCCATGCGCTCGAGTTCCAGCAGATCATCTTTCGTCAGCTTGTACAGATCGGCAACATTCTTCACCAGTCCGCGTTCGGTAAGCTGATTGACCAGCACCTCGCCCAGTCCGTCGATGTCCATCACGTGGCGCGAGGCAAAATGCAAGATTGTCCCTTGCAGCTTCGCCGCACAATTCGCATTCACGCAGCGATGGTCAGCTTCACCAGGAGTTCGCACCACATTGCCGCCGCATACCGGACAGTGCTCGGGCATCTCGAACTGCTTGTGGCCGCGAGGGTGGTCTTTATCTTCGACGACCTTCACCACTTTCGGAATCACGTCGCCGCCACGTTCCACCTCGACCCAGTCGCCGACCTTTACGCCCAGCCGCTCGATCTCGTCCATGTTGTGCAGCGTGGCGCGCGAGACCGTCGTTCCACCGATCGGAACCGGCCTCAGCCATGCCACCGGGGTGAGCTTTCCCGTGCGGCCCACCTGCGGGACGATGTCCTCGATCTGCGTCGCGGCTCCGCGCGCCGGGTACTTGTACGCAATCGCCCACCGCGGAGCCTTGCCGGTGAATCCCAGTTCCTGTTGCCATGCCGTGCGGTCCACCTTGATGACAATGCCGTCAATCTCGTAAGGCAGCGCTTCGCGCTTGGCCTCCCAGCTCTGAACAAATTTCCAGACCTCGTCGAGATTCTTCGCCAGCTTGCGGTTCGGATTCACCTTGAACCCCGCCAGCTCCATCGCATCCATCGCTTTCGATTGGCGGTCGAAAAAGGTTTGTCCATCCTGCAACAGAAAGTAGGCGAAGAAGTCCATCCTCCGCTGGGCGGTAATGGAGGGTTCGAGCTGGCGTACGGTCCCTGCAGTAAAGTTGCGCGGATTGGCAAACACCGGCAGTCCCTGGCGCTCGCGCTCTTCATTTAACTTGCGGAAAGCGGCCAGCGGCATCAGCATCTCGCCGCGGACTTCAAAATCCGCGGGGATTCCGGCCTTCTTCAATTTGTCCTTTGCAATTGAGAGCGGGACCGAGCGCACGGTCCGCACATTCAAGGTCACGTCTTCGCCTACGCTGCCATCTCCGCGCGTGATGCCGCGTTCCAGACGGCCGTCGCCATAGACGAGCGCCAGCGACATTCCATCCAACTTCAATTCGCACATGTATTCGAGGTCGGTGCGCCCGCTCAGTTCGTGTACCCGCCGCTCCCAATCGCCCAGTTCCTCTTCGCTGTAAGCGTTGTCGAGCGAGAGCATCGGGGAGGAATGCTTCGCCTTCACGAATCCCTCGCGCGGCTTGCCGCCTACGCGCTGCGTGGGCGAGTCCGGTGTAATCAGGTTCGGATGCTCGGCCTCGAGCCGCTTGAGCTCGTTCATCAGTTTGTCGAACTCGGCGTCGGAAATCTCCGGCGAGTCCAGCACGTAATATCGATACTCGTGATGCCGGATCTTCTCGCGTAGAGCTTCGATCTTCTTCTCGATGGCGGGACTGGACATGACTGGGAAATTATAGGGCAGGGAGTTCTCAGTTCCTGGTGTTCAGACCATCATCCCGCGGATCAGTGCGCCGGATGGGCTTGCAGCCACGATTGAAGAATCAGGACGGCAGCCATGCGGTCGACCGCTTGCCCGCGCTTCTTGATCGAAAGGTCGGTTTCGCGCAGCAGGCGGTTGGCCTCGGTTGAGGTCCAACGCTCATCCCAGAGATGAACGGTCAGGCCGAAGTGAGCGTGCAAATCGTCGGCGAAACGGCGCATCTTTTCCGATTGTGTTCCTTCCGCTCCGCTTAAGCGCAGGGGCAGGCCGACCACAATTTCTCGGACTTCGTACTTTGCCAGCACCTGTCCCAGGGCCTCGAGATCGCGGCGCTTGTTCTGGCGCTGGATCGTATCTAACCCCTGCGCGGTGATGCCCAGCGGGTCGGTGACGGCGACACCGATTCTTTTCGAGCCGACATCGAGGGCCAGAATGCGGCTGTGGGCAGGGGTTGCGGGTAGAGCCATCTGGCTATTGTAGATGCAAGCTGATTCCCGCAATTCCAGTGGTGCAATTCCGGCGGCGGTGAGGCAAAATTGTTGGCCAGTCGGAAGAGGGGGCAGGAGCACAACATGGAGACCCCTGGAGCACGAGGCGGGCATCACTGGTCGCTGACGCTGTTGGGCATCGGCTTGATCGTTATGTTCGCGTACTATGGCGAATCGGTGCTGGCGGTGCTGTTCTTTGCCATTCTGCTGAGCTTTATGCTCTCTCCGGTAGTACAGGCGCTGGAGTATCTGCACGTTCCGAGAGCCCTGGCGGCGCTGATCAGCATGATCGCGCTGCTGGCGGTGATCTATAGCGTCACCTCTGCGTCCTACAATCAAGCCGTTATTTTCGCCGACAACGTTCCGAAGTATTCACAGAAGATCCGCTCGATTCTGCAGCCCTTCCGGCAGGGGGCGGAAAAGATCGAGAAGACGGGTGAGGCAGTCAGCGTCCCGGAACCCTCGAATGTGGTGCGCGTGCGGCAGGTGCAGAGTTGGGCAGACGTGCTCACTCGCGGGGCCGGCACTCTGACCGACATCCTGTTGGTGGCGGTGTTTGTTCCGTTCCTGGCCTACTTTTTGCTGACGTGGCAGAGCCACGCGCGTTCGGCCACCGTGATGCTGTTTCCTTTGCAGCACCGGAATACGGCATACTTGACCTTGGGACTGATTGGAAAGATGTTGCAGAGTTTCATTGTGGGGAACCTGCTGATCGGCCTGCTGATTTCGGGCGTGAGCGTGGCGATTTTCCGGTTGCTGCATGTTCCGTTCTTCTACTTCGTAGGCTTTCTCAGTGGCTTTCTGAGCCTGGTGCCGTACCTGGGGATTGTGCTGGCGATGGGTCCGCCGATACTGGTCGGCCTGGGACAACTGGAGGCCTGGGACCTGTTGGTCGTCGTGTTATGCGTGGTCGGACTGCATCTTTTCGCTCTGAATGTTCTGTATCCGAAGCTGCTGGGGAAGCGCCTGAGACTCAATCCGCTGGCGGTGACCATCGCGCTGCTGTTCTGGGGAGCGGTGTGGGGCGCAATTGGGCTGGTGCTTGCCATTCCAATCACGGGCGCGATCAAGATTGTGTTTGACCACGTCGAGTCGATGAAGCCGTACGCGGACTGGTTGGGGGAGTAGACTCTTTTTCACCGCCGAGACGCAGAGAACGCCGAGAAAATCGTTACAACGATCAAAAGCCCGGCCACTTGGGGCCGGGCTTTCTTCTTTAGGGGTCGCCCACGTTAGGCGGCTACGGACCTTTTGTTGCGTCCCTCCGAGGGCGTCACAGGCTGCGCTACCTTGCGCACCAGGAAAGGCTGAAGATTGTCAAGGCGGAAGCGCGTTTTTTTGAATTTGTTCCTATCTATTGTGTTTACTACAAGATGCATTTTGGAATGCGCTCTAGTGTAGCGACTGCTGCGCGCGATTTCGCCGTCAAGACGCGAAGGCCCCTTTCAAACCTTCGCCCGAGGCTGCTCCGCCTGGATGGTCTAGCACGGCCGTCCTTACGCGGACGCCGGAGCCCCTTCAGGGCCTGTACTCTGGCCACTTTGTGCCAGTATGGAGACACCTTTAAACTAGAACCTTGCGTACGCTGATCAAGCTGTTTTTAGTGGGGTTTTTCGCCGTTGGCGGTTGGGGGGCGTTTCAGGTCTACGCCCCCGTTACGCCTCCAGCGCATACCTCTCTGCTGCTGCATTCGGGCTATTCGACGCGGAAGATTGCGGCGGAGTTGAAAAGGGCGGGGGTGATCCACAGTGCGATGGCTTTCCGCCTCTGGCACGCGTTGCATCCCAAGCCGTCCCTAAAGGCGGGCGAATACCTTTTCGAGCGGGAGGCGACGCTCCCCCAGGTTTATGAGCGGATCGCACGCGGCGATATCTACTTGCACGAGGTCACCATTCCCGAGGGCTATACGATGTTCGACATCGGCAAAGCGATGGAGGACGCGGGGCTCGGGTCGGCCGCCGATTTTGTCCACGTGGCCGAAACCCAGACGGAGCTGATCTCGGACTTGGCGCCGGACGCCAAGTCGCTTGAGGGGTATCTCTTCCCCAATACCTACCAGTTCACGCGGACTGAGAGCATGGAGGAAATGGTAGGGGTCATGGTCCATGAGTTTCGGCAGGTGGCGCAACAGATCGGGCTGAATTCCGATGTGGCTCGGGTCGTGACCATGGCGTCGATTGTCGAGAAAGAGACTGCGGCTCCCGAGGAACGACCGCGCGTCGCTAGCGTGTACTACAACCGGCTGGAGCGAAACATGGCGCTCGATGCCGATCCAAGCGTGATCTACGCCGAGTTGCTGACCGGCACGTATTCGGGAAAACTGCATCATGCCGACATGGCCGTAACTTCTCCATACAACACTTATCGTTTCCCGGGACTGCCACCGGGGCCAATCGGCAATCCGGGAAAGAGCGCGCTAGAAGCGGCTCTGCACCCTGAGAGTACGAAGTTCCTGTATTTTGTTAGCGATGGCAACGGTCACCACCGGTTCGCCCGCAGCCTTGAAGAGCACAACCGGAACGTGGCCGCCTATCGGCGCGCACTCGGCCCGCGATAAGCGCTGAACCCTTCCCTGCCGTATACTAATCAGATATCGATGGCACAAAAGTCCTCCCAGGTACCGGCATAGGAATGTATCGTTCTCGGTTGCGTCTCTTTTTTCTTTTATTTCTGTCGGCGGCTACTTTTCCGCTGAGCGGGTGTCTGTTCCGGACACGGACTGTGGAGCGGCGGCTCTCGGACCGGCCGCTGAAGGCCGCGACCCAGCGGGAGCTGATCGAATACGTCAACACGCAGGCCGCCAGGATTCAGTCCATGCAGGCGACGGTGGATATTGACGCTTCGGCGGGAGACCCGAAAAACGGCCGCATCACCGATTACAAAGAGATTCGCGGCTACGTACTGGCGCGCAAGCCAGCCATGCTCCGCATGAAGGGTCTGCTGCCGCTGGTGCGAAACACAGCCTTCGATATGGTGAGCAACGGGCAGGAATTCAAGCTGTGGATTCCGCCCAGGAACAAGTTTTTCATGGGCTTGAACGATGGCGACAGCTACCAGCCTGACAAACGGCTGGAGAACCTGCGGCCGCAGTACGTTTACGACGCGATGCTGATGCCGGGAATTGGCCAGGACGAGATTGCCGTGCTCGAAAACGGCTATGAAACCGTCCTGGACACGAAGAAGCATCTGGTTGAGCAACCGAATTACGCCCTGGCGGTTATCCGCAAGGGTCCCCAGGGTTGGTATCTGTCGCGCAAAATCGAGTTCAGCCGAATTGACCTGCTGCCGCGCCGGCAAAGGATCTACGACCTGCAGGGAAACGTCGCAACCGACGCACACTACCAGGATTACAAAGATTATGCGGGAACTACGTTCCCGAGTACGATTGAGATCGAGCGGCCGCGGGAGAATTACGACATCACCCTGAACATGGTCAAACTGGAAATCAATCGAACGCTGACGGACGACCAGTTTGCGCTGGAGCAGCCGCCGGGAGCTGAGGTGGTCCACCTCGATCCGCACAACACCGGTTCAGCGGCGAAAACGTCCCAGGGCCGCAGCGAGTAGTTTTCCGGAAAAGACATGATGAATCGCATGATCGTCGGGAATTTGGTGCATCGGCCGGTGCGCTCGCTCATCAGCATTGTGGCGGTGGCGCTCGAAGTAGCGATGATTCTGCTGATTGTGGGGTTTTCGCTGGGGATGCTCCAAGATTCCCGCACGCGAACCGCGGGCATCGGGGCGGATGTGATCGTGCTGCCTCCGGGATCATCTTTCATTGCTGGGCTGACCGGCAGCCCGATGCCGATCAAGGTGGCTGGGGTTCTGGCCAAACTGCCCCACGTGGAGCGGGTCGCCCCGGTGATCACGCAAGTCTCAACCGCTGGCGCGCTGGAGATCATCGCCGGCATCGATCTGCCGAGTTACGAAGGCATGTCGGGCGGTTTCCGCTATCTGAAAGGGGGTCCGTTTCAGGGCCCGAATGATGTCATTGTCGATGACCTGTTCGCTCAGTCCAAGCACTCCAAGGTAGGCGACACGATCGAGATTCTCAACAACCCGTTCCGCATTTGTGGCATTGTCGAGCGCGGCAAGGGTGGGCGGAAATTCGTTCCCCTGAGCACCTTGCAGGATCTGACCGGCGGCAAGGATAAGGCTTCGGTCATGTACCTCAAGCTGGACGACCCCGCCAACGCCGATGCGGTCGTGGACGAGATCAAGCGCGTGCCGGGCATGGAACGGTATGTCGCCAGTTCGATGGCCACGTACCTTTCCATGATGACCCCGACCCACATTCCCGGCCTTTCGACCTTCATCGACGTGGTGATTGGGATTTCGATGGTCATCGGGGTCCTGGTGATTTTTCAGGCGATGTATACGGCGGTGATGGAGCGGACGCGTGAAATCGGGATTCTGAAGTCGATGGGCGCGTCGAAGCCCTATATCGTGAACGTGGTGCTTCGGGAAACGGCGCTGCTGGCGGTGGGTGGCATCCTGCTGGGCATCGTCGTGAGCCTGGTGGCACGGACCGTTATTCTTCATCGGCTGCCTCTGCTGCCCATGGTTCTAGGCGGGGGATGGATTGCGCGGGCTGCCCTGATCGCCTTGGCCAGCGCTGTCGCCGGCGCGCTGTATCCGGCGTTCAAGGCGGCACAGAAGGATCCTATCGACGCGCTCGCGTACGAGTAGCGGCTCCTTTCCAGTGTTCGCTTTTATTTCGCCAGAGGGTAGCGACTCTGTCGTCTCTAATAATTTCCTCGCAAATCGGCGGCGAATGCACGATACTGCCGGTGAAACTGCGCCGTGCTATAATCGCGCGCCGGTACGCAGAAACAGTGCAGTTGCGCAGCCGGTTTGTCCTAATTCCCTGGCCCCTGCTCGCGGAAGCGTGCGGGTGACCGCAAATACGCAGGAGGAGATATGCGCTTCGATGATCCGACTCTTTATGGTCGGGACGATGAGACGGATGAGTTCAGCGACAGCGGCGCCTATGGCGAATCGCTGGAAGAAGATCTAGACGAAGAAGAAGAAGAGGAAGAAGAACCAGCCCTGGTGGAGGAGGACGACGAGCTTCCCGCGCCTCCGGTACGGGAACCCGTGGCGGAGCCGGCGCCCGTAATCCCGACGGGCGGGGGCGGTGGCCCGAGTGCGCCTCCGAAGAAGAAGGCGCCCGCCAAGAAAAAGAAAGCAGCCAAGAAACCGACAAAAAAGCGGACCGCCAAGAAAAAAGCCAAACCGGCGAAGAAGAAGAAAGCAACAAAGAAGAAGAAAGCAGCGAAGAAGCCAGCCCGGAAGGCGGCAAAGAAGAAAACTGCTCGCAAGAAACGCCGCCGTTAGCAAGTTCGCTTGCGCAACCAATTGTTGTAGTGACAGAAGACGGGGACATCGGACCCACCGACACGCCGGGTGGAGTAGTGTGTCTGGATGAGAAGTCCCACTCTTGATTTCCCATGAAGCGCACGACCCCGTTGCTCACCTTTGTTCTTCTGGCTCTTTCCGCGTTCAATGCCGCTCCCGCCTTCGATCCCAAACCATGGGCCGAGGACTTGGATGAGGTCCACCAGGCGTTTGCGACAAAATACGCGAACCTGGAATGGGCGGTGTTTCAGCGGGAAGCCGATCTGCCGAAGCTGTTCGCCGACACGAAAGCGCGGATCGAAAGGGCTTCAAGCGATGCGGAACGCTCGCGCCGTCTTTGACAGGTTTGCCCGGAGATTGGGCGGCGAACATGTCGTGTTCGACTGGCCGAGCGGCGGCCATTCAACGGGCGCGCCCGGCGCCCTGCAGCCGGACGTGTGTGCGGCACTGGGATACGATTCGGGGATGCGCGCCCAACCTCTGGCCGCAAACGCCCTGGGTTATCAGCCGCTTTCAACACCGCAATCGAGCGAATTCCCTGCCGGCGTGATTTCCTTAAACGGACGGCGCATCGGCATTCTCCAAATCGGCGTGTTCACGCCACGGGGTTTTCCCGCGCTCTGCAATGCGGCGTTTCAGAGCCAGTCCACACCAGCGGATAAGCCCTGCGATAACGCCTGCAGCGACCGAGTTCACGCTTGGACATCGGACCGACTTACAGGAGACCTAACCGCGCAGCTTCGCGCCCTAAAAGACGCAGGAGCCACGGTTTTGGTGGTTGATATCGCCGGCAACGGTGGGGGCACGGAATGGGCAGAGGCCGTGGCACGCATGGTAACGCCCATTCGCCTGCGATCAGAAGAAGTAGGATTTGTGCGAGGCGAACATTGGGCCAAGGCCTTCGCGGAGGATGAGGCCTCGTTGCGCAATTTTGCCGATCATGAAACTGGGCAAGACCGCACGCGGCTCTTGAAACTAGCCGACGAGGTGGAGGCGCGGCGCAAGGTGGCGCTTACGCCCTGCGACTCCCAGCCTTTGTGGCAAGGCGCGCATCCGCTCTGCGGCTGGCTGGGCAAAGGGTTTTACGGCTCGGGGCTTCTTGCGTCAGCCGATCCAGCCCAATTGCGCGGCAAACCATGGGCAACCCTATTGTTCGCGCCTATGGAATTCCCCTACGGGGAAGGCGTGTGGCGCGATCCCCTGATTGTGGTCGTCGATCGCAATGTGGGATCCGCCGCTTCGGAGTTCGCAGCCGTGCTCCAAGATAACCACGCCGCGATCATCATGGGAGAGCCCGCGGGCGGCGGTTGTGGCCACACCAACGACGGAACGCCGACCACGCTTCGCAATAGCAAGGCTACGCTCGAAGTGCCCGATTGCGCTCGTTTCCGCGCCGATGGTTCGAACGAAGTGATGGGCATTCAGCCCGACGT
>Ga0187817_10000061_pt1 | contig 32694 bp, 26 predicted proteins | sample NC_wetland_sal_i_17_FD_132431 | JGI IMG/M metagenome (GOLD analysis project Ga0187817, IMG submission 132431) | Wetland sediment microbial communities from Neuse River Estuary, North Carolina, USA - SO4_2 | ecosystem: Environmental > Aquatic > Freshwater > Wetlands > Sediment | place: USA... | reverse complement strand
CAGCTCGCGGCAGACGAATTGGCCGGCGACGTCGTTATAGGTGCTTTCGCTGATCACGATTTGAATCTGGTATTGCTTGGTGATTCCCTCGAGGCGCGAGGCGAGATTCACGTTGTCGCCCATCACCGTCCACGAAAGGCGCTTCGCCGAACCCATGTTCCCGACGTTCACCGGCCCGGTGCTCAAGCCGATCCCGGCGGCGATCGGCGTACGCCCTTCCTCTCGCCATTTCTCATTGAGCTTTTCGAGCGTGCGCACCATCCTGAGCGCGCACGCGCATCCGCGCGCGGCGTGATCCTCCTGAGGATACGGCGAGCCCCAGAAAGCCATGATGGCGTCGCCGATATATTTGTCGAGCGTCCCGTTGTTGGCGAAGATCACGTCGGTCATGCCTCCGAGATATTCGTTCAACAGGAGCACCAACTCGTTGGGCGTGAGGCCCTCGGAAATCGTGGTGAAGCCGCGGATGTCGCTAAACATCACGGTCAGCTCCTTTAGTTCCCCTCCGGGCCGGATGTATTTTCGCGGGTCCTTTTCGATCAGCGCGATCACGCCGGGCGCCAAATACTGCGAGAAGCTCCTGCGGATTTTCCGCTTTTCGTGCTCCTCGAAAATCATCCGGAAGCTGGTGATGGCCGCGTAGTTGCCCACGAGCGTGCCCGCGGGAATCACGAAGCTCAGCCATCTCCCCTCGCGCGAAAACGCAAAATAGACGAACCACGCGAATCCCGCCAGGATCAGCACCAGCGACAGCGCGGAATAGAGCGGCCGGATGCGGCCGAACCAAAGTCCGATCACCAGCCCGAACAGCACGATGAACCCGGTGTCCATCATCTCCTCGTCGAACCCGCGCTGGAGAAAGCCCCGGCCCTTTTCCTCGCTGTGCAGGATGTTGTCGATGATATTGGCGTGGACTTCGACGCCCATGTAAACCGACCCTTGCCGTTGAAACGGCGTATTCCGCAAATCGCCGATTCCCACGGCCGTGCCTCCCACGAGGACGATCTTGCCTTTCAATTCATCTGCGGGGACGGCGCCGCTCATCACGTCCCACATGGAATACTGCCGGTAGGTATGATAAGGACCCGTGTAGTTGATCAGCGCCGTGCCGTCGCGCGAGGGCCGGAGCTGGTGCGCGCCCAATTGGATTCGCTCCAGTCCGTCCTGCGAAATATACGCAGCCATGTTCTGGTCGGGAATTTTTTCGTATTGCCGCACCACTTGCAGGGCGAGCGACGGAAAAAAGTCCTGCTTCTGATAGCGGACGATCAGCAGCGCGTGCCGCAGCGTTCCGTCCGGGTCCGGATTGATATTGATGAACCCATAGGACGCGGCCGCCTGCGCCAGCTTGGGGATGTTGGCTTCCACGCCCGCGGCGACCGTGCCGCCGTTGTCAATCCACGCCTGCCCCATGTCGAAGTCGGGTCCATTCTTGAAATTCACCTTCAGGACCTGCGGGAACGCCTGCGCCCACACGATATTGAAATATTCCTCGGCGAGTTTTGGGTCCGTGAAGCGCGAGCGCTCGGCGTTGAGGAACAGATGGCCCAGCACCACGCTGTTGCTGGCCGCGAGCGCCGAGGCGAACATGGCGTCGTCATCGCTCGAGGCTTCAATCTTCTTTACCTCTTCCGCGGTGGCGGGAGTGATGGAAGAGCCGAGTTGCCGCTGCAATTCCTCGAGCGCCTGCCCTGCGGAATTGCTCTCCGGAGTGGGGAAGGTGGCGTCGAAGGCGATCACGCTCGCGCCATCGGCGGCCAGCCGGTTGATCAGCAACGCGTAATTCCGCCGCAGGAAGGGGAACGAGCCGATTTTCTGGAGCGTTTTCTCGTCGATTCCGACGATCACGATGCGATCGTCGTGCGGACGCGTCCCGCGAATGAGGTAGCGCACGTCCAGCGAGCGCAGCTCGATATTTTGAAGGAAGACGAAGCCGGCGCGCGGGTTCCCGCCGATCCCCGTGAACGCAAACAGCGCCAGGCCCGCCAGCGTGCCCAGCGCCGCCAGCGCGACGTCAATCTGCCGGACCGTGGCACGCGCCAGCCATGCGGGCATGCGCGCCCAGCGGTGATCGCCCCATTTCATAAGCAGCGTCTCGGCAACCCTTCGCCAACTCTTACCCGCGGGACGAATCTAGCACGGAGGCTCGCAAAGACCGGGCAAAGGTGTGACCAGAAAACACAGCAGCACCGCAAGGAAGCTTCTCACGGATCCCAAGACCCCCCTCCGCACGGGACCAGCTTAGCAACTCGGACTCGCGCGCTTGGCAGGCCCCCAAAAATTCATCAGCGCCGGCCTCATCGCAGGCGTCATTGCTGCAGAGGATGTCATATTGGAACACATCCTCCAACTCCAGGGCCAGCCTTTGGACTGGGCATCTCCCCAGGGGGGCAGCCGCCCGAAGAGTGCGTGGAGATAACAGCCCCCGCAGCCCCGATGCCCCCCGCGACGGCGGTGAAGATCAGGAAGTTGCGAAGGAAGTGGCCGCCGTTCTTCGCAAACTCAACGTTCTCATTCGCGTCCGTGTCGTCCTGGCTCTGCTGCCGGATGAGTTTGGAAGCGTGATGCGGAAACGGCGCGGGGCCTCCGGCCGAGATCTCGATCATTTGTCCGGCGTGTAGTATGAAGGAATTGACCTTGCAGACTCCCTTGTAACAAATCACCGTCGTCTTGTTACCGTCAAAGGCCGTGTATAAATCCGTCCCGATCACCCCGATCACCGCGTTGGGCGTCTTGATCTCGAATTTTCCGCCCGGTTTGGTGATTTTCTCCACTTGGCTGCGCACCTTGCCGAAATTCACTTCCAGCGATGTTTGCTGCGAGGCCGCGTCGTGCTGCACCACGCGCAGTTCGCTGTCCGAGCCCACGCTCAGAATTGAGCCGTCGTTCAGCCCCACGCGCACGCGCCCGTGAGCGTCGGTCTTCAGAAGATCGTTCCACGCGACGGCCTCCTGCACCTTCGCGGTCTGCCCGTTCCGCAGCGCCGCTGGAATCAGTGCGTTGATTTGGCCCGCGCTCTGACCGGAACCCTGCGGGGCGCAGAAAGCTGCTGGGCACATCAAAAAACACATCCACACGGCGAGAAAACTCTTAATTCGTTTCATGGGGCCCTCCCTGCTCACATCCTTCCAAGTCGCAATCATTCTTGCCACGGTGGTCTGCGATGTCAACGTGAAAAGTTCTGGAAGAAACGTACCTATTATGGCATCCGGAACCGGCGAGCAGGCCCTCGGCTTCCAGCCGCCTCGCGGGCAACAAGCCGGTACGCCATGCCGAGGAGGTCTCGCAGCACGCCAGGGTTCACGCGCGCCATGCGGACCAGCACCCCTGGGTAGTTCTGATAGTGGTCCGTAATGTAGTAGACGCTCGGCTCCGCCTCCAGCAACTCTGCGCGTTGCTCGAAATCCGTACGAACCACCAGCGAATCTGGTTCGGCCGAACTGTGGCTTGCAATGCACGCGAACATCTTCCCTTGAACTTTCAGCGCCGGCTTGCCGTACATCATGCTCTCTTGCACGTGGGGAAACTGGAGCCCGATCTCTCGCACCTTTTCAAATGAGACCTTGCCGCTCCCCTGCGATCGTTTGCCTCCGGACATCGCTTTGCGTCTCCCGACTGTTTCGTCTTCGCCTACGAGCCGCCTCACGTCGAAAGCCAGGGCTTCCAGCGCTCGGTCATCTCGCGCAGCTCGGCGACCTCATCGGGCCGGAGGTTCGGCAATGGCGGACGCACCGGCCCTGCCGCCTGCCCCGTGAGTTTCATCATCTCCTTCATCGCCGAGACCTCGTAGCCCCTGCGGCGCGCACGAAGCGCGTAGAGCGGAATCACGTAGTCGCGCATCAGGCGCCCGAGCGTCGCGCGATCCCCCGCGGAGGCGGCCTCGTGCAGCGCGAGCGACAGCTTCGGCGCGACCGTAGCGATGCTCGACGTATACGCGCGAATTCCGATGCTGTAATACCCCGGCACGCAATCGTCGCCCGCGCCGCCGATCCATTCCAGCCGGTCGCCCACCCGGTGCATGATCTGCTGCAAGCGTCGCATGTCACCCTGCCCATCCTTCCAGCCGGCCAGCGCGGGGACGCGCTCCGCCAGCCGCTCGACCCATGCGGGCGACGGGTTCAGCCAATCGCGGCTGTAGACGAAAAGCGGCAACGGCGTGGCCGCCCCGATCGCGGCGTAGTAATCCGCAAGCGCCTCTTCGTCGCTATGCGGGTAATACGGGGGCAGCGCCAAAATTCCGCTGGCGCCCGCGCGCGCGGCTTGCTTGGCCAGCTCGGCGCCGAGCGATGTGTTAAATCCCGTCCCGGCAATCACCGGCACGCGGCCCGAGATTTCATCCAGAATGGCTTTCACCACTTCGCCGTGCTCTGCGGGTGAGAGCGAGAACATCTCGCCCGTCCCGCCCGCCGCGACAATCGCGGTGATGGGGTGCTCGATCAGGCGCCGGATGTTCTTCCGCAGCCCTGGTAAATCGAGCGAAAGATCGCCGCGGAACGGCGTCACCGGAAACGCCAGAACGCCTTCGAGCCTGCCGCGAGTTTTTGGGAGGCTCATGATTTCACCGGGCATTCACCATCGCGGCAGTACCCGCCGCCAATTCGGATCCACATGTTTCCGCATTTCGGCCTCGTCGTCGCGCTTGCGGTAGGCGCACTTCGCATAGCGTTCGCGCCCTCGCGCCAAGCGGTCATAATCAATCTCAACTCCCAACCCCGGCCTGTTGGTAATCCGCACGCAGCCATTCACAATCGGCACGCGCCCGCCCACGAGAATTTCATCCTCCTCGGATTGCCAGGGGTAATGAGTATCGCACGCGTAGCTGAGATGCGGCGTCGCGGCCGCGGCATGAGCCATCGCCGCGAGCGAAATGCCCAGGTGGCTGTTCGAGTGCATCGAAAGCCCCAGGCCGAACGTGCGGCAGATCTTGCCGAGATGCTGTACCTGCCGCGCTCCGCCCCAATAGTGCGGATCGCATAGAACGATCTGCACGGCGTCCGTCCTCACGCTCTCTGGAATATCGGCAAACGAAGTCACCGCGACATTGCTCGCCAGCGGCGTGTCCACTCCTTCGGCCAGCAGTCGCCGGCGCACTTCCGCCATTCCGGCGAGGGTCGCCGTGGGATCTTCGAGGTAGCCGCCATCCGCCAATTCGCGGACGAGGGATTTTCCGATTTGCACCGAGGTCTCCACCGACCACGCGCAATTCGGGTCCAGCCGCAGCGGGACGCCCGGGCCGAGCGCCGCCCGAAGCTGGCGAATCGTTTCGATCTCGATTTCCGGATCGAGAACGCCCGCCTTCAGCTTCACGTCCTTGAAGCCGTACTCGGCAATCATCCGCCGAACCTGCCGGACGATTCCTTCGGGCGTAAGCGCCTCGCCGTAGTGATCTGCGCGCGCATCGGCTCCCTCGCCGCCTCCGCCTGCGTGCTTATAGAAAGCGTAAGCAGAAAAGGGGACCTCGTCGCGCACACGTCCTCCCAGCAAATCGCACACAGGTTTGCCCGTGGCCTTGCCAATCAGGTCGAGACTCGCGATTTCAATCGCGGAATAGAGGCGCGCCGCCGCATCGAGCGGATTCTCCCCCGGCACCAAGTGCGTCTGCGACCGATCAGAGCCCGCTCCTTTGGGAGCCTCCTCGATCATCGGCAGCAGGTGCCCGGCCAGCCGGAAAGGATCCATCCCCACGATCCGCGGCCGCAGCGCGCGAAACCCCTCGGCAATAGCATCGCCGCCGTGCGTTTCCGCAACGCCCGCCGGGCCATCGTCGCTTTTCAATTCGATGATCGTCCGCAGCGCATACGGCGCGTGCAGACCATAGGAGCTGCGCAGCGGCGGGTCCGCCATCGCAATGGAATGGACTTCAAGTTGAGCGATGCGCATCTTTTCCCCAAGCAATAGACAAGGCCGCCGCAAACCTCGTAGTCCGGGCGGTAAGAGAGTATGAGCCGCGCAAAGTCGTCAGGTTACCACTATAATTTACATTGCGGCGCAGGCATACGCGCAAGCGAGGCGATCGAGCGATGGAACTTCACGGCGGAAATATTCTCGGTGCGGAAGTGCATGCCTCGGGGCGGACCACGTTTCAGGGCGTAGATCCCGCCACGGGCGAGGCGCTCGCGCCGCTGTTTCACGAAGCGACCGAGACGGAAGTCGCGCGCGCCCTCGAGATGGCCGCCGAAGCCTTCCCGGCGTATCGCCGCCTTCGGCCGGAGGAAATCGCGCGGTTTCTCGAAGCGATCGCGGAGGGACTCGAGGGCCTCGGCAACGAATTGATCGCCCGTGCGCGGGCCGAAACCGCTCTCACCGAGGACCGTTTGCTCTCCGAGCGCGCTCGCACCGCCGGCCAACTGCGCATGTTCGCCGCCCTCGCAAGGGAAGGTTCCTGGGTGGACGCGCGCATTGACCGCGGCGACCCCTCGCGCAAACCCGCGCCGAAGCCCGACATTCGCCGCATGCTCGTACCCATCGGGTCGGTCGTCGTGTTCGGTGCGAGCAATTTCCCCTTTGCTTATTCCGTCTGCGGCGGCGACACTGCCGCGGCGCTCGCCGCGGGCAATCCCGTTGTTGCCAAGGGCCACCCCGCGCATCCCGGCACTTCCGAATTGGCCGCGCGCGTGGCTCAGGAAGCCGCCCGAAAATGCGGCGTCCCTGCGGGCGTCTTTTCCATGGTGCAGGGGGCCTTGCCCGCCGTGGGACTGGCTCTGGTGCGGCATCCTCTGGTGCGCGCCGTGGGTTTCACCGGCTCGCTCGCGGGCGGCCGCGCGCTCTTTGATGCCGCCGCTGCGCGCCCTTCGCCCATTCCGGTCTTCGCGGAGATGGGGAGTCTCAATCCGGTGTTCGTGCTGCCGGGCGCGCTCAAGGCGCGCGGCAAGGAAATCGCCGAAAGCCTCGCGAAATCCGTCACGCTCGGCGCAGGACAGTTCTGCACCAAGCCCGGCCTCGCCGCCGGACTGGCCGGGCCGGAGCTCGATGCCCTCGTCGCCGCGCTTTCGAGTGCCGTCCGCTCGACGCCGCCCGCGACAATGCTCCACGCGGGCATCGCCGAGCGTTATCACAGCGGACTTGCCGAGCGCAGCAAGGCCCTAAATCTGCGGCTCGCCGCTGAGACTGAAGGTGCCGCCACCGCGGCCGCGCCCGCGGCCACCCGCGCGCCTTCCGCGGTTTTCCTCACCGACGCGCGAACCTTCCTGGCGACGCCCCGTCTCCATGAAGAGCTGTTCGGCCCGGCCACGCTCGTCGTCGCGGGCGAATCGGCCGAGCATCTGAAGGAAATCGCCCGCAATCTCGAGGGCCAGCTTACCGTGACCATCCATGCCGGCCCCGGCGATGAGAAAGATTTCGCCGAGTTGCTCGGCATCTTGCGCGAAAAGGCCGGGCGGCTGATCTTCGGCGGCGTCCCTACCGGCGTTGAAGTCGGGTCCGCGATGCAGCACGGCGGCCCTTACCCGGCCACCACCGATTCGAGGTTCACGTCGGTCGGCACTGCGTCCATCCTGCGATTCGTTCGGCCGGTTTGTTTTCAGAATTTCCCGCACGCTTCGCTTCCGCAGGAGCTGCGCGACGAAAACCCCCGCGGCATCTGGCGCCTCGTGGATGGTCAGTGGACGCGCGACGCCATCGTATCCCATTCCTGAATACCGCTTCTTACGCTTCTCGTTGGCCTGCTTGCTCCCGAGCCTCCAATCTCTCCATTTGTCTCCTATCTGCTCATAACAAAAGGCTTGGCGCTTGTAACGGACAATTCATATGGCTGTCACGGAAGGTTTATGAAGGATGCATATGGTTCGGCTTCCCGAGGCACGGTGGGTGTGTAAGGCAGGGGGGAACGCAAGCAAATCGAAGCCGCGATGTGTGTCCGCGGCGCGAGGTGTGTATCTCAGCGGTTTTTTCACAGTGTCTTTGCTTGGTCTTCATGAGGGCGCGGCCTCATGAGGAATAAAAAGCCTCTTATTGCAAGCCGAGTTTGCGGGCTGCACCAAAGGGGCTTGGGGGTGGTCTTCGGGCAGCAGGGATTTCGGCTCTTAACCAATTTGGATCAGTCAATTTCAAGAGGCAAGGAGGAAGGAATGCGATTACTTGCAACGTGCATCGTGGCTCTCGGCTTGGCTGCAACACCGGCCTTGGCGGGGGCAGGCGGCTCAGGGGCGACGGAAGGTTCGGGTGCTTCCCAGCCCGCGAACGCCCCGGCGGCTGCATCGAAAACCAGCTCGCCCGCGACTCCCGCGGAAGCGAACGTGGAAAACGAGGTGCAGCAGCTTCGTGATCTTGTCGAAATGCAGGCCAAACAGCTTCAGGAACAGAACGACCAACTGAAGGAGCAGCAGGTGAGGATGCAGGCCCTCGAAGACAAACTCGACGCTTCGAGCAGCACGAGCCAGAGCCTGTCTTCCTCCACGGCAACCCACGCCTCCGCCGTCGGCGTTCCTGCGACGGGTCTGGCGGGTCTGCTCACAACTGAGGCGCCGGATCCCGCGGGCTCAAAGCGTTCGGTCAGCCTGAGCCCGGGTGTCGGCGGCTATGGCGGGATGGATAATCCAGACCAGCCAGCGACCATCCACTTCCGGGGAGTCAACCTGACTCCAGGCGGCTTCTCGGCGGCAGAAACTTCGTGGCGCCAGAAGGCCCTTGGTTCCGACGTCAACTCGTCGTTCAACGCCACTCCTTTCGATGGCCAGTCGCAGTCTCACATGACCGAATTCTTCGGCACTGGGCGTCAGTCGCGCATCAGCATGCTGACCGAAGGCAAGCTCAGCGACGTGAAGATCGGCAGCTACTACGAGGCGGACTTCCTTTCCGCCGGCACCACCTCGAACAACAACCAGAGCAACAGCTACACGTTCCGCCAGCGGCAGTTCTGGGGCCAAGCCGCTTTTCAAAGCGGCTGGACCTTCACCGGCGGCCAGCAGTGGAGCTTGATCACGGAAACCACGCACGGGATGGACAACCGCACCGAGGCCCTCCCGATGACGATTGACGCGCAGTACCATGTCGGCTTTAGCTGGGCGCGCCAATACGGCTTCCGCGTGACCAAGAACTTCGGCAACAAGTTCTGGCTGGGCTTCTCGGTTGAGAACTCTCAGGCCACCGTTACCGTCCACGGTAACCCCACAGTCACGTCAGGTGGAACCGAAGTGCAAACGTGCACGGTCATAACAGCCGGCGCTTGCACCACGCCGGGGCTCGCGGTCGTCAATCCAACGACCACCACCAACTTCCTCTTCGGCACGTTCGGCATCGGTGGCGGGCTTTACAACCCGGCGGCCAACTACTCCTTTAACCCCTCCCCGGACTTGGTCGTAAAGGCCGTTTGGGAGCCCGGCTTTGGCCACTATGAAATCTTCGGGATGTGGGACGATTTCCGCGACCGTGTTTTCCCGTGCGGGGACACAGGCGGTAGCGTGGCTCCGATCGCGACCGGCACGACCACGACGCCCTCAGCGGCTTGCACAGCGGCAGGAGGGGCGAGCGTCGCATCGGCGGCAGGTGCCCACAACGTCAGCGCTTCGGGAGGCGGCGGTGGCGCTAATGCGCGCTGGAACCTGTTCTCGAAGAAGATGGATTTCGGATTGCACTTCTTCGGCGGAACGGGCATCGGGCGCTACGGCTCGGTCGGTTTGGCCGATGCAACCATCAACCAGTTTGGGGGTGTGGTTCCCCTTCACAACTATCAATCGCTAGCCACCCTTCAATTTCATCCCACGCCGAAATGGGACATCTACTTGAACGGCGGTGATGAATATGAGGGCCGGGCCACCTATCCGAATACAGTTGCACCTGGTGGTGGCGTAGCTTCCAACAAGCCCATCGGCTACGGCGGCCTGCCGATCTCGGTCGGTGGCGTTTCGCAGCTCTTCGCTGACTCCGGCTGCTGGGTGGAAGTCCAGTCGACCGCCGGTGCCGCCACGACCAGTCTGGGTGTTCCGACCGGCCTCGGCGGTTCCAGCGGCTTCATTCCCGGCTCGCTCGCCAACTGCACGGGCGATACGCGGAGCATGATCGAAGGCACGATCGGCTTCTGGTATCGCTTCTACCAGGGACCGAAGGGCCGCGTCCAGTTCGGGATGCAGTATTCGAACCTGTATCGCGAAACCTGGGCGGGCACCAAGGCCGGAGCATCCGGCGTTGGCTCGACCGGCCAGCCTCACTCCGACGACAACATGTTCTTCACCTCGTTCCGGTATTACCTACCCTAACCACCCAGGAAACGGGGAGGCGTCCACCCACGCCTCCCCGTTTCCACCCCTTTCTTTAGGCAGTGTCCTAATTTGAAAGATTCCCGGCCTTGAGAAGAGGAAGAGGGATTCTTCGACTGCGTCCCGCGCCCGCCAAAAGGCAGCGGAAAGCGAAGAGACGCGGGACTTCGCTCAGAATGACCGCGCGGCGGGTATAGCCGCATTAAACCCTTGATGGTTCGATGGTTGCCGACCAAGCCCCTTGCTATTCGGTTGTCAAAGAACATTTGGGTCCTCGCCCGGAGAACCCCGCCGCCAGGATGGCGGCGCTACCGCATGAGCTACTTCTTCGCTTTTGGTTCGCTTTAGCCTAATTTCAGACCCAGAATCACCGTCGATTAGAAATTATTGGCCGGTTGTGAAGAGGGATCCTTCGGTCGTCCAACCAAGCGGACTCCCTCAGGATGCCGATCCTAGTCGGATCGGCACTTTTGTTGCGATTAGAACGGGTGTCAGCGCTGATTCTAAATGGGTTAGGTGCATTTCTAATCTGCGGTGTTGCGATTAGAAATCGATACGGGCAGGCCCCCTCCGGGGAAATATGCCGAAACCGGAGCGCCTGATTCGTCCCGGCTCATTCACCTGCAAGAAGGATGCCGGGTCACCAGGATAGCCACGCCCAAGAGAGCGATACCGGCGAAGAGAAGGCACAACACGATCAGACGCCGGCGCGGATAAGAGATTTCGACTAGCTGGCCCATGACGTCAGGTCCGACCTCGCTCAGCGAGGAAGTGAAGCTCGGAATCGCTTTTTTGTATAAGTTCCAAAGCATCCATGCCGCCACGACATAGAACAGGAGAAAAACCAAAGAGCTCCCAGCAAGAACCTCCAATTTGGTTCTCAGTGGATTCGCACCGGCGTAGACATTCAGAATGAAGCCAGGAAGAGAAATGCTCAGGTAGCACAACAGAGGAAGCAGCGTATTAGCGCTCCGATACATCTTGACGAACGCTTTGATCTTTTCTTCATCGGATTTCGAGTCGACGAAGTAGCCCTTCCCGCGCCGGGAAAGAAGCGGAAGAAACACCAACCGTCCGCTCCGATCTTTCCTGAAGTGAAACGAAACGGCGTAGTCCATGAATTTGGAGAACGGAGAGGTCATGGCTGCTCCCTATATGTACCGGGATTTCCATTCCGACGTTGCGATCTGACCGACAACGTACATCCGGCCCCGCCAGTATGCAATGCTCACGCATCGGGGGTGTCTTAATTCGGACAACAATGTGCTTGCAGATCGTGTCGCCCTGCGGGGCTCGCACGAATTTTTTATGCCTACTGCCTGCGGTAGACACGCGGCCAGCGAGATGCAGCGCGTAAAGCATTCTTAGTGGTAGAATTCCGCCACCTTGTCCGAGTCCACGACCAAACTGGAATTTCGTCTACTGGCCGAATTCAGGAAGCTATTCGAAGGCCGCGTTTACAAGCATCGCGCGTCGAATCAGGGCGATTATATCGCCATGCATCTGTACGAGGATCTTGTGGCAATCGACAGGGCCCCCAAGCTGGTCGCGGCGATTCGGAAAGGAATTCTGGTCTTGAACGTAGCCAATCGGCTTCAGGGGATTCGTTCAAGGCGAGGTGATGGTACCTTTGGGGAAATCGTTCCTGGTGAAACGCCGATTCGAGATGAAGGCTATGCTGTCGCACGAGGGAAAATCGCAACCGTTGAAATTGGCGTGGAAGTGAAGATTCTGGCCAAGGCGATGATTAAACAGATAGACCGCGTGGTTAACGATCTCCGCAATCAGGCGGTTCAATTTCGAAAGGGCGGAGCGCAGCCATTCTGTGTGGCGGTTGTCGGAATAAATCAGGCCGACCATTACGTTAGCTTCGAGGGCGACCGGTCTTGGCCGACAACTGGAAAGGGCGGGTACTTACATCCCGTCCAAGAAGCGGCGGAAGCGGAGCGCCGGTTGCACGAGCACGCCGCGCCGTCCTACAACGAGTTTCTCGTGTTGCATTACAAGGCGACGAACGAAGAGCCGTACCCTTTTGAATGGGTGGACTTCAACGAAACGCGGTTGAACTATGCTGCAGTCTTGACGCGAATCAGCAGTGCTTTCCAGCAACGGTTATAGGTGGTTTCACCGCGAAGCGGCGCGGCGCTTCACAACATAGGGCCGCCCGCCCGCAAACAATTCTTCAGTCTCCGATTCAAGCCGGACTTTCGCTTTTCGCAGGTAGGAATCATCTACTTCGATCCCGATTCCGTTTCTTCCGCAGCGGGCTGCCGCCAATAGCGTGGTGCCAGTGCCCATGAATGGGTCTAGAACTGTATCCCCGGTGAAAGAAAACATCCGAACAAGACGATACGCAAGCTCAAGGGGGTACGGCGCCGGATGCTGCCTTGTGGATTCCCCCGGCACTGTCCAGACTTGCTGAAACCAATCGTGGTGTTCCTCTTTTGTCAGCCGCGATGCGTTGCGTTGTTCCTCTGTAGGCTGGCGATACCCGCCCGGCTTTCGAAGCATGAGAATGAATTCAACATCGTTTTTGATGATTGCGTTTGGCTCGTAGGGCTTGCCCAAGAAGCTCGAGCCATTTTCCACCTCGTACTGTGCGTTCGAAATCTTGTACCAAAAAATCGGACTAAGATTGTCGAAACCAATCTTTCGGCAGCGGACCACGATGTCCGCGTGCAATGGCATGACCATGTGCCTTCCATTCCGCCGCCGGGACAGGCAAACGTCGCCTACCACACACACGAGCCGCCCGCCGGGGACAAGTACGCGGTAGCTGTGTTGCCAAACTTTGTCCAGCTCGTCGTGAAATTTTTCGTACTCAGAAATCAATCCTAGCTGATTCTCGTGTGCCGGATATTCCTTCAAGGTCCAGTAAGGGGGAGATGTAAGGACCAAGTGAACGGATTCGTTAGGAATCCATCCCATTTCGCGGGCATCGCCGCATCGCAAGACTTGATCCGTTTTGCTGATTTCTAGCCGGGCTGACTGCATCGCAGTGATGATATGCGATGCAACAGGGCTTTTCAACCTTTGCGCAACACCACGGCTTCGTTGACAGAACTCACCGCGTAGCATACACTCGGTGTTTGTCTTTACAGCGAAAGGCGTGACTGAGAGCATGCGCACGTATGTCCCGAAGGGCCGGGAGGCCGAAGAGCTGACGGTCGGCAAGAACTGGTTCGTGCTGGACGCGAAGGGCCAGGTGCTGGGCCGGCTGGCGACGCGCGTTGCCCGGATATTGATCGGCAAGGACAAGGCGAGCTATACGCCGCACCTGGATTGCGGCGATCACGTGATCGTGATCAACGCCGAGCGCATCCGGCTGACGGGGAACAAGATTGACCAGAAGGTGTATCGCCACCACAGCGGTTACCCCGGCGGGCTGAAGGAAATTCCGGTGCGGACGCTCTTGCAGCGGCGGCCGGAAGAAGTGGTGCGCGAAGCGGTGCTGGGGATGCTGCCGAAGAACAAGCTGCGGGCGCGGCGCGCGAAAAAGCTGCGCGTGTATGCGGGGAGCGAGGCGCTGGCTCGGCATGCCGGGCAGAAGCCGCTGGCGTTATAGCAGCGAGGCGAGGGGGCAGCGAGGCGGGAAGCAAGGAAGCAAGGAAAAACATGGACAAGAAAGGCACAAATTGAGTTCATCGGGGAATCCAACCGGCGGCGGAGCGGCGGCGGGGCACTTCTACGGCACGGGGCGGCGGCGCGAGTCGGTGGCGCGCGTGTACCTGAAGATGGGCGCGGCGCGATTCACGGTGAACGGCCGTCCGGCCGATGAATATTTTCGCAACGTGGCGTGGCACACCGCCGCGGTCGAGCCGCTGAAGTTCACGCAAATGCTCGACCAGGTGGAAGTGAAGGCGCTGGTGAAGGGCGGAGGCGTGGGCGGGCAGGCAGGCGCGGTGCGCATGGGTCTATCGCGGGCGCTGGCGCTGCTGAATCCGGATTTGCGTCCCGCGCTGCGGAAAAACGGCTTCCTGACGCGCGATCCGCGCATGAAGGAACGCAAGAAATACGGGCAGAAGGGCGCTCGCCGCCGCTTCCAGTACAGCAAGCGTTAGAAGACTGGCCTCAGGGGCTAAAGCCCTTTGATTTTGTGCAGCTGATGTCGGAGCTAAAGCTCCGACCCCCTAAAAAGGCTCTCTTTTTCGGTATCCTGTGAGTTGGATGTAAGCCCCGGCATCCGGGGTAATTCACGGCCGGCAAGGAACCGGCACAAAAGGATGCTGTCGCGCCCCGCACGCTGGGGCGGGATCTTAAGCATCCCTTTCAAGGAGAGGAGGTACTTTGGCAGTCGAAATCACCATGAAGGAGCTTCTGGAGGCCGGCGTCCATTTCGGCCACCAGACGCGGCGCTGGAACCCGAAGATGAAGGAGTACATCTTCGGCGAACGCAATGGAATCCACATCGTAGACCTGCAAAAAACCCTCAAAATGTTCCGCGACGCCGCCCGCTACGTATCCGAGCAGGCCGCGCAAGGCAGGATCGTGCTTTTCCTCGGCACCAAGCGCCAGGCGCAGGAGGCCATCGCCGAGGAAGCGCAGCGCTGCGGCATGTATTACGTCAACCACCGGTGGCTGGGCGGAACGCTGACCAACTGGGCCACGCTGCAAAAATCCATCAAGCGGCTCAAGCTGCTGAAAGCCATGGTCGAGGACGGGCGCATGGCCGCCCTGCCGAAAAAAGAGGCGGCGCGGCTGGAACGCGAATTGAAGCACCTGCAGCAGAATTTCGCCGGCATCGAGAACATGGCCACGCCTCCCGACGTGATGTTCGTGATTGATCCGAACACCGAGGTGATCGCCGTGCGCGAGGCCCGCCGCATGGGCATTCCCGTGGTGGCCATCGTGGACACCAATTGCGATCCCGACTTGGTGGATAGCGTGATCCCCGGAAACGACGACGCGCTGCGCGCCATCCGGCTGTTCACCTCGAAAATTTCCGAGGCGGTGATTTCCGGGCGGCAGTCGTTCGAGCAATCGCAAATCGCCGAGCAGAAGGCCGCGCAGGGCGAGGGCGCGCCCGAGGAAGGCGTCGAATACGTGGACACGAGCGCCTATGAAGTGTACGAAAAGCAGGAGGGCGACTTCGTGGAGGGCGAGCCGACCGACGTGCTGCCGGTGGCCACGGAAGAAACCGCCGCTCCGCTGGCCAGCGACGACGAGGCGCTCTCTCGCTAGCCTGCCGCGGTAGGCAAGACGAATCGAATCCACCGAAAAGGAAACAGAATATAGCCATGTCCACCACGGAACCCGGAAAAGCAAACATACCCGCGCAACTGGTGAAAGAGCTGCGCGAGCGCACCGGCGCGGGCTTCACCGCGTGCCGCGACGCGCTGGCCGAGGCGGGCGGCAACATCGAACAGGCCATCAGCGTGCTGCGCAAGAAGGGCCAGGCCGCGGCGCAGAAGAAGGCGCAGCGCGCCGTTTCCGAGGGGCTGGTGGGCAGCTACATCCACGCGGGCGGGAAGATCGGCGCGATCGTCGAAGTGAATTGCGAGAGCGACTTCGTCGCGCGCACCGAGGATTTTCAGCGCCTCTGCCACGATCTGGCCATGCACGTGGCCGCCGCCGATCCGCGCTTCCTCCGCCGCGAAGAGGTGACCCAGGAAATCCTGGACCGCGAGCGCGACATCTATCGCGAGCAGGCCAAGGCCACCGGCAAGCCCGACCCGGTGATCGAAAAGATCGTGGCGGGCAAGATGGAAAAATTCTACGAGGAAAACTGCTTCTACGAGCAGCGCTTCATCAAGGACGAAAGCATGACCGTCCGCGAGTTGGTGGATCTGGCCATCGCCAAGCTCGGCGAAAATGTGGCCATTCGCCGCTTCTCGCGCTTCAAGGTCGGCGAAACCGACGGCGTTTCCCAGCCCGCGCTGGACATGGAGTCAGGCGCTTCCGCATAGCGGACCCTCCGGAACTGCAAAGTCTGCACTTCAGGGGCTAAAGCCCTGTTGATTTTGCGGCCGGTATGTCGTGGCTGAAGCCACGACCCACAAACATCCTTGACCTTCAACTGGTTTTCAGCGAGAGCAGGAAAATCTTTCCTTCCAGGAACAGACGGAACAGCTCGGGATCGAGTTCGTTGTCACGCACGGCCGCTTCAAGCACGCTGAGCGCGCGCTCCGGCGGCAGAGCACGCTTGTAGGGGCGGTCGGAGGCGGAGAGCGCGTCGAAGATGTCGCAGATGGTCATCATGCGCGCCTGGATGGGAATGTCTTCGCCCTTGAGCCGATAGGGATAGCCCATGCCGTTGAGCTTTTCGTGGTGCGACCGCGCAATGTGAGGAATTTCGCGAATGCCCTTCGTCCAGGGAATCTCCCGCAGGAAATTGAAGCTGTGCACGACGTGCGACTCGATCTGAAGGCGCTCGGCCGGGTCGAGGCTGCCCTGGCGGATGGATAGGAAGCGAACTTCGTCGGAAGTCAGCAGGGGATGCTCGGCGCCGCGCGGGTCGCGATAGGTGCGGCGGGCGATCTCGTAGAGCTTTTCGAATTGGCCGGCGGGCAAGGTGCTGGGCTCGTTGGCCTGCTGGATCACGGCGAAGGCTTCGTCGAGTTCGGCCATGCGTGCTCGCAACTCCTCGTCGTGGCGCGCCGCCTGCTCGAGCGCGGCCTCGCGTCCCGATTCCAGCAGCGCCTGATATTTGTTGCGCTCGGTGGCGGCTTCCAGGTCCTTGCGCACGTAATCGAAGCGATTTTGGAGCAGCGCCACCTGGTGCGGGTAGAGTTTTTTGGCCTTCACCAGCACTTCTTCGCGGACTCCGACCTTGCCGAAATCGTGCAGCAGGGCGGCGTAACGGATTTCTTTCATCTGCTCGGCGGAGAAGCGGATCTGGCGGAAAGGGCCGGCGGCGGCCTTGTCCACGATTTCGGCCAGGCCGGTGGTCATAGTGGAGACACGCAGCGAATGGCCGGAGGTGGTGGGGTCCCGCTGCTCGATGGCGGTGACGGCGGCGCGGACGAATCCCTCGAAGAGCGTCTCGATGTCGCGGTAGAGGCAGCTATTTTCGTAGGCCACCGCGGCTTGCGAGGCCAGCGAGAGAGCCAGACGAATGGCGCGCGCCGGGAACGCATGCGTCGCGCGCGGCACGTCTTCCGCTTTGGTCAGGCGCGCATCCTTGCGGCGCTTGCAGTTGATCAATTGCAAGACGCCCAGCACATCGCCGCGGCCGTTTTTCATGGGCACGGCGAGCAGCGATTTGGTGCGGTAGCCGGTCTGCTCGTCGTAGCTCGAATTGAAACCGTAGGGGACGCCGGGCGGCATGTGATAGGCGTCGGCGATGGAGATCACTTCGCCGTGCATCGCGGCGTAGCCGGCAATCGAGTTTTCGCGGATCGGCACGATGTCTTCGGCGTAGGGGAATTGGCGCGTATCGTTTTGCGTGAGCTTGAAGCGCAGCCAGCGTTCGGGCGATTTGCGGTCCGCGGCGACCGAACCTGGCACGGCGGGCCGGTCGTCAGTGCCTTCGTTGCGGCGTTCCTCGGCAAGGTAGAGCGAGCCGGCGTCGGCGCCGGTGATTTCGCGCGCCTTGCGGAGGATCAGATCGAGCAGGACGTCGGTGTCGCGTGTCTCCGATAGAGCGACGCCGATGCGGTTCAGCTCTTCGGTCTCGCGCTCGGCGCGCGCCAGTTCCTCGCGCGCGGAGCTTTCGCGGCGCGCCAGCGCGATGTTCTCGAACGCCGCGGCAATCGTTTGTTCCAGGATCATCCGCGGGGCGCGCGGCAGCAGACACGCGAAGAGGCCGCGGCGAGACGCGCCGTTCATTTGCGCGGTTGCCGCGACACCGACGATGCGCACACCGGAGCGCCCGCGAGCCATTTTGCGCGCAAGCGGGAGATCACCACCCTTGAGATCGGCGAGCCAGACGATAGCTGCGTCGCCGTCAAAGTCGCTTGCCGGCGAGGGGTTCGCCGGACTCGCGCTTCGCGCCGCGGGCTTTCGCTCCACGGCGCGGAGAGCATAGCGTCCCCGGAGCAGGCGCGCGAGTTCGCTGGCCCGCGAACCTCGGCAGTACCAAATCTCTTCCTTCATCGGCTCATCCGCACGACATGCGCGCGACATGGGGCGGGAACACCTTTCCGCCGGCTTCGGCGGACTACATAAGTGTTTCCCGTTTTGGCCTTTCAGGCGCCCGATAAGCATACACCCGCCGGCTTGCCCGAGGAGACGCGATCAGCGCGCGATGCGAAGGACCGCGGCGGCGATTTCGGGATCGTCGCCGAAGCCGGGGAGCCAATGCACGTCCGGCTCCTTGCGGAACCAGGTGAGCTGGCGCTTGGCGAAGCGGCGCGTGGCGTGCTGAATTTGGCGGATCGCCTCGTCCTTTGCGATGCGGCCCTCGATGTGGCCGCGCAGTTCGGAATAGCCGATGAATTGGAACGGCTTGGCGTCCGAGGGAACACCGGCGGCCATCAGACCTTGCACCTCATCAATCCAGCCGGTTTCGATCATGGCCAGGACGCGCGCGTCAATGCGGGCGTATAGGGCGGCGCGCGGCGGCAGCAATCCGATTTTCAGGATGTCGCAGCCTTCGAGTCCCTGGCGCCCCGCGCGATGGATTTCGCCGACGGGCTTTCCCGCGAGAAGACGCATTTCGACGGCGCGGATGGCTTTTTGCGTGTCGCGCGGAGCGATGCGCGCGGCAGCTTCGCGATCGAGGCGGACGAGAATCCGGTGGACGTATTGCGGGCCGCGCTGGCTCGCACGATGGCGCAGGCGCTGGCGCAGCTCCTCGGAACGCGCGGGCGCATCGGCAAGCCCTTCGACGAGCGCGCGCAGATAAAGTCCGGTGCCTGCGGTGAGAATCGGCAATCGCTCGCGGCGGCGCAAATCATCGAGGACTTCGACGGCGCGGCGCCGGTAATCCCCGGCGGTGAAGGTTTCGAGCGGCTCGACGAGATCGGTTAAATGATGTGGGATGCCGCGCTGCTCGGCGGCGGGAACTTTCGCGGTGCCGATATCGAAATGACGGTAGACCTGGGTCGAATCGCAAACCAGGATTTCGCCGCCCAACTCCGAAGCGAGCGCGATGCCTAGCGCCGATTTGCCCGAAGCGGTCGGCCCGAGAACGACGATGAGCCGCGCAGGATGCGTCATCCGAAGAATTTCCGGAAGCGCAGGAGGAGAACGAGCAGCACCACGATCGCCAGAAGCAGCGCGCCCAGGACTTGCTTGCGATGCGGCTTCACTGGAAATTCCACTGGTCCTCCGGAATGTTATAGATGAAGATGAGCCGCAATTCCAAATAAGGGCCGTGAAACTGCGAAGGCAGCGGCTCGAACGGGTTCGAAGCGTGGAGGGCGGACATCGCGGCGGTGTCGAGAGGGTCCTTGCCGGAGGTCCGCTCGAGAGTGGGATCGGGCGGGGCAACGCTGCCATCGGGCCGGATCTTGAAACGGGTGTAGACGACGCCTCGATCTCCCATGAGCGCCGATTCGGGAATCACGGGGTACCAATTTTCCCTCACCCTGTCGAGCAGCCGCCGTATATAGCTGGAAAAATCCACGCCTTGCGTGTCCGAGAGAATCTGGTATCCCTCCCCGTTTCCCGGTCCGCCCGGTCCTCCTTTGGATCCAGGGGGAGGCGCGCTCCTATAAACGCCGCTTCTAGCGCCGTCGTTGGGAGCGGACTCCTGGAGCTGATCATGGAGCTGCTTTCCCGGAGAGGAATCCGGCAGTTGCAGATTGAGCTTGGGATTTTTTTGCAGCGGGTGGATGGGCTCCAACTGCGAAGGCGGGAGCGTGGGCGGCTGATTCGCGGACTGCTGAGGTTTGGGTGCTTCCGGCAACTGCGTCGGCGGCTGCGGAATCACGGGCTGCGGAGCCGTCGGCGGCGCGATCGGCGGAGCGATTTCATTGAGCGTCTTGGGGTTGATGTGGACTCTCGGCTGCGGAGGCGCCGGCGGCGTCCTGGGCAGCTCGGGCGGCAGAAGCAGAGTCAATTGGCGCTTGGCGAGATCAATATCCTCTTGCGTCGGGGCGTGTGTGGGAAACAGCCTCGGAAAATAAAGTATCAGGATAAAGATTCCAATGTGCAGGCAGAACGAGGCGATCCGTACCGCAAGCTTCGATCGGGGACTTTCCTTTTCCTCAGGTTCGACCAGGAGATTCGCATCGCCAGTGATGAAAATGTCCGGCTCGACGATCTCGCGCAACTCCGCCGTCATCTCCACCGGGCGCTCGAACTCCTTGATATCTTTCGGCGAGGGCGGCTCGACGTGGGCGGGCACAACGATGCGCGATTCGAGGACCGAGAGCGAGGCTGCGTCCTGCTCCAGCGCGGCTTTGTCCAGCGGCTTGGCGGGCATGCCGCGAGGCACGAGCGTCCGATCCAGCAGCACGCCCAGAGGAAGGTGCGAAGGAATGGTGGTTTTGCCGTCGAGCGGAGGCGCGTCGGAGACGCCCGCGGGGACGACGGTGCGCGAGTCCATATAGGTGGTCAAGCGGCGCGGCGGCTTCTTCTCCTCGCCGTCCTGCACCGGTTTGACGTTTCTGGGAACCAGGGTGCGCGGAATCATGGGACTTCCTGCGGAGAAAAGGCTCCTTGTTGGACGCGCCGCGCATGGTCGAGGATGCCCGCCATCACGCGGTCGGCCAGCTCGAGCGCGGCGCGCCCGGCAGCCCCGTCCACCAGGGGAGTCTTGCGCGCGCGAACGCAATCGAGGAAGGCGCGCAGCTCGGCACGCAGCGGCTCTACGGGCGTGGAGGGCAGCTTCGCGAACGCGATTTCCGGCGGGAGGGTCCCCGGCTTCACGCGAATCCGCAACGCGTCCTGGCGCGTGAAATCCAGCGAAATATATTCGAGCTCTTGAAAGAAACGCATCTTGCGGACGCGCTCCGTGGAAATGCGGCTGGCGGTCAAATTGGCTACCGTGCCGGTGGAAAATTCCACGCGCGCTTGGGCGATGTCCACTTTGCCGGTGACCACGGGAATGCCCACGGCTTTCAGGTCCGCGACGGGTGCGCCCACCAGCGAGAGCACGATATCGAGATCGTGAATCATCAGGTCGTATACCACGTCCACGTCCAGACTGCGGGGCGTGAAGACGCCCAGGCGGTGCACCTCGAAAAACATGGGCCGCGAAACAATGGCGCGCGCGGCCTCGACCGCCGGATTGAACCGCTCCACGTGCCCCACCTGGAGAATGCGGCCCGCACGCTCGGCCGAAGCAATCAGCCGGTCGGCTTCGGCGAGCGAAGCGGCCATCGGTTTCTCGACGAGCACGTCCAGGCCCGCTTCAAGCAGCGCGCAGCCCATGCGAGCGTGCTCGCGCGTGGGCACGGCGAGGCTGACGGCTTCAACGCCCTCCGCGCGGAGCGAATCCGCGCCCGGGAGCACGCGCACGCCGAATTCAGCGGCAATCTTCTCCGCGCGCGCCCGGTCCGTATCCACGATTCCCGCGAGCTCGGCGCCTTCGATTTCGCGCCATACGCGGACGTGGTTGCGGCCGAACTCGCCCACGCCTACAACGGCTACGCGAGTGGTTTCCCCGCTCATGATTTTGACTTGGCCGGAGGGGTTTCCGTTTCCGGCGCGAACGCCTGGATGGCGATGCCGGCGTCGTCCCCGGCGCGGACGAGGGCCTCCCGCTCGAAGAGCAGCGTCCGGCCGGCGTCAATGGCGAGCGCCGTGGCGTTCGACCGGCGCATGGTCTCGATGGTTTTGAGTCCGACGACGGGCACGTCGAAGCGCATGTCCTGCCGCGGCTTGCTGACTTTCACAACGACGATCCTTTGGCAGGCGGCGATGCGCGCGGCGCGCTCGATGGTTTCATCGGTGCCTTCCATGGCCTCGATGGCCACGCAGGCGCGGCTGCGGATCACCACCGTTTGCCCTAGGTCCAGGCCGGCAATGTGGCGCGCGATCTGCCTGCCGTAAGCGATGTCCGCGGTTTCCTCTTCATCCGGAGCACGGCGCGTCAAGACGCCCGGCGCGGGCAGCAGCGGCCCAAGAAATTTCGTGGAGTCCACCAGCTCGATGCCTTCGTCTTCGAGGACTCGCGCCACGGCGCTGATCAGCGCGTCCGTATTCTTTGCCGGCAGGGAAAAAAGCAATTTGGCCAAGCGCCAATCGGGGCGGATGGCGCTGAAGATTTTGTTGTGCTTCACCTGTCCGGCCATCACGGCGCGCGTCACTCCCTCCTGGTGCAGCAATTCGATGGCGCGGCTCAATTCGCCGAGGCTCACCCAGTGCAGGCGCTTCGCGGCGCGCTCGAGCGCGGGCGAGGCCTCCTCGCGGATGGCGATCACGGCCATCTCGATGCCGCGGCCACGCGCCCCTTCGAGCACGAGAAAGGGAAAATCACCGTTGCCGGCGATGAGTCCCCACTCCCCCGATGCGGATTCGGCGCTGGAAGGCATCGCGGTTCCTATTTCGTCAATCCGCGCTCGGCGGATTCGATGAAGCGCACGAGTACCGAGACGTCCTCGGAGCCCGCGAGGGTTTCGCGCATTTTTCCGAGCGCCTGGGAGGTGTTGAGCTTCGAGCGCAGCAGCAGCCGGAAGGCCTGTTCGATCGCCTGGATGCGTTCCGGGGAAAAGCCGTGGCGCTCCAGGCCGATCTTGTTCACGCCGTAGCAGCGCGTCTCGCGAGGCTCGGAGATCATCGAAAAAGGCGGCACGTCCTTGGGAATCGCGGAGCCCGCGGCGAGGTAGGAATACGCGCCGATGCGGCAGAATTGGTGCACTAGGCAGAACGCGCCGAGCGTGGCGCAGTCGCCCACGTGGACGTGGCCCGCCAGCGACGCCCCGTTCACGAAAATGGTGCCGTTGCCGATGGCGCAATCGTGCGCGATGTGCGCGTGGTTCATGATCAGATTATGGTTGCCGACACGCGTCACGCCGCCGCCCTTCACCGTGCCGCGATTCACGGTGCAAAACTCGCGGAACTGGTTCCCGTCGCCCACTTCGAGCGATACGCGCTCGCCATGGTAGGTCATGTCCTGCGGATCGCCGCCGAGCACGGCGAAGGAATAAACGTGGTTCTCGCGGCCGAGTTTCGCGGGGCCTTCGACCACGGCGTGATGGTCGAGAACGCAGCCATCGCCCAGCTCGACGTCGTCGCCCACGACGGCGAAGGCGCCCACGCGCACTCCGCATCCCAGGCGCGCCGTCCGCGAAACCATGGCCCGGGGATCGATCGCGGTCATCGCGCCTTCTCGACGGGTTCCCCGGCGGAAAGCTCGCCGCTTTCGATGTCCACCATCTTGCACATCATGGTGGCTTCCGCGGCGAGTTCGCCGTTCACCGAGGCGCGCCCTTCGAGCTTGCAAAAGGTTCCGCGGCAGCCCACCACGGTCAATTCCATACGCAATTGGTCGCCGGGAAAGACCGGGCGGCGGAAGCGCGCGTTGTCTATGGCCACGAAATAGATCAGCTTGTTTTCGCGGTCCGGGATTTCGCGGAATAGCAGCACCCCTCCGGTCTGCGCCATGGATTCGATAATCAAGACGCCGGGCATCACCGGTTTCCCCGGGAAATGCCCCTGAAAATAGCTTTCGTTGGCGGTTACATTCTTGATTCCCACAATGCGCTTCCGGGGTTCCATTTCTTCAATGGCGTCCACCAGAAGAAAGGGATAGCGGTGCGGGAGAATCTTCTGTATCTCGATGTTGTCCAGGATCATCTTTGCCTCAGCGTGAATCGGCGCAAACGGCCGTTTTGCCGTTGCCGAATTTAACAATTCTATACGAATCTCCGGCGCGGGGGAATCGCCGAGAGGCGCGGGGGCACGCCGGCCCGACAGGGCGTGTCCGGTCTTCAGGGATTGGACTGGAACTCCGCCGCCAGCAGCGCAACGGGCGCGTTCGCGCTCAGGCGACAGCCGCCACTTGCGGGTGCAGGCGCTTGTAAGTTGCCAGAATCAGCGCACCGAGCCCCCAAATAACGACGAGGAAGCAAACCCAGCCGCCCAAATAGGGCAGCATCCGTGCCACGCGCACGATGGCAAGCCCCAGAGCCAGCCTCCCGATTGCCGAGCCGACGCACGTGCTTGCGCCCAAGATCTTTTCGCCGATCCACGCGCCAACAAAAATCTGCGCGGAATACACCGCGATCAGGTAAAGCAAGAACGTGACGATTCCCAAGCCGAGTCCCACGATCGTCAAGCAAGCGATCAGGACCGCGATCGGCGTGGCCACCAGGAACAAAAAGCCGAACCCGATGGAAGGGCCGATTCGCTGGCACGCGTTTGTCGCGTCACGGAAAAATCCCGGCACGAGCAGCAGCATCACGAGGCCGAACAAGAAACTGGCCACCCAGAAAAGAAACCTCGCCACTAAAGTCGAAAAGGGATGCCAGTGATGTTTCCACGGCCTGAAAGGAGGGCCTTTTTCCCCCAGCGCCACGATTTGGATGGGGGTTCCCAGTTTGGCGCCCGGCGAAATATCCGGTTGCTGGCCTCCCGTATATTTCGTCTGGCCCGCGATAGCGGCGGTTGGCCCGATGGAAAGGCGCTCCGCGCGAATGCACGCATCGCGCCCCAGAACGCCATTGATCTGGAGCGAACGGCCCCATGCAAGAAGGTCACCGGCGACCGGCCCATTCAGGTCGGCGTGGTCGCCCCAAAGCGTCAGAGTGCCTCCGATTTTTGCCTTGTCCGCCAAATCGAAATCCTGGCTCCAGTCCATCACGTTTTTCCCGACGGTCCCATTGAGCGAGAGGTCTTGGACCCAGGATCGCACGTTTCCATCCACCGATCCGTTCATCTGGAGATGTTGCGCCCAGCAAAGAATGTCGCCTTTCACGTGGCCGTTCACAGTCACGCTCTGCGACCACACGATCAGGTCGCCGTCCACGTCTCCGTCAATCTCTATGCTGCGGGCGGTGACGATGAGGTCGGTCTTCACCTCCTGCCCGGCGGCTAACATATAGTGGTCGCCGTGATTCCCGTGATGAACTTCCGCGGCGCCCGCCGAGGGCGCGAGGGCAATGGCGCAGAGGATCGCGGCGAGCGCGACGCTTGCCATCGCCAAACGCCGCCCAAATCGCGGCACGAGCCACACAAAAATGGTTCCTACGGTCGCCACCGACAAAATTTCCATTGTGTTTCCCATCGCATCCCATCCTTTCCAAAATGCGCCGCTGAAGAAAAGCATCATCAGAAGATTCCATCCAGTGAAACCCGCCTGCGCCGCCTGCGCGAGCCACGGATCAATCAGCCTGCTCCACACCGTATAGGCCCCACCCGCGGCCAGCCCGAAGACGCCGATCCATCCCCAGGGCGCCGCGCCGCGCTCCGGCGCTTCGAGCAATCTCGCGGGAAGCGGCTCTTCTTCCGTAAGCCCTTTCCGCAGCCACGCGCCTTCCGTTTCCAGCGCGCGGAGCAGCTCGCGGCAGCCCGCGCACGTCTCCGCGTGCGCCGCCACTTCGCGCGTACGCGCGGCCTCCAGCTCTCCGTCGAGGTAAAGCAGCGCGGTCAATTCATCCACGTGGTCATCCACGCGGCCGCTCGAACGGTTCTCGATGTCACTCATGTGTTCCTCCCCGCGAAAGCGGCGCGCACGCTGCTCTGCGCGAGCGCCTCGCGCAATTGATGCCGCGCGCGCAGCAGCAGCACGCCGACAAACTGCCGACGCACGCCCAGCGCCTCGGCAATTTCTTCGTAGCTCATCTCCGCGTAATAGCGCAGCGTCAGCGCCATGCGCGCCCGGTCCGGAAGCTTCGCCAGGCCCGAGCGCACCTCTTGGCTGGTGCGCTCGGCTTGCAAGCGCTCGATGGGCCCCGGCTCGGGATGTTCCAGCGGCAGCGTGTCCACGTCTCCCGTCTCCAGGTCCTGGCGGATGTGCCTCCGGCGCAGCGTATCCCAGCAGTGATTGCTCGCCACTTTGTAAAGCCAGGCCATGAAGGGCCGCGACGAATCGTATGTGCCGAGCTTGAGCCGCACCTTCATGAAGATTTCCGTGGTCGCGTCTTCGGCGTCTTCGTGCACAGGCAGCACCCGCCGGCAAAACCGGAAAATGGCCGGAGCGCACTGGCGATAGAGTTCTCCCCAGGCGTCCCGGTTTCCCGCCCGGACCTGGGCCAGCAACTCGGTCAAATCCACGCCGCTCATCGCTCCGGTCGTATGATCCCGTCCAGTCGTTGATACGCACAGCCGCACCCTAATATTTCACAGATGGCCCGCGTTTGTCCGGTGCCTCGCTTTCCGCTATCATGAGCGCTCCATGAAAAGTCCATCCGCGCGCATCCGCACCCTGTTCGGCCTGCTCGTGATTTGTGGCGCGCTTTTCGCGTGCCACCTTGCACAGGCGCGCTTCCGCCAGCCCAATGCCGAATATCAAGCCCGCCGTGCCAAGCTGCGCGCTTCGATGGACGGCCCCATCGTGGTCTTCGGCTACACCGGACACGAGGACGCCTCCGAAGTCGCCCTCTTTTTTCAAGAGCCCAACTTTTATTACCTCTCGGGCCACAGCGAGCCCGGTGCCGCGATGCTCCTCATTCCTGATCCGCCCGCCGGCAAATCGGTCTCCGGCCCGCGCGAGATTCTTTATCTGCCGCCGCGCGACCCCGCCCAAGAAGTTTGGGAGGGCCCCAAGATGGGCCCCGACGATCCCGGCGTGGTTGAAAAGACCGGTTTCGAGGCCGTCGAGCCTTACGCCAGGCTGCGCGACGATCTCCAAAAGCTTGCCAAGGCGAAAATCTACCCCGCCTTTTATACGCTCCTGCCTCCCAATCCCGAGGACGGCTACCCGCACTTCACGAACTTCACCAATTGGCTCCGCGAGACGCTTCCCGGCGTGCAACTGAAGGACGCGACCGACACCATCGGCGCGATGCGCCAGGTCAAATCTCCGGGCGAACTGGCGCTGATGCAAAAAGCCATTGACCTCTCGATTGACGCGCACTTCGACGCCATGCGCCACGTGCGCCCCGGCCTCTTCGAATATCAGATTGCCGCGCGCATGAAGGAAATCCACGAATGGGGCGGCTGCGCGCGGGAAGCCTATGCGCCGATTGTGGGCGCGGGCATCGACTCGACCGTGCTGCACTACAGCATTTTGGATAATGAAATCGAGGATGGCGATGTGGTGCTGATCGACGTGGGAGGCGAATACGGAGGCTACGCCGCGGACATCACCCGCACGCTTCCTGCCAACGGCAAATTCACCCCGCGCCAGCGAGAAATCTACGAAATCGTCCTTGGCGCGCAGAATGCCGTCATCGCGGCGATCAAGCCCGGCGCGGTGCTCTATGGCGGCCCGCAGAGCCTTCACGACATTTCCTACAATTACATCAACACGCACGGCCACGATAAAGAGGGCCGCACGCTCGGCCGCTACTATCCCCACGGGGTCGGCCATTTTCTCGGCCTCGACGTGCACGACGCCGGCGACCGCGAGCGTCCGCTCGAGCCGGGAATGGTCATTACCGCCGAGCCGGGGATTTACATTCCGGAAGAAAGGCTAGGTGTGCGCATCGAAGACGACATCCTGGTGACCAAGGACGGCCACCAACTTCTCACCGCGCGGCTTCCCCGCGACCCCGACGAAATCGAAAAAATTATGGCTCAGGGCGCGCAGGGTTCTCAGGGCGCCCCAGCCGCACCGAGTGCCACTGATTCGCCGGCCAGCGCCCATTGATCCGCACTTTCAAATAATTCGGTGCCATCGCCTCGGTCCAGTTCTCTCCGCCGCGCGCCAGAGTGAGCGCGCGCACCGTGCGTCCCGCTTGCGATGCGCGAAACGCGGCGGCTTTCCGCTCACCGAGCGCCCGCAGTTTTCGCGCGCGCTCATGAATCACGCGCTCCGGCGGCGCGCCCTCCAAACGAGCGCCCTCTGTTCCCGGCCGCGCCGAAAATGAAAACACGTGCAGGTAGGTGAACGGCAGGGACTCGATGAATTCCATCGTGGCTTCGAAGTCCGCCTCCGCCTCGCCCGGAAATCCCGCCATCACGTCCGCGCCGATACCTGCATCGGGCAGCAGCCGGCGAATCAGTTTCACGCGCTCGGCATAGTGCGCCGCGCGATACCACCGATGCATGGCTCGCAGGATGCGGTCCGCGCCCGATTGCAGCGGCACGTGGAAATGCGGCGCGATGCGGCTCGATTCCGCCGCCAGCGCCACGAAATCCTCGGTGATGTCCTGCGGCTCGATCGAGCTGAAGCGAAGCTGTTCGAGCGCGGTCTCCTGCAGGATGCGCCGCGTGAGCGCCGCCAGCCCGGCGCGTGGCATGAGGTCGCGGCCATAGCTCCCCAGGTTGATCCCGCTCAATACGATTTCCCTGGCGCCCGCCGCCACCAGCGCTTGCGCCTCGCGGATCACTTCCTCCGGCGTCAGGCTGCGGCTGCGTCCGCGAACCGACGGAATCACGCAAAATGCGCACCGGCTGTCGCACCCATCCTGAATTTTCAGGATGGGGCGCGTGCGGTCGCCCGCCATGCGCGCCGCGGGCGCGACCTGCACCGCTCGGTGCGCCAGTATCCCGCTGATGAGAATGTTTGCGCCGAGGCTCGCCAGCGGCACGAAGTCCGCCGTGCTCGCCCTTGCCGTGCTCAAATGCTCCGCGCCGCCCTGCTCCAGCATTCGCAGCACAATTTCCGGAATTTCGCCCTGATGTGCGTTGCCGACCACCCACGCCACTCCCGCGAGCCGCGCCAGTTCCTCCGGGGCGCGCTGCGCGTAGCATCCGGTCACCACGATTCGCGCCGTGGGGTTCGCTCGGTGAATTTTGCGCACTGCCTCGCGCGCTTGCGCGTCCGCCGCGGCCGTCACAGTGCACGTATTCAGCACGACGATATCCGCGCGCTCGTGCCCCGAGGCCTGCGCCAATCCGCCGGCGAGCAAGCCGTGCCGCAGCGCGGCCGCGTCCGCTTCCGTCGCCCGGCACCCGAAATTCTCAATGGAAAATCCCGCCATGTCTCCTACGCGTTCCCCAAAATTTCCCGCACGAATTATAGCAGCGATCCGTCGCCCCCGGCTCCACCGCCTTCCTTGTTATCCAGCGTGTGCTTTTGATTGTCAGTCCGAGCGCGCGGGAAAAATCCGAGGAGGGTTAAGGTTTCGAAAGGAAGTTTCAGAGATAAGTCGAAATAAGCTTTGTAATGAGCTTTAACTCCGGAAAGCGGGATCTTAAACAGGTTTCCTCGGAAGCGCCTCACTTCGCAAATAGTAGCGCTATCGCGATGCCAAGCTGGCAGAGAGCGGCGGCAAGAAAACCGTAAGCTCTTCCCCTTGCATGAGTGACCAGTCTTTGAACCGGCCCCGCCCGTCCCGCCCAGAACTGCGCTTTTCTTAACAAGCTCAGGCCCGTAAATAAATAGAAGATAGCCACCAGGAATCCCACCATGGCAGCTGCCGCCGGCCTTGCGTGACGTTCGAGCATCTGTCTCGGATAGTCAGGAGCAATGGCGAGCGTTAATGCGATTATGCTGAAGATAATGATGCCCCGTGCCAAAGCCCTCAGGAATGACTTCCAAAACGACCGCTCCAACGAAGGCCCGAGACCTCGTACATAAAGAACATGGCCGTTCGTGCAGTAGCGCCATCCCGACCACCACCGCCTCTTGGGTTGCTCAACTAGACTGTTGCATTGGGGGCAGACGTACATACGAACTCTTTCATGGTGCCCACCCCCGGAGCATCCTTACCTGCTTTGCGGCGCCAGCGCAGCCCCAGCCACCGAAGGGTTGCCGATCATGCGGCTTAGCTATCATCCTGTCCGCGCGAACGCAACAGGCTCGGCGACTGGCCTACGATCCCGCCGTGCGCCGCTGATAGCACAGCAGTATCAAATCCGCCCGGCGCCGCACACCGAATTTCGCCAGCAGGTTCGACACGTGGAATTTCACCGTGCGTTCGGATATATTCAGCCGCCCGGCGACCTCTTTATTGGCCAGGTTTTCGAGCAGCCCGTTGAGCACTTCCTGTTCGCGCCGGCTCAACTCCGCGGGAGCGTCGGCCCGCAGCCGCCGTCCCTGCGTGCTGGTCAGGATGGAATCCACGAAGCGCGATAGCACCGCGCGCGACACCCAGAATCCTCCTCCGGCCACCAGCGGAAGAGCGCGCGGAAGCTGCTCGCGCGCCTCGTCATAATTCAAAATCCCTTTCACGCCCTGCCGCAGCAGGACGTGGCAATCGCTCTCCTTGATATGGTCGCCGACCACCACCAGCCGGGCGTTCGGGTAATGCTCGAGGATGTTTCCCAGCAGCGCGCCCGTGGCTTGGCGCGCGGCGTGCGCGTCAATCACGTAAATGGACGCCCGCGGAATCTCCACGCCCCGCAAATCCGGCGCCAGCATGGATTCCAGTTGCTTCGAGGAGACGGCGAAATTCGAACGGTCCAGCATCCGCCGGAACTCTTCGAGAACCATCGGATGCGGCGAGAGCAAGCAGACCCTGAAACGCGATTTCTCGGAGTTCTTGACCATGAGGGCTCAGGTTAACGAAATTGGCGCGTGGGAGCAAGACGCGCTCGCGCGCAATTTCATCCCAGACACGGGCGCCGCGCGCGCCATTCGTCATACAATGCGGGGCGTGCGTCGCGCGCGCTCCCGCGCTCGAATTCCGAAGGAGGGATCATCCATGAAAATCCGCCAACTCTCGTGGCTGGGCGTCCTGTTGCTAGCCGCCATCTCGCCTCCCCTTCGCGCGCAGGAACCGCCTCAAAAGCTCACACTCGGCCAGGCGCTCGATCTTGCCGCGAAGCAAAATCTCGCCTTGCTCGCCGCGCGAGAGCAGCGCGCCGTGGCCCTCGCCGGCGTGCGCATTGCCGGGGAGCGGCCCAACCCCAGCATCGCTTTCGCCGCTTACCGCGATACTCCGCACGAAAGCCTGCTCGTTGACCAGCCGGTCGAGCTCGGACCCAAGCGCGGCGACCGCATCGAAGTCTCGCGCCAGGAAAGCGCCGTCACCGAAACGGATATCGCCGCGCTCGAACGCCAAATCCGCCACAGCGTCCGCGACGCCTATTTCGGCTTGGCGCGCGCCCGCGGCGCCTCGGCCCAGCAGGCGGATGTCTTGAATCTCGCCGAGCGGCTCCGCGACATCGCCCAGGCTCGCTTCCAGGCCGGCGATATCCCGGGAATCGAGGTCACCCAGGCCGATCTCGAAGTCGCGCGCACCCGCGCCGATTTGCAAGTGGCGAAGCAGGAGGAAGCCGTCGCGTTGAGCGATCTCAACGCGCTTCTCGATGAGCCCGCCGCAACCAATTGGGACCCCGACGGCGCCCTCGCCACGCTCCCGCCGCCGATCTCCCTCGACGATCTCCTGGCCCGCGCCGGAGTTTCCAGTTCGGAAATCGCGCGCATCTCCCAGCAAGAAAAAGTGCAGCAAAGCCAGACGGCGCTCCTCAAGGCCGAGCGCATCCCCAATCTCGGACTCGAATTCGGCTCCGATTTCGACGCCCCTCACGAGTTCAACGTCGGCCCGCGCGGGCAGGTCACGGTCGAGGTCCCCATTTTTTCGCACAATCAGGGTGAGATCGCGCAATCGCAGGCCAACGAGCGCGTCCTGAACGGCGAACTGGCCGCCGCGCGCCGCGCGTCGAGCGCCAAGGTCGAATCCGCGTACCTGGATCTGGAAGCCCGCCGCACCCAGGCGCGCCTCTATCACGACGATGTGCTTCCCTCCTCCCAGCATCTCGAGGAAATGGCGGAGGAAAGCTACCGCGCCGGGAAAACAAACATCCTCACCGCTCTCACCGCTCAGCAGCAGGTGCAGCAGGCCCAGCGGGACTACCTCGATAGCCTCCTCGCCGTCCAGTTTGCCTTCGCCACGCTCGAAGAGGCCGTCGGCGCCCCGCTCGATTGAGCTTTGTTTCGTTTTTGGCCAATTTCGGAGCGCTAAATCACTGTCGATTAGAAATGGTGGTTCGGAAGTATGTACTTTACGCAAAGGAAGGGACACATGAAGCAAGATTGCTGTATCACGGTATATCCGTCATTAAATTCAGGTTTACCGGAGTACGACTGCTCCGAGGCAGCGACGACGTGCATAAACGGTCTTTGGTATTGTGATGAGCACGCTGAGGATAAACGACAAAACTCCAGTCAGGTTTTGGTTCAAACCTATCCAGTCAGAACAATTTCATTTTGTCGGTCGTTTTAATAGACCCTACGCCATTTATCACGTTTTCCTTTTTTGGTATCACGCACACGTTCTGCTAGAGCAATTGCGTCTGGTTCGACCTTTCTTGCGCGTTTAGTTGTTTGTTTTTGCGTATCTCCAGTTGCGATGACTCGGTGTTTGTAGTCCGCTGCATATGTTCCGTCTTCTTTTTGTACAATAAGGATTCGGGCCATTTTTCTCCTTGTCCGTACCACATCGTCTTGGAGTTTAGTTGAAAATTCTGTCTTTAGGCTAATTTTGTACTTTACGCAACCACACTAGCGAGGTAGAAGAAATGACTTTTTGGGAGATGCATGAGTTATTTATGCTTTGGGGTGACCTGACCGGGGATTTTTGTACCAGGAGGAATGAGAGAGAATCCACCTGGGAGGAAGAACGGTCATGCCTATCAAGAGGTACAAGCCCGAGCAGATCGTGACGCTGCTTCGGCAGAT
>Ga0187817_10000059_pt1 | contig 32916 bp, 31 predicted proteins | sample NC_wetland_sal_i_17_FD_132431 | JGI IMG/M metagenome (GOLD analysis project Ga0187817, IMG submission 132431) | Wetland sediment microbial communities from Neuse River Estuary, North Carolina, USA - SO4_2 | ecosystem: Environmental > Aquatic > Freshwater > Wetlands > Sediment | place: USA... | reverse complement strand
TCGCGATATCGAGACCGATTGTCGTAATCGTTCGCATGGTTAGCTCCTCCGAATCGTGGGAGCTCTAACAGCACCCACATCCATGGCACTCACGTGCCGGTGGAGGAGCCGTCCACAGCATCACAAGCAGACTCATGCACCGCAGCAAATGACAGTCTTTATTCGATTACCTTGTCGGCGCGAGAGAGAAGACCCGAGGGGACTTCGTGGCCGATGGCCTTCGCCGTCTTCAGGTTGATAACGAGTTCAAACCGCGTTGGCTGCTCGATCGGAATGTCGGCGGGCTTTGTACCGCCCAGCACTTTAGCGGCTATGCGTCCGCGCTCACGGTAAATTTCCGTAAAGCGCGGACCGTAACCGATGAGAGCGCCGTCCTCCGCGTTTTCAGGCCACTGGTATACCGAAGGCAGGCGTAGGGTCATGACTTGCCGAATAAATTCCGCTGCATTGACGGAAAACATTGGCGTCGCCAAAAAATTGATCGCCTGAGCACCAGATGACTTGACGTCATTGATCGCAGATAAGACGTCGTCGCGCTTAGCGACGCCGCGAACCAGAGCCTCGACGCCATGGCTCTGTGCCGCCTGCTGAAGTTGCGCAAGGTGCACGGGTTTGGCGACGTTAGCGTCTGCCAGCACCGCTATTTTACGCACGCCGGGAGTGGCCTCGATTAGGATTTCTTGCCGTTTCCCGTCGAGTTCAGGAGAAAGAAGACTAATCCCTGTAATGTTGCCGCCCGGCCGGTCGAAGGAAGCCACAAGCCCGTCGGCGACCATGTCCTCGGTCATTCCGACCACAGGTATTGTTTGTGTCGCCAACGACAGCGCGCGCAAAGGCAACTCGGGGCCAGAGACGATCACATCAGGAGATGCTGCGACGAGCGACGCTACGACGACCGCGATCTGATCGTTCGGCACGCCGAAACCTCCTGGGATAACGACCAAGTTTTGACCTTCAATGAAACCGTTGAGACGAAGCTGGTCAAAGAGTGCAACAACGGCTGGCGAGTCGCGGGTAGAAGGAAGGAGGAAACCGATACGATAAGTGCGGCCGGCATCCTGCGCGCCTGCGCCAAGCGGCCACGCCACTACAATGCCGCCAAGCAATGTGATGAACTCGCGCCGCCTCATTCGATCACCTCGTCCGCGAGCAATTGCATCTGATTGGAGACGGTTAGCCCCAATGCTCTGGCGGTCTTCAAATTGATCACTAGTTCGAACTTGGTCGGTTGTTCGACCGGCAGACCCGAAGGCTCTGCACCCTTAAGCACCTTCGCCACTAATGCTCCATCTTGCTCCCACATAACGGGAAGGCTCGGTCCGTAAGAAATGAGGCCGCCGGCCTCCGCATGTTCCCTCCATTGATAGATCGTTGGTAGCCGATACTCGGCTGCACGATTAATGATCTCTAGATAAAGTGAAGCGAGAAATGGCGAAGAGAAAACATTGACAGCTTGTGCCTGGGCATCGCGTGCGGCACGGAAGACGCCGTCAAGATCGTCGCGCTGCGTCACCTCGAGAATTTGCAGCTTTAATTTCATGGTGCGGGCTGCGTTCTCAGACATGGCAACCTGAGACCCGCCGGTAGTCGGATCCCACAGGCCAGCCACGCGAGCCAGTCCCGGCACGATCGTTGACAAGAGCTCCAATCGCTTTGCACTGAGTTCTGGAGCAAGGATGGTGATCCCGGTCGTATTAGCTCCAGGCCGCGAAAGACTACCGATTAGTCCGGACCCAAGCAGATCGTCTGCCAGTGAGACGATGGGAATAGTGCTTGTGGCCTGTTGAGCTATCTTGGTTGCAGAATCGCCGAATGTAGCAATGACAGCCACCTTCGCGCGTACCAGATCGGCTGCGTGGTCGGCCAATGTTTGTTGCCCTGCCTGGACGTAGCGAAGGTCGATCGCGACGTTCTGGTCCTCGACAAAACCTGACCGGCGAAGTCCTTCGCGAAACGATTCCAAACGAGGTGAAACAGGTGGACCGGCTCCAGGCCAAAGCAAGCCAACCGTGGCAGTGCTCGCTTGCTGTGCGCGTACCGGAAGCGACCAACTGCCCGCAATACCGCCAAGAAGTGCGATGAATTCCCGTCGCCTCATAGACACCGTCCTCAGGCCGAGGATCGCAACCTACCACATCGTTGCATCGGTGTGATGTTGTGCAACACAGCAGATCGGGCTGCTCGACTTCCGAAACGGGTCATAAGCGGACATGCCGCCCTGAAATTGCGATATCCGCTTTACCCCCGGAAGTGGACACTGTCGGCGCGTTTATCAGTACACGCCCTAGGCGTCGAACAGACAAATTCGGAATGGATCACGCCGCGTGGCACTTCGTCAGGGGCGGGTAATCGCGCGAATAGACCGAACTCGCCAGCATCCGGAAGCGCAATTCCGCTTCGTTCCCTTGTTTTATCGCTTACGGTCTTTGTTTGGACTTGTTCAGGGTCACGGCGGCGCGAACGAGAGCCTTCAGCGCCTCCTCGTTTATCTTCTCGCCCTCGTGGAAGTCGATGGCGCGCCGTATGTTTCCTTCGAGACTGGAGTTGAAGAGACCCGAAGGATCCTTCAGAGCCGCCCCTTTGGCGAAGGTCATTTTAACGACGTTCTTGTAAGTCTCGCCGGTGCAGATCAGTCCGTCGTGCGACCACACCGGAACCCCTCGCCACTTCCACTCCTCGACGACGTCGGGATCGGCTTGCTTGACCAAGGTACGAAGCTGGCCGAGCATCTGGCCTCGCCAGTCGCCCAGCTCCTTGATTCTCGCTTCTATCAGCTGAGAAGGAGACTTGGGAGAAGAAGACTTGGGAGAAGAAGACTTGCTTTTCTGCGATCCGCTCTTCTTCATGCCCGCGACCCGCGCATCAGCTTTCCCCTTCTTCCCGGCGCGCGCATCAGTTTTTGTTTTTTGACGAGCCAGCGCGAAGGTCGCGGAATTCTCGCGGGCCCTTGATGAGGCGACGCTTTCGCCGCGCGCGTTCCTCCTTGGTCACCGCCTGGTCGCCGAGGCGGTCAATTTCCCGGTCTGCCATCTCGGCTGCTTTGCGCCTGCTTTCTTTAGGAACTTTGGGAAGCGGCGGCGGGGTAGTGGTCGTGCTGCTAGCAAGACCACGTTCTGCGAGGCATCGGATCGCCTCGGGCCGCGACGGAAGATCGCGCTGTTTGCGACGCCAATTATCGAGCGCCTTCAAAAATGAAGTGGGCAGGCGCATTTCGATTCGCTCGGTTTTTTCTTCCATAGGGGGTTAACCCGTAATGTGCGGATATGCTCAAGTCCGAATTGTATGGCGAATAAGCGGCCACGCAAGGCGTGGGGAAAGACCGGCTGCGCCTTATCGTTTTCCTCAAGGCGCCGGTTTGATATCGTTCAGGTGCAACGTTGAGCCGACAGCGCCCAAAGGCACCGTGAAATGGTTCAACCCAACTAAATGATACGGATTTATTCAACCTGTGGGTGGCGGCAGGGACGTGCCAGAGCCATTTAACTGATTGCGACACCAGCAATCAGCGTTCGCTTTCAGCAGTCAGCTTTCCCCTTCCTCCCGGCGCGCGCGCAAATAATCTTCGGTGGTGCGCAACCGGGACCGCTGCGGAGCGCCAAACGGGTCGAAGTTCTCCTCCGCCGTCACCTGAACGCGACAGTCCGCGCACATCTTCACAAGGTCGAGCCGGCGCTTGGAATCTTTGTACATCCAATGCTTGCCTTCAAGCTTGGCCGCGACCCGCTCGACCGAGCTTTTGACTCCGAACGGAGTGCCGCAGCGGATGCAAAGGAACGGGTCTTCCTGCTTGACAACATGGCTCGACGCTGTCGCCGCGCGAAAATCGATCTGCGGCACAAGCGTGATCACCTTCTCGGGACACGTCGCCCGGCATAACCCGCATTGCACGCAGGCATCTTCGGTGAAGCGCAACATCGGCCGCTCGGGATCGTCCGACAGCGCGCCGGTCGGGCAGGCCGAAACACAGGACAGGCACAAAGTGCAGCCATCGACATTGACCTCCACTTTGCCGAGAGGCGCCCCCTCGGGCAGCGCAATGACGTCGACCGGCGCTGGAGCACCGGCATGCAATTCGCGCAGCGCGAGCTGCAGCACTTCGCGCTTTTTGCCGGCGGCAACGAAAGTGGCGGGCCTGCCCACCGCCCCAACGGCTTCTATGGCGCGCAGCGTCTGCCCGAGCACGTCCGGATCGTCTGTTTCAATGCTGGCGATGCGCGGCCCGTCAAAACCAAGCCCGGCAACGATCGTCTGCCCAAACGCAATTGTTTTGTTCACTCCGCTTACATCGTGGCGCGGTTTAGCCCGCAGCAGCAAACGCACGGCCGTCGCGCCGTAAGCAAATGCGCCGGCGAGCGTCTCAAGCCCGAGCTGGGTGATCTCATTGACTTCCACCGGCAGTACATTTGCGGGCAACCCATCGCCGTACCGGGCCAGCGCCTCAATCAGCGGGCGCCCGTGGTCCGCATCGTGAAACAACAGCACCGGCTGCATGCCGCCGGCCTCGAGAAAAGCTGCAAGCAATACGCGCAATTTTCGTAAATGCGCATCCACAGGCGGCAACGCGTAGCCCGCAGCGCCGGTCGGACAGACCGCCGCGCATTGGCCGCAGCCGGCGCAAATCTGGGCGTCGATCGCAACATGATCGCCGTTCGGCGTGATTGCGCCTGTGGGGCACAGATCAAGACAGCGATGGCAACCGACGATATTCGATCGCGAATGCGCGCATAGATGTTCGGTGAATGCGATGTAGCGCGGCTTCTCGAAAGTCCCCGAAAGGTCGCGCGCTCTAAGGACCGTCCGCAGCACCGCGGCCGCGTCCGCGGGATCGGCCCGCAAATAGCCATCGCGCAAATCCGGCGATGAAAACAGCGGCGCGCCACCTGAAAGATCAATCAGCACATCGGACTGCAATTCGACGTCATCTCGCGCAGCTGCGAAACTCAACCGATCGCGCGACGAAGGCAATGGCGCCGCATAATTATCGATACGAAGGTTGAACGCGCCGAGATGGCCGCTGACTGTTCTGATCGTGCCTTTGTGCAGCGAAAATTCCGTGGTGCTCGGCGGCAGTATCGCATCATCTTTGCTAAGCAGGACCGTGACGTCGAGATGATCCTTCAGCAAACGGGCAGCTTCGACCACCCGTTCATCCTTGCCGTAAAGCAGCGTCGAACCTTCGCTGGTCAAACTCACGACAGGAACATCGGGCATGGCTTCGCCCGCCGCGGCGATCAATGCCGCGATCTTCGGTCCCGCGGCCTTCGCGTCCTTGGACCAGCCCGCGGTTTCGCGAATATTGACGAACGTCATCGCAGTCTCGTGACCCTGCTCGCTAAAGAGCGGCGCCTCCTGCGTGCAGGCGACCATGATAGCTTGCCCGCCCGCCGCTGCGTCGCGCACGCGATCGAGTTCGGCGCGGCAAAGTTGCCGCCCGCGAACCACGTCGGCGCCGCGGCAGGCGCGCTCCACGCGGGCGCCGTCGAGCGGGATGGTGTCCTCGCAGGAGCAGATCAGGATTTTGCGCGGCCGCTCGGCCATTTTCGCCATCCAATGCTGTGTTGTTCCGTTGCTTGCACGCTAGCGAATCCCGATCGCCACCGGTTCAAGCTGGCGCCACAAACAGTCGGTCGCGAGGCCTTTATGGGCCACGCGGTTATATGTAAAAAGATCAGATATTAACAGCGAGGACGGATGCCGTCGGTGACGCAGGCCGGTTTTGCGTCGGAACTCGCGCTGCCGCCGCCATACCAGGCGGTGCGGCTGCGCGAGTTCGGCGACGCATTTGCTCATGCCGCCATGCTCGCGCCGCAGCGCGGCGCCGGAACGCTGGTCTATGTCGGCCGCTTTGACGTTGCCGAATTTGCGGTTGTGCTCGAGCCCGCCGACCCACTCGTTCGCGCGCGCCGCGTGATCTATGCCGGAATGGGTGCGCTCGCCGACGCGATCGCAGCGGCGGCGCCGCCGGAAACGGCCATCCACATCAAATGGCCGGACGCGCTGTATGTGAATTGGGGTCTCGTCGGCGGTGGGCGGCTGGCCTGGCCGGAAAACACCGACGAAGCGAACGTTCCGGCATGGCTGGTGTTCGGCGCGACGATCCGCACAGCATGGACCAAGCGCATCGACCCCGGCGTCACTCCCGAGTTGACGGCGCTGGGCGAGGAAGGCTTCACCGAAATCGACTCGAAACAAATCGTCGAGAGCTTTGCACGCAATTTCATGCAGGCGCTCGACGTCTGGCAGGAAAGCGGTTTCTCAACCGCTGTACGGCCGTATCTCGAACGGCTTGCGCGCGAGCGCCAGCAAAGCTGCGAGATCGACGAGAACGGCGATCTTATGGTGCGGCACGAGAGCGGCGGCACGAGCGAGCGCCAAGTCTTGCTGCGCCAAGTCTTGCTGCGCCAAGTCTTGCTGCCGAAGCTCACGGCGCCTGCCTGGCTCGATCTGGTACACAAGGAGCCGTCGTGAAACTCTTGCGCACCGTTCGTCTGGATGCCTCCGATACATTCGTATTCGGTGCGGCGGCGGAGCCCGGCGAGTGGGCCGTTTCAGGTGCTTTCGTGTTTTGGGACAAGGATCCGGCGACGCTCGACGGCAAAGCGCGGGCGGCATTCCGCAGCGGCTTTCTCGGCGTCAGCTCACTGGGCTGGTCTACTTTGGTGCAGATCGTCGAGACAACCGAGGCCGAGCGCACGAGCCTCGTTGCGCTCTTGGCCGAACAGCTCGTACGCCACTTCGGCGCGCCGACGGGAGCCGCAGCGAAAGCCGCGGCCGAAGAGGAAGTCGCTTTTGCGCAATCGCTGTGCACCGTGCCGCAGGACAGCATTATCGCGGTGCATCGCACATACGAAGACGGCGCCGTGCGCGAGACTTTCCGCACGCTGCGGCCGCGCGGCGGCCTCAAGCCGGCACGCGTTTTCTCGTTCTTGGAGGTCGAAGGCGAAGACGCGCCAAGCGAACAGATCGATCTTGCGGCGCTGGCCGAGCGTGAGCGCAAATGACCGACTTCTGGCACAGCTGCGGCCATCACTTTCTCGACCGCGACGAAAGCGGCGGTTACGTCGTCACCGACGATTTTCTTAAAGTATATCTGGCCCGATCCGAAGTGATCCCGCCGCCAGACGCTTGTTTCGCCGAGCGCAATTTGCACGCTGCGCTGATTGCCGATCCTCGCCGGCCCGTCGCAGCTTCCGACATTATGAAAATTGCTGACAAAGATGCGCGCGAGAACTGGGAAATATTGATCGGCTTTCGCGATCACTTGCTCCGCCACAAAACACTGGAAGCCGCATATATTGATCTCATGCGGCGCGGCGTGGGCAAAACACCGCCGCTGTTCATCAATCAGTTCGTCCACGTCATCCTACGCAACGCGCTCGATGATGTCGCCGATCCGCATATATTGCGCGCAGCCGAGCTGTTCTTCCGCACCCAGCGCGTCACGCTGCATGACGGCGCGCTGATCGCCGCCGATGAGGAAACGATCGCCGGCGGCGGCGAAGCGCCGGCCTCGCCGCTGGTCTCGATGCTGGGATTGCCGCCGGATGCCGCGATCGAGGTGCTCAATAACGAGAATGCCGGCAGCTATTGGGAACGCAGCGATCGTTTCGACATGGCGCTCGATTTGAGCGGCGGCCGTACCGGCCTTGCAGCTTTTGCCAAAGTGATAGAGCGATGGGTGGGTCACCTTTTGGGCGTCGCGGTGACGATCGAGCCGCTGACGGAGCTGCGCAACGCGCCGCTGAGCTGGTATGTCGGACTCGATGCCGACGCCACCCAAATCGGCAATGCGTTGTGGCAGGGCGATGAGCTGGACGAGAACGCGATGACGCGCGTGGTCGGCCTGTTTCGTCTGAGCTTCCGCGACCCCTGGCTTATGCTTGATAAAGTCAGGGGCGAGCCGATTTATCTTGTGCTCGCAATGTCCCGCGAACATCTGATCCGGATGAAGCCGCAAAATCTCGTGACCGGCTTGCCGGTAAAACATTAGGTCAAAACTCATTATTTGGACGGCCGCGACGCTGGGCCTTTCGGCCGCTGGCTAGGCGCGAGGAGCGATGTGATCTATACGATCATAAGCGACGAGCAACGACGCCAGCGGCCGAAAGGCCCGCGTCCCTTCGGGTTGCAGCGAAAATCGCCGCCGGGTTCGTCGAAGGGCTCGACCGTATGGCCGATACGCTCTTCGCCCTTCTCCTGCCCGGCCGGCGATTTTAGTCGCAACGCGGCTCGCGGAAATAATGAGTTTTGACCCTGGAGGCGGTGAGTTGAGCATTATATCGCCGGCCAAAACGATCACCGTTGGCATTGTCGCTGAACGCAGCAAGAGCGCCGGCCCATGGACCGATTATCTGTGGCGTCCCGTGAGCGCATTCAGCGGAACTCCCGGCGCGCCGGCTTGGACCAAACTTTCCGACGACGGTGATCGCGCGACGTTCTTTGTCGGAACGACCGATATCGAGCTTTACCGTTCGGAAGCCGGCAACTACCGGGAAAATTTGCTGGTCGAGCAGCCGCTTTTGTGGGTCGCGCTGCGTTCGACCGCAGGCGATCCACCCTACATGCTGGTCGGCGCGACCGTAGATCCGGCCGAAGGCGAGTCCTGGGTCGCGCTTGGTAGCGATCTGGTCGATTCCGTATCCATGCCCAGAGCGGTTGAAGCCGTCGTCGCCGACTTCGTTTCCGAACATTATGTCGAGCAAGTATTTCACAAGCGCAAACGCGACCGCGCGGATCCGGAGGGCATGGCGCGGCGCTTGCAGGAAGATCATAATCGGAAGCCATGAGTAAACCCGAAAATAGCGAGCCCGGGAATTTCTTGACGCGCTGGTCGTTGCGCAAGCTTGCAAGCCGTACGCAGTCGGCGCGGCAAGATGCACATGCCGAGCACGAGCCTCGCGATGAGAACGGCGCGATCGAGAATGGTGCAGTTGCCAAGGAGCGGAAAGACAGCGACGCTCAGGACAATCCGCCATTCGATGTCGCGCAGCTGCCACCGCTCGATTCGATCGGCGCCGACACCGACATCGCCGCGTTCCTGCACCGGGACGTCCCGCCGGACTTGACCCGTGCGGCACTTCGACGCGCCTGGACTTCCGATCCAGCGATCAAAAATTTCGTCGGACTGGTGGAGAACGGATGGGACTTTAATGACCCCTCCGCCATGTCTGGCTTTGGCCCTATCAGTGCCGAAGAAGTCGCGCGCCTTGCCGGCAAACTCGTCGAGGCCTTGCCCGAGGCCGCGCCGGAGAATCAAACAAAGGACGTGTCGACGAGCGAAAAAAAAACTCAGCTTGTGAACGCGCTACCCGCGGGACCGTTCGAGGCTGCGCCGAAGACCGCGGAGCCTGGGTGCGGCACTGGCAATGACGCAGCGCAGCAAATTGAGACCGGCAACAAAAGCTGAGCCAAAGAAGCGGGATCGGATCGCGTTCTCGCTTTCGATTTTTCGCCCCGCGAACCGTGTTTCAATCACGTTTTGGTGACGCGCAGGGCCGAATTCCGTAGGCTTTCTGCGCAGCCATAGCCTTAAGCTATTGACCGCAGCTTTAGCGCAGCGATAGCCTTCGCCCGGTCAGAATTCTGTTCACGTCGCTCGGCGGCGGCGCGAGCCGGGATCCACAAAAACGAACCATGGCTGACCGGGGACTCCAGGAGGCTATTCGCGCCGTCGGTGGCGTCACCGAACTTGCGCGCCGGATTGGAATTTCTCAGCCGTCAGTTTCGAACTGGGCCAGGGTGCCTGCGGAACGCGTTCTCCAGGTCGAGAACGCGAGCGGCATTGCGCGGGCGATTTTGCGACCGGACCTTTACGCCGAGCCGAATGTGGACGACGTCGCTCGCGGCCGCGCGCAGGAATATGCGTTGCTGGCACAATTGCTCAGGGAGCCACCCGATGCGGCGTTCTTAAAGCAGATCGGACAGTTGCAGAGCGACGAAACGGCGCTCGGCGCCACGCATCATGAATTGGCCGAAGTTGCCAAACGCACAAGCACGGCCGACGTGGAGCGCGAATTCTTCGACCTCTTCATTGGAGTCGGCCGCGGCGATCTTCTGCCTTACGCGTCTTATTACGTCACCGGCTTCCTGCACGAACGGCCGCTGGCGCGCTTGCGCCAGGACCTGAGCCGCTTCGGCATCGCGCGCGCCGAGGGCGTCGCCGAGCCGGAGGATCATGCCGGCATCTTGTGCGAGATCATGGCCGGTCTCGCCAGCGGGCAACTGTCGGCGCCCGAAGCGGCGGACCGTACGATATTCGCGAGCCACATTGCGCCATGGATGGGGCGCTTCTTCGCCGATCTCGAACGTGCGGAGGCCGCAGAATTCTACAAGCCCGTAGGCACTATGGGCCGCATTTTCATTAAAATCGAAGCGGAGGCATTTGCGCTGCCGCTGTGAACGCGACCTTAGGGAGACTGGCGATGAAACAGGACAACAAAGTCAAGATTGACCGCCGCGATCTTCTGCGCGTGCTCGGCGCCGGCGCCGGCGCAGCCGCAAGTCCTGTTGCTCTGGTGAGCCAAGCGCAGGCCGATTCGGGAACAAGTGATGAAAAGCGCAAGGCCCGCTATCAGGCCGATTCCGATGACGTCAAGGCGTTCTATCGCGTCAATCATTACCCGAAGTGAGGGAGGCACACGTGCTCGTCAAAAAATCAGACCGTCAAGCGCGCCGCAGCTCTCTCGCAAGTCTCGCCGCCAACGGCACCGCTCTCGATCGCCGCGCCTTTCTGCGACGTTCGGGTATCGGCGCCGGCAGCCTTGCCGTTCTCGGCACAATGCCACTGGCGAGCATTCGCAAAGCGGACGCGGCCGCCGCCGGCCCGCTCACCGCGGGCGCCATCATCCGCAAAAGCGTTTGCACACACTGCTCCGTCGGCTGCACGGTCACGGCGGAAGTGGCAAACGGTGTCTGGATCGGTCAGGAGCCGAGCTGGGACTCACCGATCAATCGCGGCTCGCATTGCGCCAAGGGCGCCTCGGTGCGTGAACTCGTCAGCGGCGAGCGCCGGCTGAAATATCCGATGAAGCTGGTCGAGGGCCAATGGACCGTCATCAATTGGGATCAGGCCGTCAACGAGATCGGCGACAAGCTGATGGAAATCCGCGGCAAGTCCGGCCCGGATTCGGTCTATTGGCTCGGTTCGGCCAAAATGACCAATGAGGGCTCTTATTTGTTCCGTAAGTTGGGCGCATTCTGGGGAACAAATAACACCGACCATCAGGCGCGCATCTGCCACTCAACGACCGTCACCGGCGTAGCCAATACCTGGGGCTACGGCGCGATGACCAACAGCTACACCGACATTCGCAACGCGAAGACGCAAATCATCATGGGCGGCAATCCGGCCGAAGCCCATCCGGTCTCGTTGCAGCATCTGATCGAAGGCGCCGAGATGCAGAAGGCCAACGTGATCGTGATCGATCCGCGCCTGACCCGCACTGCCGCCCACGCCACCGAATATGTCCGCCTGCGCCCCGGCACCGACATTCCGGTGCTCTACGGGATCATGTGGCACATCATCCAGAACGGCTGGGAAGACAAGGAGTTCATCCAGCAGCGTGTCTACGGCTATGAGGACGCGCGCAAGGAAATGGAAAAGTGGACGCCGGAAGAAGTCGAGCGCGTCTCCGGCGTTCCCGGCGAACAGCTCAAACGCGTCGCCGAGATGTTCGCCAAAAACAAGCCAGCCACACTGATCTGGTGCATGGGGCAGACCCAGCACACCGTCGGCACCGCGAACGTGCGCGCAAGCTGCATGCTGCTCTTGCTCACCGGCAATGTCGGCGGCCCGGGCATGGGCGCGAATATTTTCCGCGGTCATGACAACGTGCAGGGTGCCACCGATGTCGGCCTCGATATCGTGACGCTGCCGTTCTACTACGGGCTGGTCGAAGGCGCCTGGAAACATTGGTCGCGGGTTTGGGAGGTCGACTACAACTATTTGCTCGGCCGCTTCGACGACAAGAAAATCATGGAGACGCCCGGGATCCCGCTGACCCGCTGGTTCGATGCCGTGCTTCTGCCGAAGGACCAAGTCGCCCAGAAAGACAATGTGAAGGCGATGTTCATCCAAGGGCATGCCAGCAACAGCATCACCCGCATACCGGAATCCCTGAAAGGTCTTAAGGCGATTGAGCTTCTGGTCGTCGCCGATCCGCATCCCACGACTTGGGCTTCGCTCGCCGTGCAGGCCGGCCGCAAGGACGCCATGTATCTCTTGCCGGTCGCCACGCAATTCGAATGCCGCGGCTCGCGTGTCGCCTCGAACCGCGCACTGCAATGGGGCGAACAGATTGTCAAACCGATCTTCGAATCGAAGGACGATCTTGAAGTCATGTACTTGATGGCCAAGAAGCTCGGCTTCGCCGATCAGATGTTCAAGAACATCAAGGTCGAGAACAATCTGCCGGTCGCCGAGGATATTCTGCGCGAAATGAACCGTGGCAGTTTCTCGACCGGCTACTGCGGTCAATCGCCGGAGCGGCTCAAGTCGCACATGGCTCACCAAGCCGACTTCGACATGCTCACGCAACGCGCCACGACCGGCCCAAATAAAGGCGACTACTACGGATTGCCGTGGCCGTGCTGGGGCACGCCCGAGGTCAAACATCCGGGCACGCCGCTGCTTTACAACACCAATCTTGCGGTGATGGATGGCGGCGGCTGTTTCCGCGCCCGGTTTGGCGTTGAGCGCGAGGAGAAAAAGCCCGACGGCACTGTCGTGAAGGTGAACCTGCTTGCCGAAGGCTCCTATTCCAAAGATTCGGAGATCAAGGACGGCTATCCGGAGTTCACGCTCGCCGTGTTGAAGAAGCTCGGTTGGGACAAAGACCTGACCGAAGCCGAGATGGCGGTGATCAACAAAGTCAATCCGACCACTCCAGACGCGGTCTCCTGGTCGACGGACTTGTCGGGCGGCATCCAACGCGTCGCGCTGATGCACGGCTGCGTCCCCTATGGCAACGCCAAAGCGCGGATGAATGCCTTCGGCCTGCCGGATCCGATCCCGGTTCACCGTGAACCGATCTACACGCCGCGTGTCGAGCTGGTCTCCAAGTATCCGACCTTGCCCGACGCCAAGCAGTTCCGGCTGCCAAACATCGGCTTCACTGTACAGAAGGCAGCCGTCGACAAAGGCCTTGCCAAGCAATTCCCGCTCATTCTGTCGTCGGGTCGCTTGGTCGAGTACGAGGGCGGCGGCGAGGAAACCAGGTCGAACAAGTGGCTGGCCGAGCTGCAGCAGACGATGTTCATCGAGATCAACCCCGCTGATGCGGCCGAACGCGGCATCAAGGACGGGGCGCTCGTTTGGGTGACCGGCGCCGAGAACGGATCAAAAGCAAAGGTCGCCGCGCTTGTCACCGAGCGCGTCGGCAAAGGCGTTGCCTGGATGCCGTTCCACTTCGGCGGCTGGTTCGCAGGTCAGGATCTGCGCGCCAATTATCCGGCGGGCACCGACCCAGTGGTGCTCGGTGAGAGCGCCAATACAATCACGACCTACGGCTACGATCCCGCGACCGGGATGCAGGAGCCCAAGGTCACCCTGTGCCAGATCACGGCGGCTTAAGGAGAACGGTCATGGCTCGAATGAAATTTCTCTGCGATGCCGACCGTTGCATCGAGTGCAATGCCTGTGTCACCGCCTGTAAGAACGAGAACGAAGTGCCCTGGGGCATCAATCGCCGCCGCGTCGTTACGCTCAACGACGGCAAACCCGGCGAACGCTCGATATCGATGGCTTGCATGCATTGCACCGATGCGCCTTGCGCGGCCGTGTGCCCGGTCAATTGTTTCTACACCACGGCGGACGCAGTCGTGCTGCACAGCAAGGACTTGTGCATCGGCTGCGGCTATTGCTTCTACGCCTGCCCGTTCGGCGCGCCGCAATATCCGAAGGTCGGAAACTTCGGCTCGCGCGGCAAAATGGATAAGTGCACCTATTGCGCCGGCGGGCCGGAGCCAGATGGCAGCAAAGCGCAATATGAGAAATACGGCGCCAACAGGCTTGCTGAAGGCAAACTGCCGCTATGCGCCGAGATGTGCTCGACCAAATCGCTGCTTGCCGGCGACGGTGAGGTGATTGCGCAAATCTATAAAGAGCGCGTATCGCGGCGCGGCTATGGCTCGGGCGCCTGGGGCTGGCAGACGGCCTACGGCGAAACCATTGCGACGTGAGTGACCATTGCGACGTGAGTGAAATGGGCGGCGCGCCCTTGTGCGCACCAGCCCAAAAACAAGAACGGCATCTTGTTAGGGACAGGTTTTAGGGAGATGTGGCATGCCGAGGCTTTTCGCGCTGATCCGCACGATCGCGTTCGGGCTCCTGCTTATGGTTATTGGACCGGCAAGCTCGCAGGTATCGGCGCAGGTCAATCCGAATGGTAGTGCTGTCCAGGAGCAGCAACTCCTCGATCAGCTCAAGACGATCAAGGGTCTCGGCACTATTCCCGACACCAAGTCCTATGTGCTTGAGCATCCGGCGGGGCGCGATTGGCAATATTTTCACAATGTGACGCTGCGCTGGATCGCCGCCATCGCCATCCTGGGCTTTTTCGCCGTGCTCGTCATCTTCTATCTCGTGCGCGGATCGGTGAAGCTCGAGAGCGGTTTCTCCGGGCGCAGGATCGTGCGCTTCAATTGGTTCGAGCGCTTTGTGCATTGGATGACTGCGGTCTGCTTCATCATCCTGGGATTAACGGGTCTCAACATCACCTTTGGACGGCCGCTGCTACTTCCACTGATCGGCGCCGACAATTTCACGGCGTGGTCTGAATGGGGAAAATACGCGCATAACTTTTTGAGCTTCCCGTTCACCATCGGCGTCGTGCTGATTGGCTTGATCTGGCTCGCGGGCAACATCCCGAACAGGGTTGACGTCGAATGGCTCAAGGAAGGCGGCGGCATCGTCGGCGATAAGCATCCGGCCGCGGAGCGGTTCAATGCCGGCCAAAAGCTAGTTTACTGGGTGGTGGTGATCGGCGGAGTGATCGTGGCGGTGACCGGGTATATGCTCATGTTCCCGTTCTACGGCACCACAATCGACACCATGCAGCGGGCGGAAATGGTTCACGCCGTGGCCGCGGCCTTGTTCATCGCCTTCATGCTCGGCCACATCTATATCGGCACCCTCGGCATGGAGGGCGCGTTCGAGGCAATGGGCGAAGGCACCGTGGACGTCAACTGGGCGAGAGAGCACCACAGCCTGTGGCTGTCCAGAGAGATGAGGCGCGAAGACAAGCCCGCGCGCGCGGTGCCGGCGGAATAGCTAGATTCGCTCCGGCCATCCACGTTTTATTTTCAGCTCTTCCTTTGAAACGGTAATGCCCGCCGTGAGCTGGCATTACAGGCGATTAAATCTCATTCTGCCGTATATCTATCAGACCCGCGCATAGGGGGTCGCGAACGCCTCGTCGACAGGTTCTTGCACATGATTGAGAACGACCAGCCCGATTGCGGCAAGGGCGACGGCAGCAAGGCAAGCAGTAAGAAAAGCCTTCATGGCGTGCTCCCTTCTCCGATATAGCCTCCGGCTATATAGCAAATAATCAAAAGGGAAGGAATGCCGCGCGGCAGCTTCATGGAGTCGCTGGTTATCCGGTGCTAATAACGCCCGGGCATGAGCGATTTTACGGCAGCATTCCATACCGCCTTCGCATTAATCGGCAGCTTCGACGCCGAATTGCGCGGCATCGTTTTGTTATCACTGGTCGTGAGCCTCACAGCGAGCGCCTGCGCGTTTGCGATCGGCGCCCCGCTCGGCACCGCGTTGGCGGTGTACCGTTTTCCCGGACGTGGCACGCTGATCGTTATTGTCAATGCACTCCTCGGTCTGCCTCCTGTGGTCGTTGGTCTCGCGGTTTATTTGCTACTGTCGCGCTCGGGGCCGCTCGGCTCGTTCGGCATTCTGTTTACGCCTTCGGCAATGGTGCTTGCCCAGTGCATCCTTGGCTTGCCGATCGTCATTGCGCTCGTGCATCGGCCTGCGGTGGGACATTGGCACGCCTACGGCGAGGCGCTTCTGGTCGACGGGGCTTCGCGCTTGCGCACAATATGGCCATTGATGAATATCGGCCGCGATGGATTGCTGACTGCCTTTCTTGCCGCTTTCGGTCGCGCCATCGCCGAAGTCGGCGCCATCATCATTGTCGGCGGCAATATCCGCGGCTACACGCGCACGATGACCACCGCGATCGCGCTTGAGACCAGCAAAGGCGATCTTAGCCTCGCGCTGGCGCTCGGCATGATTCTCATCCTGTTGTCGATGACAGTCAGTGCCGTGAGCCTGTTTTTCGGCCGCGCTTTGGCGCAGCGCTAGAGCATGATCCCGAAAAGTGGACACCGGTTTTCGGAAAAGATCATGCTCAAATAAAAGCTAAAGCGAAATGCCGACACAATCCGAAGTCGTTTAGTTCGTCTTCGCACTGCGCGGCGGAAAAAATAACTCTTCGCCATTGATCCGATAGGACGTGATCGCGTCGAGGCCGGCTTTCGAAGTCAGCCATTCGTGCCAAATCTTGGCATCGCTGTATTTCACCTGCGGCCATTTCGCCGGATTGACCAGAATACTGCCATAGGGATTGAACAGCGCCGGATCGCCCTCGGTCAGTATCTCCAAGCCTTGCCGGTTCTTGAAATTGGCCCACGTCGCGCGATCAGTCAGCGCGTAGGCGTTCATCGCGGCTGCGATGTTGAGCGTTGCGCCCATGCCCTGGCCGAGATCGCGATACCACCCGCCGTGCGGATCGGGTTGGACGCCGGCCGATTTCCACAGCCGAAGCTCCATCCTGTTGGTGCCGCTGTCATCGCCGCGGCTCGCAAACGGAGCCGCAGCCTGGGCGATTTGCTTTAACGCCGCGCGGGCGTCCTTTAAGCCGCGGATATGCGCCGGATCGCTGCCCGGTCCGACGATCACGAAGTCGTTGTACATGACGTCGCGGCGGTCGATGCCAAACCCGTCGGCGACAAATTTGTCCTCTCCGACGCGATCATGAACGAGGAGCGCGTCGGCGTCGCCGCGGGCACCGATGGCGAGCGCTTGACCGGTTCCGACCGCGACCACGTGAACCGTGATGCCGCTCGCCGCGGTGAAAATCGGCAAGATGTGGCCGAACAATCCCGAATCCTGGGTCGAGGTGGTCGAACTGAGCGTGATGAATCGCTCATCGGCTTGTGCCGGAACGGCGGCAAGAATGGCTACGAGGAAGGCAACAAAACGGATCATGCGAACCACCCTTTGATCGGCCGCGCCGGCCGCACCTTTACGACAGCTAATCCAAATAACCCCCTGACCGGCCGTCCAATGTCCGGCAAATCAAACGCAGTTTGCAATCGGCATGCGGTGCGTATTTTCGATGCGATTTCTGATTTCCTCCAATCGCAAAAAGGGCCTTCCCTCATGATTTATGCACTGGCGTGCCCGCGCGTGGCCTTTGCAAATATTCGCCGCGCGCAGAACTGACGACGTTGCCATTGTCATAGATCAACGAACCGCGCAAAAACGTGCTTTTCACGCGCCCGCTAAGCTCGATGCCCTCAAAAGGCGTGTAACCTTGATGGGACTGCGACTGCGCCGCACGCACTACAAAGCTTGCATCCGGATCGAGGAGAACAATATCGGCATCGTAGCCGGGCGCGATATCGCCCTTGTCGAGCAAGCCGAATCGCTGCGCAGGATTCCAGCTCAGCAATTCGGCCATATGGTTGTACGACATGCCTCGCCTACTGCCTTCACTTAACACCCCTGAGAGCAGATATTCGGTGCCGCCGAAGCCGGATTTGGCCAACCAAATGTTGTCTGGATCGCTCTTTGACCACTTCTGCTCGGCCGAACAACAAGCGTGATCGCTTACGATCCAGTCGACCTTGCGGTCGAGCACCGCCTGCCATAGCGCTTCCACATCCTCTCGCGGCCGAATCGGCGGATTGACCTTGGCGTGAACGGCACAGGCGCAACCCGTATCCAGTAAAAGATGGCCGACAGTGACCTCACGACGAAAAGCAACATGTGGAAACACCTGCTGCATAATTAACGCCGCTTCCATCGCCTTGCGCGAGCTAAGATGCAAAAGGTTGATGTTTAGACAGTTCGTTTCATTTGCAAGGTAAGAGGCTATCCAGATTGCCAAGCCTTCGGAGTGCGGCGGACGCGCGGCGCTGTACGCCTCCAATCCGGTAAGCTTGCCCTCGCGTTCGACAATCTTTGTGTAAGCTTCGAGAATTTCCGCGAGCTCGCAGTGAAGGCTGACGCTGATATACGGCGACTTGTCGGGAAATTTGTCCATCAAACGTTGGGCCGAACGCATGATGAATTCGAAGTGCGCTATATCGTAGCGATCATCCGGCCCAATCATGAGGAATTCGTTTTGCGAAGACGAGCGGCCGTGCAGCCCATAGCCGCCGTAGAACATGAATATCTTGAAAGAAGGAATGCCGTATTCGACGAGCAGATGCTCCATTTCGGCGATGTGCGCAGACTCGATCGGGGCGATGTGATAGCCGTAATCAACCCAGAATCGTCCTTTGCTCTGTTTCAACACTTCCGGCATGAAATCGCGATATGGACCGCCGCGATTGAGGTAGTAATGACCGGTACGCATGTAGTTCAGGCTTGAAGTGACACCGCCCATCGCTGCGGCTTTGCTTTCTGAAACCGCGTCCTCATGAAGCGGTGAATAAATTCCGATGTGCATGTGGGCGTCGACGCAGCCCGGAAAAGCGAGATAGTTCCGCCCGTCGAAGACCTGCTCGGCTTGATCCGCTGAAACATCCGGCGCGAGGCGTTCGATCTTCCCGTCCCGAATTGCAATGTCGAGACAATCGACCGAAGTCTTTTTCGGACGCACAACGCGGACATTTTTTATGACGAGATCGAACGCTTTCGACATTGCCATTCCTCTACCGCGATCCTCGTAGCTGTTGCGCGCGCCACAGCGCCTGCGGTTTGTTGCCTATTCTCCGTAGCGCTTGCCCAGCGCCAGCAATTCCGGCGTGCCGATTAAATCGTTAAGGCCGTCAAAATCGAGCATTCGGCCGCGAAACGGTTCGGAACTGCCATGCTTGGCCAGCGAGGCGTAATACTCGCTCGCCAGATGGCCGAACGCCCGTACGATTCCGCCGGGAAAGATGACTAACGCAAAGCCGATCGCCTCAAGCTCCGCCGCCGATAGTGGCGGCGTCTTTCCACCTTCGACCATGTTGGCCATCAGTGGCGCTCGCCCGCGCAATGCTCCGGCCATTCGGGCGAGGTCGTCGCGGGTCTTTGGCGCCTCAACGAACAACATGTCGGCGCCGGCCTCGCCATACATAATCGCGCGCTCGATCGCCCGGTCGAAACCTTCGACGGCAATCGCATCGGTACGGGCGATAATGAGCGTGTCGCGTGCGCGCCGGGCGTCGAGTGCAGCACGAAGCTTGCCGCACATTTCGGCCGCTGGGATCAGCGCCTTGCCGTCAAGATGACCGCAGCGCTTGGGAAAATCCTGATCCTCGATCTGTATGGCATTGGCGCCGACGCGCTCGAACTCGCGCACCGTGCGCGCCACGTTAAGCGCGTTGCCGTAGCCGGTATCGGCGTCGACGATGAGGTGGGATGCTACGCGGTCGCGGATCATGGCTATCGTTTGCGCCACCTCGCTCATACTGACGAGACCGATATCAGGCCGACCCAGCCGCGTATATGCGATGGCGGCCCCGGATACATACAATGTGGCAAATCCGGCTTGCGCCGCCACCAGCGCCGTGAACGCGTCATAGACGCCAGGCGCCACGACAATGGGCTTGCGCGCAAGACGCGAGTGCAAACTTTCCGCAGTAGCCATCTCACATTCCAAGATAGGCATGTTTCAGTTTTGGATCTTTGCCGAGCTCGGCGGCAGGTCCCTCCAACACGAAGCGGCCATTATCGAGGATGTAAGCACGCTGCGCCACGTCCAGGCTTTGCACAGCATTTTGCTCGATCAGCAAAAGCGCCATCCCCTGCTTATTGATCGACTTGATGAGCGCGAACAATTCTTCGACCAATAACGGAGACAAGCCGAGCGACGGCTCATCGAGCATCAAAAGATCTGGCTCACCCATCAACCCTCTGCCGATGGCGAGCATCTGCTGCTCACCGCCGGATAACGTGCCCGCGCGCTGGGACTGACGTTCGGAAAGCCGCGGGAAAATCGAAAAGACGCGCTCTCGATTCTCGGCGCGGCTCCGGCGAGCCCGGCGATACGTGCCCAGATCAAGGTTCTCACGGACCGTCATGTTTGGAAAAATCCGACGGCCCTCCGGCACATGAATGAGGCCCCGCGCCACGATCTTGGCGGGCGCTTCGCGCTCGATTGAGGCTCCCTTAAAGCGGATAGAGCCGCGCCAGGTTCGGACAATTCCCGAAATGGTCCGGCTCATCGTCGATTTCCCCGCCCCGTTAGGACCTAAAACCGTGACGATCTCGCCGGCATGCACGGCAAAATTCACACCGCGCAGAATCTCGGTGCCGCCGTATCCTGCATGCACGCCGGTGAGCGAGAGGAGCGGCTCAGGCATGCGAACTCCCGGCGGTTATGCGTCTTGCCGCGCCTCGCCCGAGATAGGCCTCGACAACAAGCGGATCAGCGGCAACTTCTTGCGCTGTCCCTCGCGCGATTATCCGGCCCTCGGCGAGAACGAGCACGTGCTCGGCGAGCGCGGTAATCGCCTGCATCACATGTTCCGTCATCAGGATTGTCATGCCACGGGCGGTAAGCTCTCGAACGACCGGCACCATGTCGCGAATCTCTGACGGGTTCAGGCCAGCCAATACTTCATCGAGCAGAAGCAGCCGTGGCGCGATGGCTAAGGCGCGGGCGAGCTCAAGCCGCTTGCTGCCGGCCACTGTCAGCGTTGCGGCGGGCGCTTCGAGCTGCGCGCCCAGTCCCACTGAGAGCGCAACCTGGTTCGCTGCTTCGAGAGCTGCAGCGCGGCTGCGCTGCCAAAGATGCGAGCCGATGGCGATATTTTCACGAACAGTCAGGCCGGCGAACGGTTGCACGATCTGGAAGGTGCGCGCGACGCCGCGGCGGGCGCGCCGGTGCGGCGGCTCGGTTGTAATGTCGGCTCCATCGTAAAGCACGCGACCGTCGTCGGTCGGCAAGAATCCGGAGATGATTGAGAACAAGGTCGTCTTGCCGGCGCCGTTCGGACCGATCAACGCCGTAATTGTTCCTGTCCTGACCTGAAACGATGCTTTGTCAATGGCGAGCAAGCCGCCAAAATACTTTGAGACGTTTTCAACGGTGAGCAGCGATTCAGCCATTGTCGCCCTCTGGCTGGGCTCGAAAGGGCCGCCGAAAGAGCGCGGTCAATACTCCCGCGACACCGCGCGGTGCTAAGCCGACAACCGCAATCAGGACGAGACCGTAAATTACGAGGTCGAGCCCTGGGGCATCTCCACTCAAGAGCTTGGTGGCCTCACCAAGTGCCTTGATGACGAGCGCACCCAGAAGCGACGCGAACAGGGTTCCCGCTCCCCCAACAATGGGCGCAAGGAGAGCATCGATTGAAATCCATGGTCCGTAAGCAATAGCTGCATCAATAAAGAGAAAATATTGCGCATAGAAGCACCCCGCTGCCCCAGTGATTGCGGCTGAAAGGGTGATCGCTGCAAGCTTAACCGCAAAGGTGTTGATGCCGAGCGCGCTCGCGGCATCTTCGTTTTCGCGAATAGCGACCAGATAGGCGCCAAAGCGACTGTTTTCGGCAGCTCGCACCGTCACCAGAGACAAAGCAACTAAGGTGAGCACGATCCAGTAGAATGGCACACGGCTCTGAAACTGAAACGCTTCGGGACGCAGGTCGAGCTTAATTAATGTGCCAACCCCAGCTCCCGTGATCGGCGTCACACTGGAAAAGATGCGCAGCACCTCGGCAAAAGCGAGCGTGACCAATGAAAAATACGATCCTCTCAGTCCGGAGCGAAAACACAGAACGCCGATAACGGCGCCGACCAGAGAGCCCGCGAAGATCCCCGCAAACAGGCCCAGCCAAGCATTGATCCCGTATTGCACTTGCAAAATTGCGGTCGTATAGGCGGCCGTGCCAAAGAAAGCGGCGTGCCCGAATGAATATTGTCCGCCATAACCGCCGAGCAAATTCCAACCCTGGCCGACAAGCGCGATCAGTAATGTCGTGATCAGGAAATTCAGCACCACGTTTGATGTGGTGACGAACGGCACGATGGCGAGCAACACCACCACCAGAACGATCGGCCAATAGGTTTTCACGGCCGCGCGCCGAACAAGCCGCTCGGCCGCGCGAGCAGTACAACGATGAACATGATGAATATGCCGATTTGACCCAGCGACTCACCCAAAAAGATACTGGAAAAACTTTCCACCACGCCGACACATAATCCGCCGATCAGGGCGCCGGCGATCGAGCCCATCCCGCCGAGCACAACAATCGTGAAAGCAATCAGCACGAAGGCTTCACCGGCGGTGGGGTTGACGTAATAGGTCGGAATGAGCAGGCAGGCAGCCACGGCTACGCAGGCGGTACCCAAGCCGAAGGTGATCGCATAGATGTGCGCGACATTGATGCCGCAGAGTTCAGCGCCCAGTTTCTCCTTCGCCACCGCGCGGATCGCTTTGCCGGTGTCAGTCCAGCGCATTATCGTCCACAGCGCCGCCGCAACCGCAATGACGGCGCCGAATGCGATGATCCGGGGCATCGCGACGAAAGCAGGGCCTATTTCGATCACATCGAAAGCATAAGGCAGATTGATTGTGCGGGTGTCGGCACGAAAGAAATAGAGCAGCGCATTTTCGATCACTATGGCAAGACCGAGCGTAACCAAAAGGAAATTTCGATCCTCGCCATGCGCCGCCGGCCCGATGATAAAGCGCTGCAACGCATAGCCGATGGCGAAGAACAACGGCCCGAGCAGAAATGCCGCTAAATAGGGATCGACGCCAAGAAGCGTGAAGGCAAAAAACGCGGCAAACATTGCCGCGGTCAATAATGCGCCGTGCGCAAAATTGATGATGTGCAGAACGCCATAGATCAAGGTGAGGCCAAGCGCGACCAATGCATAGACCGCGCCGGCCATCAAGCCGTTAAGAACAGCGGGAATGAGAATGACCGGCGACAGCATGGCGCTACTTGGCGGCTACCGATCAGACCTCGTCATCAGGCGGGCGGCATCGGGAATACCGGCTTGGCGGACGCAAATTGCACAGGGAGGATCACCTGTATGTCCTTGCCGAGCACCTGGGTGTTAACCGGCGCCGCTCCCTGATTTTGTCCATCGACGAATTTTGTCGGTCCGTAAGGCATCACATGACCGCTGAAGGTCGAGCTCGCAAGCGCTTGCGTAATCTTCGCTCGATCCGTGCTTGCCGCGCGCTCGATCGCGTCGGCGAGCAACAAAATGCTCGAATAGTTCATATAGACTTCGTAGGTGAAGAACTGCCCTTTGTCCTCCACCCTTTTCTTTAAGTCCAAGGCTTTCGGGTTTTTGGGATCGAACCAATGATTGCAGTCCATGATGTATTGCGCCGCTTCGGGGAATTCCTTAACGAATTTGTAGGAGGAAGCGGCACCGCCGAGCACTGAATAAATGCCTTTCGGGCGCACCCGTTGCTGTTGCATGGTGCGGGCGAGCAGAACGTACTCATTATAATAGTTTGCCGGAATGACGAGATCAGGATTCTGCGCCTTGATTTTCAGCACGACATTGTCGAACTCGCGCGTCGGTGTCGGGTGGGAAATAGTTTCCAAAACCTGGAAGCCGCGGTCCGGCAATTGGGCGTTCAGGAGCTTGGCCAGTCCCGCACCGAACGCGGAATCCTCATGGACGATCATGACGGTTTTGGCTGGCTTGCCTGCCTGATCGTTGATTGTCACGAGGTTATCCAGGGCGGTCTTGGCAATCACGCCAAAACCCGGTCCGAACCGGAATGTATTCTTTAGCCCGCGCGTAACGATGCTATCCACCACGCCGACATCGACAACGTAAGGCAAATCGTACCGCGCCGCGGTCTGGCTGGCAGACAGACAGATCGCGCTGGCATAGCCGCCAACGACCGCGCAGACGCCCGCGGCATTCATCTTTTCGACCTCGGCGTTGCCGCCGTCGGGCGTCGATTGCGCATCGCCGAGCATCGGATCGAACTTGGCGCCGCCCAGCGCCTTGATTCCACCGCTCGCGTTGACGTCGTCGATGGCCATCGTCGCGCCGAGGCGGCCTTGCTGGCCGGAATAGGACAGTGCGCCCGAAACCGGATGGAGGACGCCGATCTTCACAGCGGCGCCTTGCGCCCGCAGAATTGCCGGAGCATGCAAAAGACCAGCGACCGCGGTTGCGCCGAGCGCGGTGCTGCGCAAGAACTTGCGGCGACTCAATTGCAACTGCCAACGAGACATGACGCCCCTCCTGGTAATCTCCGTTGAGCCTAACATTGGTTAGGATGGGTATCTATACTATCCTGCCGCGGCTTAGCGTCTGGTGCGTAAGTGAGCCAACCACAAACGATCATCGACAAACTTTGGAGCGCTCATGAGATTCTGCGGCGCGACGACGGTGAGTCGCTGCTGTGGGTGGATCGTCATTACGTGCATGAAGGATCGTTTCATGCGTTCGGCAAGCTTGCCGAACGACGCGCGGAGGTCACCGAACCGGGGCTGACTTTCGGAGTGGCCGATCACTACGTGCCGACGCGTGGCTCACGCCGCAATATCGCCAATCCCGAGCTCGCGCGCATGGTCCGTCAGCTCGAGGAAAATTGCGCAAGGCACGGCATCAAACTGTTTGGGCTTGACGATTCCCGGCAGGGCATTGTGCATGTGGTCGGACCCGAACAGGGTTTGACGCTACCTGGCCTTTTGATTGTCTGCGGCGATAGTCACACTTCAACGCATGGCGCGCTTGGCGCTTACGCGTTTGGCATCGGCGCGTCCGAGGTCGCACACGTGCTGATGACTCAAACAATCTGGCAAAAGAAGCCGAAACGCATGCGCGTAAGCGTCGACGGCATACTGCCGCCGGGAATTTCGGCCAAGGACATTGTGCTCGCCATCATCGCCTCTATCGGCGCCGACGGCGCAACCGGATGCGCCGTCGAATTCGCCGGCTCGGCGATCCGCGCCTTGTCGATGGAAGGGCGTTTGACGTTATGCAACATGTCGATTGAAGCAGGCGCCCGCTGCGGCGTCGTGGCGCCGGATGCAGCCACCTTTTCCTACCTCAACGGTCGGCCCTATGCGCCAACGGCGGCGGCATTCGAGCAAGCGGTCGAGGCTTGGTCGAAACTGGCAACGGACGAAGGCGCCGCGTTCGATCATGAGGTCGCACTGGATGCCGCGAAGACCGCACCGATCGTGACCTGGGGCACGAGCCCCCAGGACGCGCTGCCGATCGACGCCAGCGCGCCCGACCCGAGGCAGGAGTCCAATCCCGAGCGTGCCCAATATCTTCGCGAAGCGCTCGACTATATGGGCATCGCTCCGGGCAAAAAACTCACAGAGATCGCCATCGACCGGGTATTCATCGGCTCCTGCACCAACGCCCGTATCGAGGACCTGCGCGCCGCGGCGGCGGTGCTGGCGGGCCGGGCCAGCAAAGTGCCCGGACTCGTTTCGCCAGGATCCACTCTCGTCAAGCGCCAAGCCGAAGACGAAGGGCTAGACCGCATCTTCCGCGAGGCCGGACTCGAATGGGGCGAATCCGGATGCTCGATGTGTGTTGGCATCAATGGCGATCTGGTCAGGCCCGGCGAGCGCTGTGCTTCCACCACAAACCGCAACTTCCGCGGTCGCCAGGGTCCCGGCGCGCGCACCCACCTGATGTCGCCGGCAATGGTCGCCGCGGCGGCCGTCACCGGCCACCTTGCGGACGTGCGGGAGCTCCTGAGCGGTCGAAAAGTGTAAGCACCATGGAAAAGTTCGTCACATTCACCGGCACAGCCTGCCCGATTAACCAGAGCAATCTGAACACCGATCAGATTATTCCAGCGCGCTATTTGAAATGGACCCGCGCTATGGGTTTTGGCAAAGCACTATTTTACGATTTAAGATTCGATTCTGAGGGACAAGAGAAACCCGACTTTCCGCTCAACAACTCGGTCTGGCGCAACTCCACAATCGTTGTCAGTGCGCGGAATTTTGGCTGTGGCTCGTCGCGCGAGGCGGCGGTTTATGCGCTTTACGATTTCGGCGTGCGCTGTGTGATCGCGCCGTCGTTCGGCGACATCTTTGCTGGCAATGCCATGCAGAACGGACTTCTTACAGCGGTTGTCACCGACGAGGAGGCTGCCGAGATCATGGGATCCTTGGCGCAAATGCCCGAGTTTCCGGTCACCGTCGATCTGGACCAGCAAACCATCCTCTGCGGCAATCGGACCTACAAATTCAGGATCGATCCCATTCGGCGCATGCGCCTCCTCAACGGCTGGGACGATCTTGCGCTAACCGAAAATTATCGCGAGCGCATTAGCGCATTCAAGGCAGAAGACAAAATAAAGCGTCCGTGGACGGCGCCGCGTGAACAATTATGAATTTGCATGACTTGGCAACGGCCCTCCCCTCATCGGGGCCTTGCCGTCGTTTCATTGTTGAATGTGAATTTTGTTGTCGCGGATGACCTGCCCCCAGCGCGCAATCTCGCTGTTCAACAGCGCGCTTGCCGCCGCAGGAGAGCGCTGATCCGGCGCGAAAACCGACACATCCTCCGCCGCCCAGATATTGACAAGTGCCGGATCGGACACCGCGTTTTGCAACGCCTTATTGAGCGTAGCGATAACCGACTGAGGCGTTCCCGCGGGCGCGAACATGGCTTGCCAATACACCACATCGAGTTTCGGTCCGAACATGAGCGGAATACTGCCTGCAGTTGGTAACTCTGGCAGCTTTTCTTTCGAAGTAACGCCATAAGCCTTTAATGCCCCGGTGGCGACTTGCTGCACAACCGATTGTGGAGTGGCAAAGAACAAGTCCACCTGCCCGCCTAACAAGTCTGTAATGGCCGGAGCGGCGCCCCGATATGGAATCTGATCGAGCGAAACGCCGGCTTCTTGCGCAAACAGGCTGGTGGCGAGATGTCCGGTCGTGCCGTATCCGGCAATTGCCGCCTTCAACGTCTGTTGTTTCATCAGGGCGACCAGATCGCGAAGCGTGCCCGGTTCAAGCGTGTGGCGGCCGACCAACACCAAGGGGTTGCGATTGATGAGCATCACCGGCGTAAACGTCTTAAGGGTATCAAATGGAAGATTTTGGTAGAGCGAGACATTCGCGGCGATTTGCAAATTGTGGACGAGCAGTGTGTAGCCATCCGGCGTCGCGCGCGCCACTTTTTCAGAACCGATAATTGCGCCGCCGCCGCCGATGTCCTCGACGATGAAGCTCTGCTTAAGCTGGGTCGAAAGTGATTGCGCAACCATTCGAGCGGTCTCGTCGGTCGGGCCTCCGGCCGGGTAAGGTACGATGATCGTGACGTTGCGGCTCGGATACTCTTGCGTGGCAGCCGTAGCGAGCATCGACGCTAGGCCCAGCGCGGCCACTACCGAGACCATGAACCCCGTTTTCACTCACCCCTCCCCGGTATCGCTCATTTCAGTTGAATTTCATTGCTCCGGAATGATTGGCAATAACAGATACGGCCGCTGATCTTTTGAAAAGTGCAGCGTATTTTGGGGCGCGAAAAGGCCTGGCGGCCGATCGTCTGGATCGATGTGGAGAAACGGCCCAACGCCTTTCATCGGATAGGGCGCATTCGGCAACGCAATGTCCTTGCCATCGACTTCGTAGTCTTTGCCCCTGATGCTGAGTGCCAGCTGGTAACCCGGCGGGACAACGATTGAGGTTGGCCAGATTTCAACATCGAGTTCTACAGCCTGCCCCGGCTGCAGTGGCCATTCCTCATCGTGCGTGTGCCAAGGCCGGTACGGCAGCGATTTCTTATCGTCGAGTTTGCGATGCGAGGCACGCAGCCAACCGAGCCCGATCGGCACGCGCGGATCATTAGAGCCAATGAAGGTAATTTCTTTCCCGTTCGGATCAAACAAACGCAAAGCCAGGAATACGTCGGCGTCTGCGGTCTGCGACGACAGCCACAGTTTCGCAGCAACCGGGCCGGTGATTTCCACGCTCCTTGCCGTCGGCGGGGTGCGAAAGGTCAGGCCGTTGCCGCTGGTCTCATAGGCCAATGTCATGGTTGCAGACGACGGCTCTGGCGTGAGGCGCAATCCATCTGGGTGCAAGAAGTATTTCGTCCATTGTGTGCGAGCCATCGGCCATTCGTTTTCGCCGCGAAGCACGAATTTCTCGTTTGGGTGACGAATAGTCAGTGAAACGCGCGGCTGCTTGTCCCAACTGGTATCTTCACCTTTGAGGAAGTAACCGAAAAACCGCTTCTGCAGCGCTTCGCCATATTTGCTGTAGAAATGCGTGAAGTGAGTATCACCATGCACCTCCAGCCACTTTTGCTCGGAACCGGCAGCCAAATACCCTTCGAAATTGCCGCGTGTGTGCAATCCCATGCCGCCCCAATTGGCAGCCGACAGCAGTGGTGCCGTTATTTTGGAAAAATCGGCGGTGCGCGCCGCGTAATACTCGTCGCAAAGCTTGCGCCGTTTGGCTTCGCCAGGCGAGTCGGCCCGATTTACCACAAGCTCGGAATCAGAAAGCGTGTCCGGACCGGCGACTAGCTCTCCCGTCACAGCGCTTTTGTCGCCGCGATCACCCATGCCGTGTTGCATGCTGACCACCTGGCGCGGGAACCAGCTACGGAAGAAATCACTCAGGATGCCGCCGTGCCGGCATAGTTCGCGATAATAATCGGATGAGCCTTCCCAGATGCACAAAGCGGCAAGGTGTGGCGGGCGCAGCGCGCCTACCGTCCATTGATTCATCGCATAATAGGAAATGCCGTTGATCCCCACCCTGCCGCTGCTCCAGGATTGCGTTCCGGCCCATTCGACGCACTGGTATAAGTCTGATGTTTCGCGCGGCGACCAGACGTCGAGCATGCCGGGCGAGCGTCCGGCACCACGCGAGTCGATGCGTAGGCAGGCATAGCCGTCCGGCACCCATCTCTCAGGGTCGACCAATTCCCAGTTCTGATACTTGTTGGTCGAGCCGACGAGAACTTCCGGCGCCGCTTCGATCAAGCGGGCCCAATTGCCTTTATAGCCTTCTTGAAACGACAACCCCTTGGCATACGGGCCGTAACTGAGGATGACCGGATGCTTGCCCTGTCCAACAGGACGGAACACGTCAGCGCGCAGAACAATGCCATCGTCCATCGCGATTGCAACGTCCCATTCGATCTGCATGTTGTCGCGAATCTCGGATTTTGAGACGTTCATGATCAATGTGTTCAATTATGACAGTCCTTTATCGTCATGAGTTACCTTCGATCAAGCAAGACAACTGGAGTCGGCAAAAATGCCAGTCGCAATCGCGGCAACCTCAGGCTTTTGCGCGCTTTGATTGACCCGATCTTGCCACCCATGAAGAGCCGGCACCTATCCGCTGAAAAACGAATTGGCCTCCAAGGTGACGGGTTCCCGGAAAATTCATGCTCTATAGCGCCAAGATAGCGCCAAGTGGCGAATAAAAGGTGGAAATCCTAGCTTCTTGCCATAATTCGGCTATCGATGCCTCCATTGATTCCATTGATTCGGTTTGAGGCTCGATAGGGGCGCCTTCTCCAATTTGGAGTGTTGATCGATTTCCTCTGCGCGAGATTCCATGCCCACAGCAGGAAACAGCGGACCGAAATCGGCCGCTTCTCCGGCTTTTTTGCGCACGATAATTTACGGCCTTGAAATCGCGATTATCGCCGTACTTTACGTTGGCGTTGCCAGTACCGCGCTGTTGCTTCCGGCAATCACAGCGATCCAAACGCCGCTTTGGCCGCCAACCGGAATAGCGCTCGCCCTGATCTTGCTGCGCGGCTATCGGATTTGGCCTGGGATCCTTGTTGGATCATTGTCCGCAACCGCGATCTCCAGCGGGATGCTGACCGCCCAAGGCGCGGCGATTGCGATCGGCACCACGCTTGGCGCGCTCGCTGGAGCAAGGCTCATCAATTATTGGTCCTATGGGACCAAGACTTTTTTCACGCCGCTCGGGATCGCACGATTTGTGCTCATCGCCTTTGTGCCGACGGCGCTCCTCAGTACCGCTGGCGCCATATCAGGACAGCTCTTCACCACCGGGCTCGATTTCTACGGTCTGTCGGTCACCGCGGCGATCTGGTGGGTGACGGATGCTGTGGGAAGCATGATTGTTGCGCCGGTGATTGTGCTCTGGGCGACGCCGTCGTTGCGGGAAGGCGCCAAATTGGACCTGGCAGAGACAGCCGGCGTCGTTACCGCCGCAGCCATCATCGGCGTCGTGGCCTTTCTTCCGGTGACGATCGAAGCCTTGAAGGCTGTGCTGCCCTACCAAAGCTTATGTGGTTTTCTCATTTTGCTGCCGCTAATGTGGGCTGGCCTGCGCGGCAATCAGCGGGCTGCTGCGACCGCCGCATTGATTTTCTGCGGACTTGCGGCATGGGGCCTTGTCGATGCCAACGGCGCGGCGCCTGGCCCAAATTCGCTGATGCTCCTGTTAGCACTCGCGATCAGCATATCAATCGTGCCTCTGTTTTTTAGCGCTGCAGTCGCTGGGTATAATTACAGACAGACACATCTGCTGTCGGAGCTCAGCCGCGCTAAGCTTGAATTCGAACAGACGCAGGCGGTGCTCAAAAGCACCAAACGCCGCTTTCAAATCTTTCTCGAGAGCGTTTCCGATTACGCAGTCTTTGTCCTTGATTCGTCGGGTCACGTGGCCAGCTGGAACAGTACGGCCCAGCAAATCATCGGGTACGCGACGCAGGAAATCGTCGGCAAACATTTCAGCATCTTTTACCGGCCTGATGAGCGGCGCGCGGGCGTACCGAACCGCGCATTGGAGCTGGCTATTCAAAAGGGCAGACACGAAATGGAGGGTTGGCGGATCAGGAAAAATGGCACGCCCTTTTTCGTAACGGGGGTGCTCACTGCGATCCACGACGACAACTCCAATATTCTCGGCTTTGCCAGCGTTATCCGCGACGCAACGGAGCGGCGCGACACGCAGGAGAAGCTGGTTGAAGCGCGTGAACAACTCGCCATGGCGCAAAAAATGGAGGCGATCGGGAAGTTGACGGGTGGCATCGCGCACGATTTCAATAATTTGTTGATGATCATCGGCGGCAGCGCGCAATTGTTCAAACGCTTGCTCGATCCGAAACTACCGCGCGCGATCGAAGCATTGCAGAGTGCCGCCAAACGCGGTGAAACGCTGACGCGTCAACTGCTCACATTTTCGCGGCGCCAGCATCTCAACCCGACGGTCGTCGACTTGAATGCAAGCATCAGAAATATACGCCCGATGATTGAAAGCTCATTACGCGGTAACATTGTCTATAAGGAAACGATCAACCCGAATCTCTGGCCGGTTAAGGTCGATCTGGCCGAGCTGGAATTGGCGATCGTCAACGTTGCGGTCAATGCCCGAGATGCCATGCCGAATGGCGGCGTCTTCGCGCTGACCGCGGAGAATGTAACCGTGAATAACAACTCCGGTCAGAATGGGCAGAACGGCGATTTCGTCGCAATCGAGTTTGGCGACTCCGGGACGGGCATTCCGCCGGATCTTCTCTCCAAGATTTTCGACCCATTTTTCACCACGAAGGAGGTCGGCAAGGGAAGCGGCCTCGGCTTGTCGCAGGTTTACGGTTTTGCGCACCAGTCAGGAGGAACTGTGCGGGCCGAAAGCAAGGTGGGGCTCGGAACTGCGATTACAATCTATCTGCCGTCATATGCGGGCGTGGCACTCGATGCGCCAAAGATCTCCGAGACCGCGCGCGCCGCGCGGCCGATGGTTCTGATTGTCGACGACAGTACCGAAGTCGCCGAAGTAACGTCCTCGCTGTTCGAGCATCTCGGCTATGACACGGTGTATTGCGATTCAGCCGAAGCGGCGTTGCGCTTGCTGGCAGACGGCACCAAAATCGATCTTGTTTTCAGTGACATTGTCATGCCGGGCACAATCGATGGCGTCGGTCTCGCCAGCGAAGTCCAGGCACGGTACCCGCATTTGCCGGTCATCCTGACGACCGGTTACAGCGATGCCGCGCAAGCGGCGCCTCCCAGCCTGCCAATCCTGCGCAAGCCTTTTGACGCTGATGCGCTGCGCAGCTTTATGCAAGGACTGATGTAACAGGACATTTGCTTTTGGCAGCGAGGCCGCCAGATATGGGCTTGCGTCCGGCGATGAGATTATTGCTGTGCTTGTGCCGGCAGACCGGCCAAGCCGCTTTTGGTTCGTGTTGCCGGCACTGCTGCTGTTGGCTGTCGTCGTCATGCTCCAACGCAGGCGCATTGCGCATTTAGCCAAAGTCGCAGTCGCCCTTTCGCGCGCCCCGATTGAAGGACAAGTCACCGCGCAAATTTCGCCTCCGCGGCAGTTCGAAATCAGGCGGGCGGCCGAGTCGTTATGTGATGCCGGGCGGTGAACATCGGATTGCACCACGCATGATAGCCGCTCTTACAAGCCTTGTTCATGATGGTCAGAGTGCTCCCGACTATCACCACTGCCGCGGTAAGGACAATCACTAAGGCAGTCTTCATTTTGCGACCTCCGCTATTGCGGGGCTCCGAAGCCTACCCAGTGGAAACGCGCGTGACGGAGCTAAGTTCGTTGGATATGGCACTTAGTTGCTAGGCGCGTTTAGTCGAATAAGTCGAGGTCAATTATCGCGTGCCATGAGTTGCCCGCCCCTTCCGTCTGCCGTGGGTCTCATCGGGTTCCTGGCGGCTTGAGAAATGTAAACGGACCCACAGTAACCGTAGGAACTAATCTCCCAGTGTTTATCGTTTTCTGGAAGAATCCGGCGGGCGTGGTCAACGGATCGCAGTGAAG
>Ga0187817_10000058_pt1 | contig 32988 bp, 23 predicted proteins | sample NC_wetland_sal_i_17_FD_132431 | JGI IMG/M metagenome (GOLD analysis project Ga0187817, IMG submission 132431) | Wetland sediment microbial communities from Neuse River Estuary, North Carolina, USA - SO4_2 | ecosystem: Environmental > Aquatic > Freshwater > Wetlands > Sediment | place: USA... | reverse complement strand
GGTCCACCTGCATGGCGCGGCGCGCGGGAATGTAGCAAGCCGCGAGTGAGACGGCGCAGAGCAAGAATGCCACGCTCGAAAACGTGAGCGCATCGGTGCTCGTCACGCCCAGTAGCTGGCTGCTCAAAAATCGCGTAAGCCCAAATGCCACAAGCAGCCCCAGGCCCACGCCGATGAGCGTCAAGCGCAATCCCTGGCCGAGCACCATTTTTAGAATGTCCGTGCGCGCCGCGCCGAGCGCCATGCGAATCCCGATTTCGTGCGTGCGCTGGCGGGTGGTGTACGACGTCACGCCGTAAATCCCCACGGCCGCGAGCACGAGCGCCAGCACTCCAAAGGCGCCCACGAATGTTCCGGCCAAACGCTGCACGAAGCTGGCAATCTGCTCGCGGGCCTCGAGGGTGGTGACGTCGTAGAGCACGACGTCGGCGTTCAATTCGTGGATCATTTTTTCGACGCTTGTCGCGTATCCCAGCGGATCCCCGGCCACGCGCACGGTGACCATCATGCTCGCGCGGTACACCTGGTAGAGCGGCAAATAAATAAAGGGCGTCGGCGATTCATTTAAGGTGTTTACCTTGCTATTCCGCGCCACGCCGACCACCGTGAACCACTCGTTGGTCAGATCTGAGCGCACCTGCTTTCCGAGCGCTTCCTGATGCGGCCAGTAGCGGTCCACGAAATATTCATTCACGATGGCCACGCGCTGGGCCGACTTCGTATCCTGCGGCGTGAAATCGCGGCCGCTTAGCAGCGGATTCTGGATCGTTTTCAGGAAATTCGGAGTCACGATCCCGACCTGTGTTTCCATGGATTCGTTGGGATGCTCGACGTAGCCTTCCGGTGTGACGCTCGTCGATCCGCCACCGAAGGCCAGCGGCACGCGGCTCGTCAGCGCGGCGGACTGAACGCCCGGCAGGGCTTCCAGCTTGGCCAGCAGTTGCCGGTCGAATTCAACGCCGTTCTCGGGCGCATACCCGGCCTGAAACAAATCGTAAGCGGTCAGCAGCACGCCGTGGGCGTTGAAACCCGGATTGATTTCCTGCGCGCTCACGAAGCTGCGGATAAAGAGGCCCGCGCAAATCAGCAGCAGCAACGAAAGCGAAATTTGCGCCACCACCAGCGCGCTCGCGAGGCGCGCTTTCCCGCGCCCGCCCGACGCGCTCCCGCTGTCCTCCTTGAGCACCGAGACCGGCGCGTCGCCCGAGGCGCGCAGCGCGGGCAAAATCCCGAAGATCACGCCCGTCAGCAGGGAAAAGCCGAGCGTTGCAAACAGCACGGCTCGGTCCGCGCGAATATTCAGCGAAATCGGAAAGTCCGTTTGTGGTATGAACCTCCCCATGGACCCGGCCGTCCAGAAGGTGATCACCATGGCGATTGCTCCGCCCGCGAGTGCCAGCACCAGACTTTCCACCAGCAGCTGGCGCACCAGCCGCCACCGGCTCGCTCCCAGCGACATGCGAATGGCGATTTCACGCCGCCGCGCCGTTGACCGCACCAGCATCAGATTCGCCACGTTCGCGCATGCCAGCAGCAGCACCAATCCCGCGATGGCCATCAACATCGGCAGCAGCAGCGAAAAAAACGCATTCGCCGAAAAGGGTGCCCGCCACAAGGGAAATATGCTCACTGTGTCGTGCCCCTTGTGCTCTTGCGGATGGTCCTTCGCCACTCTCTGAATCCGCGCGGTCATTTCCTGTTGCGCCTGCGAGGGTGTCACTCCGGACTTCAATCTCCCCAGCGAAAAAAGCCAGAAATAGTGATAGTCGTGGAGCAGATCCCCCTGCGGCACCAACTGCGACTCCATCATGATCGGCACCCACAGGTCCGACCGCAGTCCTGTCTGGCTGCCTTGAAAAATTGCCGGCGTCACCCCCACGATCGTGTAGGGAAGCTGGTTGATGTCCATCGTGCGCCCAATAATATTTGGATCGCCGCCGAAATGCGTCCGCCACAACCGGTAGCTGATCACCACCACAGGCGCGCCATTCGGCTTTTCGTCTTCCGCCGGCAGAAAACCGCGCCCGAGAATTGGCCGCACTCCCAGCACATCGAAATAATTTGCGGAAGCCATCACGCCCCATACGCGTTCCGACCTCCCCTTGCCCGTCAGGCTCATGGGATCGGTGTTAAAAACGGTGAGCCCGGAGAAGCTTTGCTGCCCGTCGCGCATCGCCACGTAATCCGGGTACGTGAAGGGAAACGGATTTTCGGCCGACTTGCCGAGCGAGAGCGCGACCACTTCGTTCGGGCTCGTCAGCCCCGGCACGGGATTCAGCAGTGTCGAATTGATCCAGCTGAAGATTGTGGTGTTCGCGCCAATCCCCAGCGCCAGCGTCAGAATCGCGATGGCCGCATACCCCGGGTTATTCCGGAGCATCCGCAGCGCGTATTTCAAATCCTGAATGAGTGTTCTCATTTGCGTTCTCCGGAGAAGCAGGCGATCCCACGGGCCGATTCGAGTTTCCGTTGTCTGACACTAGAAACGCTTCCACCTCGAATTTTGTTCCAGGACCGCGATCATTCATAGCGCAGCGCGGCCGTGGGCTCCAGATGCATCGCGCGGCGCGCAGGGATAAAGGTGGCGAAGAGTGACACGGCACAGAGGAGAAGAGCCACGCTCAAAAACGTCAGCGCATCCGTGCTGGTCACGCCGAGCAGCATGCTGCTCAAGTAACGAGTCAGCGCAAACGCTGCCGCCATGCCCAGCCCCACGCCCACGAGCGTCAACCGGAACCCACGCCCGATCACCAGCCGCAGAATGTCCCTTTTGGTCGCGCCCAGCACCATGCGGATCCCGATTTCATGCGTGCGCTGCCGCGTGGTATAGGCCGTGACGCCGTAAATTCCCACCGCGGCCAGAACCAGAGCGAGCAGCCCGAAGGCGCCGACAAAAGTTCCCGCCACGCGCTGGGGAAAACTGGCAATCTGCTCGCGGATTTCGAGCGTGGTCATATCGAACACACTCAGATCAGCATTGAGTTCATGGATCGTTTTGTCGACGGACTTGCCCACCGCCAGCGGATCACCCGTCGTCCGCGCCATGACGGTCATGGTCGAGCGGTAAATCTGGTAGTCCGGCAAGTACAAGAATGGAATCGGCTTTTCATTCAGGTTGTTCACTTTGCTGTCGCGCGCCACACCCACCACTGTGACCGTTTCGTGCGTCAAGTCCTCGCTGAGCTGCTTCCCGAGCGCTTCCTGATTCGGCCAGTAGCGATTCACAAATGCTGCGCTGACGATCGCCACGCGCTGCGAACTCTTGCTGTCCTGGGGCGTGAAGTCGCGCCCTTTCAGGATCGGAATCTGCAAAGTCTGGAAGTAATTCGGCGTCACGTTGGCCACTTGTGTCTCCATCGATTCGTTCGCCTGCGCTATGTAGCCCTCCGGCTCCACGCTCGTCGAGCCGCCGCCAAATCCCAGCGGCACGCGGTTCGTCAAGGCCACGGACTGTATGCCTGGCAGCGCTGCCAGTCTTGCCATCAGTTGACGATTGAATTCCGTCCCGCTCGAATCCGAATATCCCGCGGTGAACAGATCGTATGACTCGATCAGGATATTATGCGGATTGAAACCCGGATTGATTTGCTGCGCGCTCAGGAAGCTGCGAATGAACAATCCGGCGCAGATCAGCAGCAGCAGCGACAGTGATATCTGCGCCACTACCAGCCCGCTCGCCAGGCGTGCTTTCCGCAGCCCGCCTGACGCGCTCCCTGAATCTTCCTTCAACACCGTCGCCGGAGCCACGCTCGAGGACCGCAGCGCCGGCAAAATCCCAAAAATCACTCCCGTAAGCACCGATGTCACGAATGTCGCAAGCAGCACCGTGCGGTCCGCCCGCGTGTTCAGTGAAAGCGGGAAATCCCCGGCCGGCACGAACCCCATCAGCGATCCCGAAGTCCAAAAACTGATCAGCAGCGCAACCACGCCTCCGGCCAGCGCCAGCATCAAGCTTTCCACCAGCAGTTGCCGCACCAGCCGCCACCGGCTCGCCCCCATCGACATCCGAATGGCGATTTCCCGCCGCCGCGCCATCGATCGAACCAGCATCAGATTCGCCACGTTCGCGCATGCCAGCAGCAGCACCAAGCCCGCGATGGCCATCAGCATCGGCAGCAGCGTCGCCAGGAAAAAATTCAAACCAAATGGATTGCGCCACAGCGGGTAGACCGTCACACTATCGTGCCCTCTGTGTTCGTTGGGATAATTCTTCACCTCCGGCTTCAGCCGGAGCGTCATTTCCTCCTGCGCCTGCGCCAGCGCGACGCCCGGCTTCAAGCGGCCAAACACAATCAGCCAGAACTCGTTATGGGCATGAAGCAGGTCGCCCCGTGGGTCCAATTCCGCACCCATCATGATCGGAACCCAAATGTCGGTACGTACTCCGGTCTGGCTCCCCTGAAATACCGCCGGCGTAACGCCCACAATTGAGTAGGGGTGTTGGTTGAGCTCGATATTCTGGCCCACAATATTCGGATTCGCGCCGAAATGCGTTTGCCACAGACGGTAGCTAATCACGGCTACGGGCGCGCCTCCCGGCTTTTCGTCCTCGGCCGGCAGAAATCCGCGCCCCAGAACCGGCCGCACGCCCAGCACATCGAAATAACCCGCGGATGCCACCATGCCCCAGATGCGCTCAGGCTTGCCTTTGCCCGTCAAGCTCAATTGAACGAAGTTGCACCCTGCGATGCCCGTAAAGCTCTTTTGCCCATCGCGCAGGGCTTCGAGATCAGGATAGGTAAGGGGGAAGGGGTTTTCTCCCGGCTTGCTCAGCGTCAGCGACACAACTTCTTTCGGGTTGGTAAGCCCGGGAACCGGATTTAGTAAGGCCGAATTGATCCAGGTGAAAATCGTGGTATTCGCGCCAATGCCCAGCGCAAGTGTCAGTATGGCAATGGCAGCAAAACCGGGCGCCTTGGCGATCAATCGCAGGCTGTACCGCGCGTCTTGCCAGAAGGAACTCATCGCGCACCCCCCGAACCTACTCTTGACCTTACCCCCAACAGTGCAAGTTCTCACCCAATAGGGACTAATCTCAAGTGCAAGCTGCCGCACGACTTAGCACGCGTGTCAGCCCAGTCACCATTCCCCATTGTCCGCTTCTGGGATGCTCCGCACATGAAATCGGGTGTCCATCCGCCACCTCTCCATTCCCCCTGCACTACTTGACCTATCAATTAGTGTGCTTGCGCGGTTCTGCCGTTTGGAGCATACTTCGCGCAAGGATTGCCACCCGGAGAATTTCCGTGAAGTATATCTGGCCGTTAATCCTCAGCGCCCTGCTGGCGGCGTCTTGCATGCCCTGCTGGGGGCAGCAATCCTCCACCTGCAAGATTTATTTCAAGGTAGTGCTGTCTGACCCGCACGGCTCCGCCGTTCCGGCGGATAAACTTTCCGAAGTGCAGGAAAAGTGGCTCCGGGAGAAGGCGCCGAAAAAATACCCCGCCGTCTGCTTTAACCCCCAGAAGGCAACCTACGCGCTTGTCTGGAACGAGGAGAAGCAATCGAAGGAAAATACCAGGCCTCATGTTGAACCAACCTACGACGCCAACGGGGCTTCGGTGGGCAGCTCAACCACCTACATCATCGAGTTGAGCACCCTCTATGTAACTCACGTTTCCGTCATGAAGATCGGCCTCGACGGAAAACTGCAAGACCCGCCCCTCTTCATTGATAAGGACCCCGCGCGTTCGACGCAATCTTCCACTTCGGCCGTCGGACTCGAGCACGGCATGAAATTTCTAAAATCCCTCGCGAACCCCTGACCTGACGCCTTTAGCCCCGCTTTCACGCGCCTGATTACCGGTATGCCGGCGCGCACCGGATTCAGTCTGCATGCGGCGACAGGGATGGCTTTTTGTTATGCTAATGCCCGCCGGAAAGAAAGGGTCAACATCAAGGTCTCGAGCAGTCGAAGAACAGGGAAATATCCAGCTCCAGGCATCCGTGTAGTCGCCACCGCCCGCCGACCCGGCCTTGAGGCGCAGCACTTGGCAGCGGGCCTCGCAGCGATTCTTCGCGCTTCAGGAGACGCGCGATGACTTGGGCCATCGCCCGCTATGTCCTCCTCGCCGTCGCAGCAATCCCTTTCATCTATTATTTGATCGCCCTCTATAGCTCCCTGGAATTTTTCGTCCGCCAGCCCGGACGCGGCGCGCTCGCTTCGAATTTCACGCCTCCCGTCAGCATCCTCAAACCCATCCGCGGCCTCGATCCTGAAGCCTACGAAAATTTCTCGAGTTTCTGCCGCCAGGAATATCCCGAATACGAAATTCTATTCTGCGTCGGCCAATCGGACGATCCCGCTCTCCCCGTCATCGAAAAGCTGGCCCGCGATTTTCCCGATTGCCCGATCCGCGTGCTTTTCGGCTCGGGCAGCGCCGGCTCGAACGACAAAGTCGCCAAGCTGGCCCGCCTGGCCGCCGAGGCCCGGCATGAATATCTCGTCATCAGCGATAGCGACGTGCGCGTCAGCCCCGATTATCTTCGCACGGTCATCGCGCCTCTCGCCGATCCCAACGTTGGCGCTGTCACTTGCTTCTACGCCTCCATCAGCGAAAAAACTTTCGCCGACCGGCTTCAGACCATCGGCATGATTTCGGATTTCTACGCGGGCATCCTCGTCGCGCGCGAATTGGATGGCGTCAAATTCGCCCTGGGCCCGACCATTGCCACCACGCGTTCCCGCCTGGCCGAGTTCGGCGGCTACCAGTCCATCGAAAATCAGCCCGCTGACGATCTGCTCGTCGGACGCCTGATTGCCGATCGCGGCCACGAAGTCCGCCTTCTCCCCTACACGATTCTGACCGTTGCGGACTATGGCTCCCTGCGCCAACTTCTCCAAAAGCGCTTGCGCTGGATCGTCGTGATGCGCCACATGCGTCCCTGGGGACACCTGGGCCTGCTCCTCACGCAAGGATTGCTCTGGTCGCTCGCGGCGATCGCGATTCGTCCCGCTCCGGCCGTCGCGCTCGCGTATCTGGGCGCTTATCTGGCGCTGCGATTCGCGATGACCTGGATTATCGGCATCTACGGTTTGAAGCAGCCGGGACTGTGGCAAAAATTTGCGCTGATTCCACTGTGGGACGCCCTGGCTCTGGGGATCTGGCTCGTCAGCTTTTCCCGCAACAGCATCCATTGGCGCGACGGCGAATACTACATTCGCAACGGCGCACTCGTTCCAGTCACCTCCCGCCACGCGCAGGAATAAAACGCGTCTGCCTGGCATGAGATGCCACGAAAACACCTGGTTTCATGTAACGCCGGCATCCTGCCGGCTCTGTTTTCTTGTATTGGGAACTAATTAGAGTAGGCGGGAAATCTAAAAGCTGTGCAGACATCTAATCGAACGGTTTAGGCAAATCCCCGGTCGCGCCCTTCGCCGGCCGATTCGTCAAAACCAATTTATTTCCCTCGCGCGCCAGCAAAAACACCGTTGCGGGATCGATGCCTACAAGCGCCTTGTTCTCATTGAACTCTTTTGTGAAGAGATACACGCGCCGGCTCCCGTTCCACAGCCGCGCAAACGACGCGTTGTCCTCGAAAATCGCCGGCGCATCCGGGAAGAGCGACCCGAACCACAAATCATTTTTCTTCGTATTCATCAAATGCACTTGCACGCCGGTGTAAAAATTCAGCGTCGAGCCCCACGCGTACTCTCCGTTCAGCACGATGATCTCTCCCGGCTCGTATTGCGCCCGAATCGCCATGGCCAGCGGCTTCGATGAAATTTCCGGCGAGAAAATCACAAACGCCTGATGCACGCAAAACAGCACGCCGATCATCATCGCCCCCAGTGCTAGGTTTCCCCTGTGGGGCGATCCACGCCGGCGGAACCACCAACTCAATCCCGTGCCGATCAAGAGCACCACTCCGATCTCCCAAAGCGGCGTCCGGAAAATTCCCAGCGACCGCGTCGTGAGATCGCTCAAATGGCCGAGCGACAGCGTGTAAGTCCCCGGGCGATCCCTGAGCACGTCGGAAATTTCCGTCCCGGGCGGCAACGGCTTCGCGGAAAGGAATAATGTCTCCGCGATCAGAAAGCAGGCCGCGCCCACGCAAAAAACCGCGGCCGCGATGCGCCTCCCTGTGCGCCGTGCAGCGCTATCCGCGGGCGAGTTCGATTCGCGCTCGAGCCAGCCTCCGATTAGCAGCGTCAGTGCAGGCAGTGCGGGCAGCGTGTAATATTCCTGCCGGCTCGAGAAGCTGAAAAAGCCCACGACCACGGCGGCCCAGATTCCGAGAAGCAAGCACGCGCGCCCCCGCGCGTCCAGCTCCCCGTGCAAAGCGCGCAACCGCACCGGCACTTGCCGGATGGCTGGAACGAGGAACGCGGTCCACGGAATCAACCACACGATCACCAGCCCCAAGAAAATCAGCAGCGGAACCTTGTCGTAATCGTGCGGAATGCGCTCGTTCACGTAGCGCAAATAATGCTCGTTGACGAAGTAGAGCCACAAAAATCCCTTCTCCGGCCCATTCGGCTGCGCCGGATTGGCAATCGCCGCCAGGACGTGCCACGGCGCCGCGATCGCCAGAAAAATCGCGCTGCACGCGACTAACCGCATCCTTTTCAAATACCCCAGGTCGCCCACGAGCAACAGAAACAGAAATATGATCGCGCCGGTAAATACCAGACCGATCAATCCCTTCGTCAGCACGTTCAAAGCTGTCGCGATCGCCAATCCCCAACACGCCCAGCCCGCTGAAATGTTCTTTTCGTAGCCCATCCAAAAAAAATAGAGCCCCGCCGTGAGCCACAGCGCGACGAGCGCATCCGGAATCAGGAACCTCGTGTACAGGTAAATGCCCGGCCCGGTCGCCATGATCAGGCCCGCGTAAAATCCCCCTTCTTCTCCAAAAATCCGCGAGCCGAACGCGTATATGCACCCAATCAAAACCAGCACGCCCAGCAGCAGCGGCAGCCGCGCCGCCCATTCTTGCGCCCCGAAAATCTTGAAGCTCGATGCTATTCCCCAGTACATCAATGGCGCCTTTTCCAGATACCGGATGCCGTTGATGTAAAGAGTCACCCAGTCATGCCGCAAGATCATCTCGCGCGCCGCCTCCGCATGCACCGAATCGGCGTCGTCGAGCAAGCCGGGATGAAACATCCCTCCTACGTACACGAGCAGCCATGTCAAAAAGAGGATTCCGAGCGAAGTTTTGGTAGAGGCGCGCGAGTCTCCCACGCGATTTTGCTCTGATGGTTCCAAGGTTCCTAAGGAGAGGGGCGGGCCGCAAAAATCCCCCGCCATGATCCGACAGATTTACATGAACTCATTTTGCAACGCAGTTCGTAGCTCGCAGTCTTCATGCCTTCTGCGACGCGGCCTGCTTCTTCCGCGATCCGTTCGCCCGATGCGGCGCTCCATTCCCGTTGCCGTTACCCTTGCTCTTGCCGGCAGGCACAGCCTCGCGCTCGAATCCCGCCCCCGATGCAGCAGCGCCCACTCCAACCGCCACGCCCTCCTCCACCCGCCGATCGTTGCAAGGGTTCCGCCAGTTCACCTGCGGCGGAATGAGCGACGCGTCGATCCTCTCGCGGTACTTCACCGCGATATTCATCAGCGAATCCAGCAACGAATCCGAGAGCAAATGTGGCTGCAATCCGAGATGAATCAGCTTCGAATTCTTTGCGTTGTAATAATGTTCCTCCGCCTCGACGCGCGGATCCGGCAGGTAAGCAATCTCCGCCTTCAATCCCATTTTGCTTGCCGCCGCCTTCACCATCTGTGCGATTTCAATCACCGAGAACTGCTCTGTAAATTGATTGAAGACGCGGCATTCCCCCGGCTTGGCCGGATTCAGGCACGCAATCTCGATGCACCGCACGGTATCGCGAATATCCAAGAATCCCCGCGTCTGCCCGCCCTTGCCGTAGACCGTCAACTCGTGACCGATAGCCGCCTGCACGCAGAAGCGGTTCAGCACCGTGCCGAAAATTTCATCGTAGTCGAAGCGGTTGATCAGCGCCTCGTCAAGCGCCGCCTCGTCCGTCATCGTCCCGTAGACCACTCCCTGATTCAAATCCGTCGCGCGCAGCCCCCACACCTTGCACGCGAACATCATGTTGTGGCTGTCGTGCACCTTCGACAAATGATAGAAAGATCCCGGCTGCTTCGGGAAGGGAAGCACGTCTTTTCGCCCGTTGTGTTCGATGGCGATGTAGCCTTCTTCGATATCGATATTCGGCGTCCCGTATTCCCCCATGGTTCCGAGCTTGATCAAATGGCATTCGGGCGCCAACTCGCGCAGCGCGAAGAGCAAATTCAGGGTCCCGACCACGTTATTCACCTGCGTGAAAACCGCGTGCTCGCGGTCGATCATCGAATACGGCGCTGATCGCTGCTCCGCGAAATGGACCACCGCCTCCGGCTCGAACGCTTCAATCGTCGCCGCCAAAAATTCGTGCTCGGTTACGTCCCCCGCGAAAACTTCGATGTCATTCCCCGTAATCTCCTTCCACACGCTCAGGCGCTCCGCCAGTGTGCGAATCGGCGTGAGCGTCCGCACTCCCAGCTGCTCGTCCCAAAGCCGCCGCGCGAAACTATCCACGATCGCAACCGTGTGCCCCTTCCTCGACAAATACAGCGCCGTCGCCCATCCGCAGTAGCCATCTCCCCCCAGCACAGCGATTCTCATGTCCCCTCCCGGACAATCTTTGCTCTAAAGACGACTCCCAGGACTCCGCGGTTTCCACCGACGAAGGGTTCTGCGCCCACCCGCTCCTATGATATCCCGTCTTAACCCCTTTGCCGAGAATGGTTCTGAAACAATTCGCGCACCTGTACACTTCTCGATATTGCCCGCACTTCTACCGTGCCACCCGCCAGCAGCAATCCACGTCCGCGCGCCAGACGAGCCAACTTGGCTCTTGCGTGCCCCCCGCTCCGCGCTAAAATTTTCCCTCACACGCGCCCGCACACCGGCGCATATGCAAGTGCACGCGCGCGAGGAGGCGCGTCCGGCTCCTTATGCCGCCAGATATCCACGTCCGCCCAGCCACTCCCGCCGACATCCCCACCATGCGTGTTCTCATCCACGCCTCCGCCCGCGAATTGCAGGCGCATGATTACACTCCCTCCCAAATCGAAAGCGCGCTCGAGTCCGTCTTCGGCGTTGATACCCAGCTCATCGCGGACGGAACCTACTTCGTCGCCGAATCCACCCCCGCCGGCTCCCCGCCCGTCATCGTCGGCTGCGGCGGTTGGAGCAAACGCAAAACCCTCTATGGCAGCGACCGCTGGACCGGGCGCGAAGACACTCTTCTCGACCCTCGCCACGACGCCGCAAAGATTCGCGCCTTCTTCATCCATCCCGCCTGGGCCCGCCGCGGCATCGGCTCGCTCCTCCTCGACACCTGCGAAGACGCCGCCCGCTCCGCCGGCTTTCAGCGTTTTGAAATGGGCGCCACGCTCACCGGGGCAAAGCTCTTCCGCGTCAAAGGCTACGCGCCCCTCGAACCGATCGATGTCCCCCTCCCCAACGGCTCCTCCCTCCCTGTCCTCCGCATGTCCAAACAAGCCTAGCCGCCCCGCTTGATCCCCACAGAAAAAACGAAGCGAGCCGCCATCGTCGAGCATCCTAATAAAAAGGGAGCACCGATATGCCAGACAACCAATCAGCAATTCATCAAGTACAGGATCTCGCCGCAAGAGCCGGCGAATTCCTAATCGGCAACGATCTGCGCGTCACGCGCCTGGGCTTCGGCGCCATGCGCATCACGGGGAGTGGAATCTGGGGCCCGCCCGCCGATCGGGCCGAGGCCGTCCGCGTCCTCCGCCGCGCCGTCGAACTGGGCGTCAATTTCATTGACACCGCGGACTCCTACGGTCCCGGCGTAAGCGAGGAAATCATCGCCGAGGCTCTGCACCCCTATCCGGCCAACTTGGTCATCGCCACAAAAGGCGGTTATGAGCGCCCGGGCCCCAACCGCTGGATCGAAAACGGCAAGCCGCAGCACCTGCGATCCGCCTGCGAAGGCAGCCTGCGCCGCTTGCGCCTCGACCGCATCGATCTGTATCAACTGCATCGAATCGATCCGAAAGTTCCCCCGGAAGACCAGCTCGGCGCCCTGAAAGCCCTGCAAGCCGAAGGCAAGATCAAGCACATCGGTTTATCGGAAGTGACCGTGCGCCAAATTCAGCACGCGCAAACGATCGTTTCCATCGTCAGCGTCCAGAATCGCTACAGCCTCGCCGACCGCGGCTCGGAAGACGTCCTGGAATATTGCGAAAAGCAGAAGATGGGTTTCATCCCGTGGTTCCCGCTGGCTGCCGGCAAATTGTCGGGCAAGGAGAGTCCCATCAGCCGCGTGGCCGCGCAATTGAAAGCGACTCCGTCGGAGGTGGCCCTCGCCTGGCTGCTGGCGCGTTCCAAAGTCATGTTGCCGATCCCCGGAACGTCCAACGTGAAACATCTTGAAGAAAATGTCGCCGCGGCGGCATTAAGGATGGACAAGAGTGAAATGCAGGAATTAGCTCGCAAAGCGAGCGCCTAAACTCAAATGGAACAATTGAATTAGGTGCGGCGCACATTTCGTCGCCCAGCCTATCCGCGGCCACCGCGCACACGCGCACCGGATTTAGGTTTGCGCCCTCGAGGGCCGGGAACGCTTCCTCTGCTTATCAGACCGCCTCTTCCTCCGGCTCGGGGAGCCTGTCGCCTTCTCTGGCACACCACACGTAAAGCGTCGGCAGGATAAATATGCTCATTGCCAGATTCACGATCAGCCCTCCCACGATGACGATTGCGAAGGGCCTCTGCGAATCCGAACCGATGGCGTGCGACAACGCCGCCGGCAATAATCCCAGTGTCGCCACCAGCATCGTCATCATGATCGGACGCAGCCGCAGCACCGCTCCTTCCACCGCCGATTCCTCGATCGTGTATCCTCGAGCGCGAAGCTGGTTGATGTATTCCAGCATGATCACGCCCGTTTGAACCGAAACGCCAAACAGCGCCAAAAATCCGACGCCCGACGAAACGCTGAAGTTCGTGCCCGAGACGAGCAGCGCGAACGATCCGCCAATCCCCGCCAGCGCCACGTTTGCCAGAATCAGCAGCGCCCACTTGAACGACCGGAACATCGTGTAAAGAATCAGAAAAATCACCAGAATGGTTAACGGCACAATCAGGAAGAGCCGCGCCTGGGCGCGTTTCGCACTTTCATATTCGCCTTCCCAGTCGATGTGATACCCGCGCGGCAATTGCACCTGCGCATTCACCTTCCGGATCGCCTCCTCGACCGTGCTGCCCAGGTCGCGGCCGCGCACGCTGTACTTGATTGCCACATACCGCTGGTTTCCCTCGCGGTAGATTTCCGAGCCGCCGTCCTGCTCCTTGATCTTGCAGAGTTGCGCCAGCGAGACACGCTCGCCGGAAGGAGCGAGCATGCGAATGTTCTCAATGGCTTCTTTCGTCGTCCGGTATTGCGGGAGGTACCGCAGGACGAGGTCGTATCGCGCCTCGCCTTGCAATACCTGCGTCAGCGCATTGCCTCCCGCAGCCGTTTGAATGGCGTCCTGAACGTCTGCGACGTTGATCTGATAGCGCGCTGCTTGCTCTCGATCCACCTCGAAGTTGATGTTCGGCTGCCCGAGAACGCGAAAAACCCCCAGATCCTCGATTCCCTTTACATTCCGCATGGTGTTCACGATCTGGTCGGCTTTGCCTTCGAGCACTTTCAAGTCGTCGCCATATACTTTCGTCGCCAGCTCGCCCTTCACCCCGCTCACCGCCTCTTCCATGTTGTCTTCAATCGGCTGCGAAAAGCCCCAACTCACGCCCGGAATTTTTTCCAGCTCGCGATCCATGGCCGCGATCAGTCTGTCCTTATCTTCCTGGAACACCGGCCTCCACTCTTCCTTCGGCTTCAAGTCCACGAAGTATTCGGTGTTGAAAAACCCCGTCGTATCCGTTCCGTCATCCGGGCGGCCCACCTGGCTCGTGCATTGGGGCACTTCCGGAAAAGAGCAAAGCAGGACGCGCGCCTGATTCGATAGACGGATGCCTTCCGTTGGTCCCGTGCTGGGAGCAAGAGTCCCGCGCACCCACAGCGCGCCTTCATCCAGGTGAGGCAGGAACTCCGAGCCGATCACCCCGCCAAACGCCAGATAGAACGCGATACACACACCGATTACCGCGGCGCCCACTGTGATATAGCGATGCGCGATCGCCTGTCTCACCGCCTTGCGATAGCTCGTTTTCAGGTATTCCATCGCCGCGTTGCGCCACTCATGCGCCCCTTTCGAAAAAAACATGCTCGCCAGCACAGGGGCGATCAGCATCGAAAAAATCAACGCCCCCAGCAGCGCAAACGCCACCGTCCAGGCCATGGGCCGGAACAGCCGCCCTTCCACCCGTTGCAGCGTGAATACCGGCAAGTACGCCGTGATGATGATGGCGATCGCGTAAAACACCGGCCGCTGCACTTCGTGCGCGGCCCCGCGAACCACCTCGAGCGTGGGCATCGAAGCATCGCCATTCTTTCGCTGGTGAATATGCCGGACGATGTTCTCGACCATCACCACCGCGCCATCCACCACCATTCCGAAATCCAGCGCCCCCAGTGACAGCAAATTTGCCGGGATTCCCCTTAGGTCGAGACACGTCGCCGCAAATAGCAGCGAAAACGGAATCGTCAGCGCAACGATGAATGCTCCCCGCACATTCCCTAGAAACAAGAACAGAATGATCACCACCAAAATCATCCCTTCCGTCAGGTTATGCAGCACGGTATGCGTGGTGAAGTGCACCAGATCGCTGCGATCAATGAATGGCACCACCTTCACGCCGGGCGGCAAAAGGCGTTCATTCAGCTCTTTCACCTTCGCGTGGATTCCCGCGAGCGCTTCATCCGCATTCGCTCCTTTGCGAAGAAGCACGATCCCCGAAACCACGTCGTCGTTATCAATGATTTTCCCGTCTTCTCGATGAATGGCCCGCGCGAACTGGCCCAGCCGGATTTTCGGCCCCTGCGCCACCACTGCAATGTCCTTCACGCGCAAGGGCGTCCCCGTCTTGGTCATGATCACCGTGTTTTCGATGTCCCGCACGTTCCTCACCAGCCCCACTTCGCGAATATTCACCTGTTGCAGGCCGGCCTCAATGAAGCTGCCTCCGGCGTTCGTGTTGTTGTTGGTGAGTTGCTGCTCCACTTGCGCAAGGCTGAGCCCATAGGCGATCAGTTTGTTGGGATCGACGCGAACCTGATATTCGCGCGTGGGGCCGCCGAAGCTGGCTACGTCAACGATGTCAGGAACCGCTTTCAAATTCTTCTCCACCACCCAATCTTCAATCGACTTCAATTCCATCACGTCGTACTGCGGATTCGTGCTGCGCAGCGTAAAGAAGTAGATTTGCCCGACGGGGCTCCAGTCCGTGCCCATCTGCGGCGCCACCCCGGCCGGCAATGTAACTTGCGAGAGCCGTTCGAGCACCCGCTCCCGGTCCCAGGCATTCGCCTCCTCATCATCGAAAATCAGTTTCAAGTCCGAGAGTCCGAAAATCGAGAAGGACCGCAAATGGACCAGATGAGGGATTCCGTTCATCACGATTTCCAGTGGAATCGTCACCTGCTGCTCGATTTGTTCCGCCGAAATGCCCGGCCACTGCGTAATCACTTCCACATAGTTGTCCGCGACGTCCGGATACGCGTCCACGGGAAGCTGATGGAAAGAAACCGCGCCCCAGCCAAACAATAGGACCGCCATGGCCAGCACCAGGAAGCGGTTCTCCAATGCGAAATCGACAATCTTGCGAATCATCTACTGCTCCACCGTGTTCTGAAATACCAGCGCGTTCTGAATAATCCGCGTGCCCGGCTTGATCCCCGAGATCACCTCCTGCATGCCTCCGGGCAGCATGATCCCGCTCGTGATCTCGACGCGCTGAAACGTCTTGTCTCCCGCCGGCACGAAGACCGAGTCGCGGTCATGCAAATGAAGAATCGCCGTCGCCGGGATCGCCGCCCGCATCACGGCTTCGTTCCCGTAAAACGTCGCCGTCACAAACATCCCCACCCTCATGATTTGCCCTGGGTTTGCCACCTCTAGTCGGACCTTCGCCGTGCGAATGCTCGGATCCAGAACCGGCAGGATATTGTCGATGCGGCCCTTCAGCACTTTGTTCGGATACGCGTTCAGCCGGATGTCCGCAAACTCCCCGAGGTGCACCGCATCCAAATCATTTTCGTAAACGTCGCACAGGATCCACACGTACGACAAATCCGAAATCGTGAACGGATTCGGCCCGGCGAGGCCCTGCACTCCCGCCGCGTTGGTCACCTGCTGATCTGTAATCACGCCCGAAATCGGCGCCACCACATCCACGATTCCCGAAGGATGATCCTTGTCCACGCCGAGCAACCTCAATTGCTCTGTCGCCGTGTCCAGGTCCACTTTCGCGTCCTGCTCTGTGTCCTCGGCTTGTTCGAGAATGCTCTTCGCCGTCGCGCCCTTCTCGTAAAGATCCTTGGCGCGTTCGAGTTGCTGGCGTGCCAACCGCTCATCGTTCTCGGCCTTTAGGTACGTTTGGTACGCGCCCGCCACGTCATTGCTTCGCACCCTCAGCAGCAGCTGGCCCTTTTTGACCACGTCGCCGAGCCTGGCTTTAATCTCCACCACGCGCCCAGCGGCCAGGGATATCACGGGCACGGCGCGCGCTATATCGGGCTGCACCACGCCAGTAACATTCAGCGCCGGCGCCGCCTTGTGCTCTACCGCCGTTGCCAGCGTGAACTGCTCCGGATGCTCCACCCGGATCACGCTTCCATCCGCCTCGTGCTCCACCTGCGCCGGCGGCGGCGCCTCCGCGGCGGCGTCGCTTTTCCCGTTGCCGCAGCCTCCAAAAACAATCGTCGCGCCCAAACACAGCGCGAATAGCTGCCATTTCCTGCATCTCATGGGATCGCCTCACCCCTGCCTGCAAACCTAGATTTAAATTGCCAAGTCCATTGCCGAAGAGAAAGCCGCGCCTTCAGCATAAGTCGAATCTAAAATGGTGTCGGCCGCGCTCAAGAAACCTGGAGCGAAAGATTTACGCCGCAGATTTTAGTGTTGATGATCCAATTGCTCCGAAGTGGGGATTTTAGACTGGCGGCGCGCGTCCTGCATGGGAGACTGCGAATTCATCCAAAAGAAATCCCGCACACAACCGCGGAATCGAATCCGCATGCGATCCGGCATGCGGCCCCGCTCTCGTGTCCGTGCAAATCCAGGCGCGCGATTGCGGCGCAACACAGGCAGCATCCATCGCCACGCCGGAAGCGCAAGTCCAATTCGCTCCCGGTTCGCCGAATGCTTCGGGAAATGCGGTCGGTTCAACGCGCGAGAAATTCCCATGTCCATCATTCAAAAGGATCGCTACCGGCTGCCTGTGCCACGCCGTCACCAGCACCAGGTCCACCGCGCGATCTCCATTCACGTCGCGCGCTTCGATGGCCAGCCCGCCGGCAGGCCCCACCACGCGTATGAACTGCCTCCCAGCCCGCGATAGCTGAAGCTGAATCCAGTAGTCCGTGTGGGAAGTCCCGCTCTGCCCCGCCTGAATGCTCGCCAAATCAGGGCGCAGGTCCCCGTCAAAATCCTCGATCGCAAACTGCCCGTTCGGCCCAAGCGAAGCCGCAGGAACAATCAGCTGATCCGGGCTCCCTGCCGCGCCCCGCACATCCGCCCGCGCCTTGCTGCCAACGAGCCCCAGTAGCAAAAGCAGCATGGGCGCCGCGAAGGAGATAGGCCGCCACGTCGCAAGCCTCTCCCTCAGCCCCCTCAGCGCTCCGAACTCGCGCGCAAAAGTATGCATCGCCCTACCCCACCGCCCCCGAATCCTACGCTACCATCCGCCATTCCCTCAAGTAAACCCGAAACTCCGCTCAGCCCCCTGACCGTAAACAAGTTGTCTCGTCAAACGCCTTTTTCGACTCGAGCGTTCGGTTTCAGAGTCCGCCAGCTTTTTGGAGGACAGGCATCCCGCCGCCCAATCCCCTTGAACTCCCCGGGTGAACCCTTTAATGTAGCGGTTCTCTAAATTCCCAGGGACGGCCCCGTGAAAAAGAAAATTCGCGTCGTGCAATTCGGACTCGGCCCCATCGGCGCCTCGATCGTGCGCCTGATGCGCCGAAAATCGTCGCTCGAAATCGTTGGCGCCATTGATGTAGATCCCGCCAAATCCGGCCGCGACCTCGGCCACCTCCTCGCCGCCTCTGACGCCCCCTGGGGCATCCCCGTCTCCCCTGGCGCATCCGCGGTGCTCGAAAAGCCCGTCGACGTCGTCATCCACTCCACATCCTCGTATCTTCCGAGCGTGATGGAGCAACTGCTCGCCTGCCTCTCCGCGGGCTGCTGCGTCGTTTCCACCTGCGAAGAGCTGGCATACCCATTCCGCAAGCATCCGGCTTTATCGAAGCAGCTCGATACGGCCGCACAGGAGGAAGGCGTCGCGCTCGTCGGCACGGGAGTGAACCCCGGTTTCGTGATGGATAAGCTTGTCCTCACGCTGAGCGCAGCCGCGCAGCGCGTGGATTTCGCCAAGGCCGTGCGCATTGTGGACGCGTCGAAGCGGCGTCTCCCGCTCCAGAAAAAAATCGGCGCCGGCATGTCGCCCGACGAATTCCACGACCAGGTGGCCGCCGGCGTCATCAAGCATCACGGCCTTCCCGAGTCTGTCGCCATGATCGCCGACGGCCTCGGCTTTGCGCTCGATGATATTTTCGAATCCATAGCGCCGGTGATTGCCGGGGAAATCGTGAAGACCGAATTTCTCGAAGTTGCGGCCGGGCAGGTTGCCGGCGTGCATCAAATTGCCCGCGGCATCTCTGCCGGAGAAGAAAAAATCCACCTCGAGTTGAAGATGTTCGTCGGCGCGCAGCAGCCCGCCGACACAATCGAATTGCACGGGGAGCCCGAGCTGTCGCTCACGATCCCTGGCGGGACCCACGGCGACGTCGCGACAGCGGCAGTCGTCGTCAACTCCATCCCCGCGATCCTCGCCGCGCCTGCGGGCCTGCGCACTTCGCGCGATCTTCCCCTCAGTTTTTTCGCTTCAATCTGATTCGCTGTCTTTCAAGACGATCCGAAAATCGGCCGGCTGGGAAGCCCAATCCAGTGAGGATTTGCGGCAATTTATTTCCAGTAGCGGGCGACGGCGGCGAAGTCTGGATCATCCTTGGACGCGTCCTTGACGGCTGTGTACGTGCCGTACGCCGCGGCCGCCGCGGGTAGCGCGACGCCCTCTTGCTTCGCGAGTTCGAGCGCCAAGCGAATATCCTTATGCATCAGGCGCAACGGAAAACTCGCCGGAAATTCTTTTTTCAGAATCAGCGGCGCCTTCACGTCGAGCACGCCTGCGCGCGCCATGCTCGACTGCATCACCTCCACAAGCCGCTCCCCCGCGACGCCCGCGTGCGAAACCAAGGCAAGGGCTTCCGCAAACGCTTCGACTTGCAGCGCGAGGATCAGATTCATCGCCAGCTTTACGGTTTGTCCCGCACCGTTCGGTCCCAGGAGAAAAAATTTCTTCCCCATCGCCGAAAAAACGGGCTTCACGCGCTCGAAGACTTCGCTCTTCCCGCCGATCATGAACACCAGATCGCCTTTTTCCGCGCCCCAGGTCCCGCCTGTCACCGGCGAATCGAGGTAGCCCACGCCACGTTGATCGCATGCGGACGCGGTGCGGCGCGCCAGTTCCGGTGAAATCGTGCTGGAATCAATCAACACGCTGCCGCGTCGCAAACCCTCGATTGCGCCGTTCGCCCCCCAAAGCACTTCTTCGATGGCGGGGGGGTCGCTCACGATTGTAATCAGCACATCCACTTGAGCGGCTGTGTCGCGCGGGCTCGCGCCCAGCTTCGCCCCTTCCTGGACGACGGCCGCCGCCCTCGCCGGCGTTCGATTCCAAACCACGAGCGGAAATCCTGCCTTCAGCAGATTTCGCGCCATGGGTTTGCCCATCAATCCAAGCCCGATAAATCCAACCGTGGGATTCATTGTTTGCCTCCGCCTTAAAATATGGAATATACCTGCGGCGCAGCCGGTTTGCGAAGTTTTTCAGCGGGGAAAATCGAGAAGAAAAAGGCGTGCGGAGCAATTAGTGGCGTTTCTTGGGCGCAGGGGAGTCCGACGGTGCGGGAGCCGCGGGACCCGCTTTCGTCTCGGCGACGCGGAGCACATACTCGTAGGGAATTTCAACGCGCATGGTCTTATCCTTTCCGCCGAGCGAAAAACGGTCCTCGAGAACAATCGCTTTCCCGGTATCCACCGCCATCGTGCCGATAGCCGAAAGGTGGATATCGCCCGCTCTGTAATGTGCTTCGACGCGCTTTCCGACGAGTGCTGCGTACCGTGCCATGCTCTTGTCCGCCACCAAGCTGGCGGAAAAGGGGGATGCTATCACGGTTTTATGTACATTTCGGTTACTAAATTGAGTTTGTTACTAATGTGATGAATGCGGCACCGGAGATTCGTGAGAAACGGGCACAGCTTCCGCGGATTTGATGCGCAGGTCGGCAAGGAGCAGGAGGGCGATGGGAGCCACGATGCTGAAGGCAAAATAACTGAAGACGACCGGCAAGACCCAGCCGAGAGCGGAGGTGTCCCCAGCATAGAGCGACGAAGCAAGCCACCACACCAGCACACCAGCGGCAAGCGCGACGAACGCCGCAAGGTTCCGGCTGAAATCCGAAATCTCGAGCGGCTTCTGGCAGCCGGCGCAAACGAGATCGTTCGAGTACGCCACAATTTTCCCCGCGGGAACCATTGCCAGGCAATTCGGGCATTGTCGAGCGGCCAATCTTCACCTCCTCATGACAGATGCAAGATACATCAGACTGGGTGGAGCGGAAAGGGTCCGTGCACGTCTAGTGCGAAAAAGAAGGCGGAGATGCAGGCACGGCATACCGCTCGATTACACGAGCGAAAACTCCACGCGATGGCGGAAGGGATCAATCCTTTCGGCGCGGACTTGAACGCGATCGCCCAGGCGGAAAACGCGCTGTGCGCTGTTGCTCCTGCGCGAACCGCGGTGAGGCTCGGCGACGATGGTGTGGTCGCGCTCGCGATAGATGCAGCGCTGGCCCGTAATTTCCTCGAGCCGGTCGATGCTGACCAGGCCTTCGACGAATATTTCCACCAGCTCGACGAAAAAGCCGAATTTTTGCACCGAAATAATGAGCGCCTCGTACTCCTCGCCCAGATGGCTTTCCATGAATTGCGCGGTTTTCCATTCCATCAATTCGCGCTCCGCAGCTTCGGCGCGGCGCTCGGATTCCGAACTCTCGGACGCGAATTCCTCCAGCTCCACGCGGCGATAGGGGCCGAGTATGGCGACGGTTTCCCCGTCGCTCGCGCGGGCGCGCGGCGAGGGCGCACGCAGCGGCGAGACCGACGGATTTTCAAGCGCCCATTTGAGGCAGCGATGGACGATCAGGTCGGGATAGCGCCGGATTGGAGAGGTGAAATGAGTGTATTCCTTTGTGGCCAGCGCAAAATGTCCGAGCACGTCAACGGCATAGCGCGCCTGCTTGAGCGAGCGGAGCATCAGGTAAGAGAGGATGCGCTCTTCGGGTTTGCCGGCAATTTTTTCGGTCAACCGCTGGTAATGCTGCGGGCGGATGTCCACTTCCTCGGCGGCGGGCAGGGTGACGGTCATCGGACGCATGCGGCCGCGTCCGGCGCGCCCCGCCCGGCTATCGCGCGCGGGCGGCAGCACGCGGCCGTGGCGCACGGCGATGCGCCGTTCGGCGAGGTCATCCACGCCGAGTGAGTACCCGAAAGCATGCGCCAGTTCCTCGAATTCGAGAACTTTCTTCGGATCGGGCTTTTCGTGCACGCGATGCAGCGAAGCAACTCCGCGGCGCTCGAGATATTGCGCGACGGCCTCGTTGGCCGCGAGCATGAATTCCTCAATGAGCCGGTGCGCGATATTCCGTTCGCTCCGCACGATGCTCAGCATGCGGCCGGCCTCGTCGAATTCAATCACCGGCTCGGGAAGATCGAAATCAATCGAGCCGCGCGCGACGCGGCGCTTGTTGAGGAGCAACGCGAGCTCCTTCATGCGGCGGAAATTTTCCACCAGCATCGCGTAACGGCGGCTGGCTTCGGGATCGCCTTCGATCACTTTGTTGACGTTCGTATAGGTCATGCGCTCCGCCGAGCGAATCACTCCCGGCGTGAAGTCGGCGCGAACCATTTTTCCCGTGGCGTCCATTTCCATGATGACGCTCATCACCAGCCGGTCCACCTGCGGATTCAGCGAGCAGATTCCGTTCGATAGCTCCTCCGGCAGCATCGGCACGGCGCGATTCGGAAAATAGACGGAAGTGCCGCGCAGCCGCGCCTCGCGATCCAGCGGCGAATCGCGGTCAACGTAATGCGCCACATCCGCGATGTGGACCTGAAGCTCGAAGTGGCCGTCCGGGAGCGAGGCGACATGAACCGCATCGTCGAAATCGCGCGCCGTTTCGCCATCAATCGTGACGATGGGGAGATTGCGGAAATCGCGGCGCCCTCGGATATCGGCCGGCGCCACGTGCTGGGTCGTGGCGCGCGCTTCGGCGAGCGCTTCATCCGGAAATTCGTATGGCAAGTGGTGCTTGCGGATGATGATCTCGACGTCCACGCCGATCTCGCCGGGGCGGCCGAGAATTTCAATCACGCGTCCCACAGGGGCGAGGCCTCCTTTGGGGAAGCGCGTGATCTCTGCGTTCACGACGGCCCCATCCAGTTCGGGCAGGCGCAAACGGCGACTCGGCGGCAAGGCACCCGCCGTCTCGATCCCGAGTTTCTGGCGCGACGCGGCGGTCAATTCTTCACCGGGAGGGATCGAAACTTCATGCGGAATACGCGTGTCGTACGGCAGAACGACATTCCCGTGCGGGCCGTAGCGGAACAGGCCAACGAGAGTGGGATGCTCGCGTTCGAGAATTTGCACCACGCGGCCTTCGGCACGGCCATCGGCGCGGCGGCGTTCGATACGCGCGAGGACATGATCGCCATGCATGGCGTCGCCGATATTGTCGCGGCCGATAAACAGGTCCCCCTCCACGCGGGGCATCGGCGAGTCCGGGACGAGAAAGCCGTAGCCATCGCGATGCGCGACGAGTCGGCCGGAAACGAGATTCGGATCACGCCCTTGCTTCGGCGTGAGTTTTGGCGCACCGTCACTTGCGGCTTCGGTTTTCTTGGATGGCTCAGCCGTGGCATCGGCAGCACGCGCGGGCCTGGCCGGTTGCGCTTGTTTCGATCCCGCGAGCCGAAACCGTCCGCCGTGAATTTCTTCGATGTCGCCACGGCGCTTCAACTGCTGGATTACGCGCGGCAGATAGCGCCGACCACGATGCTTCAAATCCATGCCGTGCGCAATTTGCCGGATGCTCGCGGGTTGCGTGAGCGTCGAGAGATAAGCGATTACCTGCTCGGGCGCGACTTCGGGAGTCGGCGACGGTTCTCGTCGTTCGATGGAGTGGCGCTTACTCGGACTCATGGCGGCACCGACAGGCTAGCGGATTTGACCGCATGTGGCAATTCGGCGCTACGGCTGAGGGGCTTCGGTGATGGGGACATCGAGGAGGATGATTTTTCCGTCGGGGAGGCGTTCGAGTGAGGGGGCGTAGTTGCCAAGGAGTTCCCGCCGCCACCAGTCGCCGGTGGCGCGCTTTGTTTTTAGGTCCGTGAACCAGTATTGCCAAAGCATCACGCGGACTTGCGTGGGCGGCGCGCCTCCCGCGAACGGATTGGCAGCGAAGAGCGCGAGGACGTCCGGGTCGCTGCGCAGGAGGCGTTCTTCGGTCCAGATAACAAAATGAAACTCGCGCCAGGAACCGAGCGAGGCGAACCACAGGTTCCATTCGAAGCGCGGCTGATACGGGGCGTAGATTCCGGGAGCCTTGGTGACGTCCTGGGGCTTGTAGCGGAACAGGTACGCGAGCCATGTTTTTCCATCGCGCGAGCCCTGGAATTCGATTTCGCAGCGCGCGTGCGTCATCACCGCGAAAAGACCGTAGCGATTGGTGATGCGAAAGGGCTCGAGAAGCTCCACGGGCTTTTCGGGCAGATAGATTCCGCGGAAAAGCGTCCAGACAAGCTGTGCCGAGGTTGAATACAAGACCCAGATCAGCAGAAAGCCCGCAATCGCCATGCGCGCGGGCAAAAGGACGCGACGCCACAGTGCGCACCACGTTTCTGTCTGCGATTCTTGAGGCTGTTCGGGAGCCACTTCCTGCGCCGGCCTGCGCTCAATGATTCCGCGGATGCGCTGCGGGATGACCCATTCGACGAAACGGTCGTCGAGGAGCAAAAATCCGAGCAAGAGAACGAGGTAATTCAAAAACGTGTAATTCGCCGTGAGAATGATGGAAATTTCGAATGGTGTAACAATAAAAAAACAAATAATCCGAAATCGCCGCGGCAGAAATAGCATCCACACCAGCACCAGCTCCACCGCAAATGTGAGCACGACAGCCGACGCATGAAACCAGTGCGGAAGCTGCTGCACGTACCAGCCGATCCACGTGGGCAGCGGGCCGTTCTGGTAGTAGTCGTCCATGGCGGTGAGATTTCGCCACGAAAGGTCGCCGCTCCCGATTTTCACCACGCCCGACTCGAAATAAATGCGGAACCATTCCCACTGCAGCAGAAAACGGCTCAAGCGCGAAGGCGCGTGCGCGCGTGCAAGCCCCGGCCAGAAACAGGGTGGCGCAAAAAATAGCGAGATGAATCCGGCCTCGAGGAGCATTCCGTCGGATTGGTAGCCGGAAAAATCCTGCGCGGCGCTGACGAAGGAAAGAAAACACACGAAGCAGACCACCAACATTGCCCGGGGCCAGATATTCACAACCACGAGCGCCGAGGCGATAATTCCCGCCCAGCAAATGAGCATCAACGCATGGTTGCTCGCGCTGAACCAGAGCAGCGTAGGCGCAAACCAGAATCGCTGCGAATGAAGCGCGCCCAAAACCGCTTGCAAGTAATCGCCAGCCGGAAGAATGCCGGTGGGGCCGATGAGTCCTTTGATTTGGAACAGCAGCGAATAAAACGCGGAGAAATAAATCAGGCCCAGCGCGCGCAGGAAAATCCAGCGCGGCCAGAGATGGCCGGGATGGCGCTCGCTCGGAATTTCAGCGCCGAGGAGCCAATTCGCAAATGCAGAAAGTCTCGCCCACATCGCACCGCGATTATACCGGCGAAGCGTGCCGGCTCGACGAGCTCATATGCGTTGATTCAGGCGGACTTCGGTGAGCTGGGGCGAGGATGAGACAGCTTCAACGGAGGCCGCGCGGACGGGACGGAGCGGAATTCCTCGCGGCCTTCGGCGACGCCAATCAGGAATTCCTGCGCGTTGAAGTGAAAACCGTTGCGCATGTGGAGAAGCTGGCGAGCGTCCCGTGCATGGATGTACTCACCGCTCGGCAGGAGAATTCGCGTTTTCTGCGTATCGGCGAGATAAGGCTCGATCACCTCGGAGAAAATCTGGCTGCACAGGGCGGCGTCGCGAATATGAAACATCACTTCGACGCGCTCGTAAATGTTGCGGTGCATCCAGTCCGCGCTGCCGAGATACACTTCCGATTTTCCGCCGTTACCGAACACAAAAATGCGGCTGTGCTCCAGGAAGCGGCCGATGACGCTGCGAACGCGAATCCGGCTGGAGAGGCCGCGAACGCCGGGCCGCAAGGCGCACGCTCCTCGAACGATCAATTCGATTTGCACTCCGGCCTGCGAGGCGCGGTACAGCGCCTGAATAATCCTCTCGTCGAGCAATGCATTCACTTTCGCGATGATAAATGCGGGGCGGCCGGCGCGCGCGTGGGCCGCCTCGCGATCGATCAGGCTGGCGCAACTTCGGCCGAGATTGAGCGGGGCGACGAATAGCGGGCGGTAGCTCGGACGCTCGGAATAAGCCGTCAGGTAGTTGAAGACGTGATGCACGGCGGAAGTGATCTGCGCGTCGGTGGTGAGCAAGCTCAAATCGGTGTAGAAGCGCGCGGTGGAGGGATTGTAATTCCCCGTGCCGAGATGAGCGTAGCGGCGAATCTGTCCGTTCGATTCGCGCCGGGCCACGAGCGCCAGTTTGCAATGCGTTTTCAGCCCGACCACACCGTAATACACCTGCACGCCCGCTTCCTGGAGGTTGCGCGCCCAGCGAATATTGGAGGCTTCGTCGAAGCGCGCCTTCAGCTCGACAACAACCGCCACTTCCTTTTTCGCAGCCGCATCGATCAGTGCACGGACGATGGGCGAATTTTCGCTCGTGCGATAAAGCGTCTGTTTGATCGAAAGGACGTCCGGGTCCTGCGCCGCGCTTTCGATGAAGCGCACGACGGCGGAATAAGAATCATAGGGATGATGGAGAAGGAAATCGCGTTTCCGCATCAATTCGAATAGGGAAGCGGCGCCGGGCTTCAGCGCCAATTCGCGAGGTGCGAAGGGCGCGAACTTCAAGTCGGGGCGCGGCGTCTGATCGTACATGTGAAAGAGCCGCGAGAGATTCACAGGGCCGCGGACGCTGAAAACCTGCCAGGGCGCGAGACGGAAATTCGCCTGCAAGCGGTCAATAATCTCCTGGTTCGCGCCGGCCTCAATTTCCAGGCGCACCGCGGCGCCTTTGCGGCGGAGATGAAGCTGCGTATCGACTGAGTCGAGGATGCTGCGCGATTCTTCTTCCTCCAGATATAAATTGCTGTTGCGCGTCACTCGGAAAGGCGCGGCGGAAAGAATTTCGTATCCGTGGTATAGGCGCTCGGCGAAGGCATGGACGATGTCGTGGAGGAAAACGTATTCGACGACGCCTTCCGCCGACGGCAGCAGAACCAAGCGCGGAAGCGCGCGAGGGACAGTGACGACGCCAAGATAAATATGCGAGTTGCGGCGTTTGCGTTTCAGCAGGAAGGCGAGGCAGAGCGCTTTATTGAGGACGTGAGGGAACGGATGCGCCGGGTCCACGGTGACGGGAGTGAGCAGCGGCTCAACCGACTTAGTGTAAAAATTGTCGATGTACTCGCGCGCCGCCGGCCGCAATTCCGCGAGGCTGAGAACGCGGATGGATTCGGCGGCGAGCGCCGGCACCAGTTCATCCTGCCAGCAGTCGTACTGGCTCTTGACGAACGCGTGGATCTTCGCGGAGAGCTCGGTGAGCACATCCTCGGGGATGCGGCCGTCGGGCCCGGGTTCGCGATTGCCGTGTTCGACTTGCTGGAGGATGCCGGCGACTCGGACTTCAACGAATTCATCGAGATTGCTCGCCGTAATAGCGAGAAATTTTACGCGCTCAAGGAGGGGATTAGCAGGGTCGCGCGCTTCTTCGAGCACGCGCTCGTTGAATTGCAGCCAGGAGAAGTGCCGATTGAGGAAGTGCTGGGGATCAGCCACACTGCTGCGTGCCATGGGTACCTCTGAGACCCGCGAGCGTAGCGCCCTAATGTTACGGCAATGTTACTTAGGCCCCGCACCCGCCGGATGGTTACAGGGTAGCAGAAGCTCAGAGGCTTCGGCCATCGAACGCACAAAACATGGCTTTGCCCATCCGGTGTTCTAGCAAACCTCTCGGCCACGTTCAGATGGGGCTCGGCACAATCTTGTTGAGGTGCCCGGGGAGGGGTACTGGTAAAATCACCCCATGAATTTCGAACCGAACGACGAGACAAAAGACCTCCAACATCGGTTGCGCGCGTTCATGGATGAGCACATCTATCCCAACGAGCAGCGACACGACCTGGAGATCGAACTCGATCGCTGGGCGCCCTCACGGGTCATCGAAGAGCTCAAGCCGAAGGCCCGCGCCGCCGGGCTGTGGAATTTATTTTTGCCCAACGACGAGCATGGCGCGGGGTTGACGAACCTCGAATATGCGCCCCTGTGCGAGATCATGGGACGCAGCTTTATAGCCCCGGAGGTTTTCAATTGCTCCGCCCCCGATACGGGCAATATGGAAGTCCTGGCGCGTTATGGCTCGCCCGAGCAAAAGAACCGCTGGCTGAAGCCGCTGCTTGCCGGTGAAATCCGATCCTGTTTTGCTATGACCGAGCCCGCCGTGGCGTCCTCCGATGCAACGAACATCGAAGCCAGCATCGTCCGGGACGGAAACGAGTATGTGATCAACGGCAGGAAATGGTGGGCCTCCGGGGCCGGCGACCGGCGCTGCAAGATTGCCATCTTCATGGGCAAGACGGACCCGTCCGCTCCGCCGCACAAGCAGCAGTCCATGATTCTGGTGCCGATGGACGCACCCGGAGTGAAAGTGGAGCGCATGCTGACCGTATTCGGCTACGACCACGCGCCGCACGGACACGGTGAGCTCACGTTCAAGAATGTCCGCGTGCCCGCTTCCAATATGTTGCTCGGAGAGGGGCGCGGGTTCGAGATCGCGCAAGGGCGGCTCGGGCCGGGACGGATTCACCATTGCATGCGCTGCATCGGCGTGGCGGAGCGCGCGCTCGAATTGATGTGCAAGCGCGTGCAGGCGCGCGTGGCTTTCGGCAAGCCGCTCGCGGAGCAGGGAACGATCCGCGCGGATATTGCGAACTCGCGAATGGAGATCGAGCAGGCGCGGCTGCTCACCCTCAAGGCGGCGTACATGATGGATACAGCCGGAAACAAGGCAGCGCGCGCCGAAATCGCGATGATCAAAGTGGTCGCTCCCAACGTGACCCTGCGAGTCCTGGATCGCGCCATCCAGGCGCACGGCGGTGCCGGTGTCTCGCAAGATACATTTCTCGCGAGCGCGTGGGCGAATGTCCGCACGCTGCGATTGGCGGACGGGCCGGACGAAGTTCACGTGGAAGCCATCGCCAAGCAGGAGCTCAGAAAATGGGAGAAGGCGCGAGCGCAAACGGAACCGCGCTAGCCGCTGATTCGGAATTTTTCAGGCATGGACAGGAGGAAATATGGGCGGAGCAACTGCAAACGTACTGAACATTCCCAGGCCGCCGGTATTTGCAACAACCGAAGAAGAGCGCACCCATCGCAAGCAGCGGCTGGCCGCTGCCTTCCGGCTTTTTTCGCGCTTTGGTTTCGACGAAGGCGTGGCCGGGCACATCACGGCGCGCGATCCCGAGCAGCCGGACCATTTCTGGGTGAACCCGTTCGGGACGCACTTCGGTCAGATCCGCGCATCGGATTTGATTCTTGTGAATCACCGCGGCGACGTGGTGGAAGGGAAATACCCGGTAAACGCGGCGGCCTTCGCGATTCACTCACAGGTCCATGCGGCGCGTCCGGACGTGATTGCAGCGGCGCACGCGCACTCCATGTACGGGAAATCGTGGGCCACGCTCGGGCGGCTGCTCGATCCGATCACCCAGGATGCCTGCGCTTTTTATGAGGACCACGCGGTCTTCGCGGATTACACCGGCGTCGTTTATGAAACGTCCGAGGGCGAGCGAATCGCGCGCGCCCTCGGCCAATGCAAAGCCGTGATCCTTCGAAATCACGGGCTGCTCACGGTGGGGCAAACGGTCGAAGAGGCGGCGTGGTGGTTCATCACAATGGATCGTAGCTGCCAGGCGCAGCTTCTGGCCGAAGCTGCCGGAATGCCGGTCAGAATTGACCCTGCAAACGCCGCCGCCACGCGCGAGCAGGTGGGAACGCATCTGGCCGGATGGTTTCAGTTTCAACCGCTTCTGGCGCGGATTGTGCGTGAGGAGCCGGATTTGCTGGAATAGCTTCCTTCGAAGATAACGTGATACCGCCGGGCACCTGATTCCATTCGGCGCGGAGCGGCCCGAAAATTCCTATGGCCCCACTCGTTGTGGATACTCTCGATTCTCTGAAGGATTTCGTCGGGCGCGAAATCGCCGTCACCGATTGGTTCACGGTGACGCAAGAGCGGATCCAGCAGTTTGCGGAAGCCACCGAAGACCGGCAATGGATTCATGTGGATCGCGAACGCGCGGAAAAAGAATCGCCCTACAAGACGACCATCGCGCACGGATTCTTGACGCTTTCGCTGCTCAGCCATTTCATGAAGCAGGCCGTCCAGATCCGTGGCGGCATGCGCATGGGCATCAACTACGGCTTGAATCGCGTGCGCTTTCCTTCGCCGGTCCGCGCGGGCTCGAAGATTCGCGCGCGCGTCTCGCTGCAATCCCTGAAAGAGCTCCCCGGCGCTGCCGAAGTGACTTTTTCATTCAGCGTGGAGAGCGAAAACAGCGAGAAGCCCTGCTGCACGGCGGAATGGCTCGTCCGCTACTACGCTTGATAATCCCCAAAACGCCGCCAGAAAACTTCTCCCCAGGAAAAAACCTTAGATCGAGCCGCTCTCGGCGGAGTGAAGCGACGCGCGCAAAAGAATTTTCACCACTTCCGGCATCGAGGCAAAGCGCGCATCCTTCGTCAATCCCTGGTGATAGCGATAGTAAATCTGCTGCACAATCACGGCGACTTTGAAGCGAGCAAAGCTGAGGTAGAAGGGCATGTGCGAGATGTCGCGCCCGGTCATTCGCGCGTAGCGCTCTGCGAGTTGTGCGCGCGTCAGGCTTCCCGCGAGGTTCGTCGGGCTCCAGCGGATTTTCTGCAATTCCTCGGGATCGTGAGCATCCACCCAGTAAGCCAGCGCCGTGCCGAGGTCGCTCAGCGGATCGCCGATCGTGGACATCTCCCAATCGAGAACGCCGATGATTTTCGTGATGTCGGCGGGATCGAGCACAACATTGTCATACTTGTAGTCGTTGTGGATCAGCGCGGCTTCGCTGCTTGCGGGCATGTGCTCGACGAGCCAGGAAGAGATGCGTTCGACTTCCGGCAAGTCGTGAGTCCGGGAGCCGTGGTAACGCTCGATCCAGCCGCGGACCTGGCGTTCGAGATACCCTTGCGGTCTTCCAAGATCGGCAAGGCCGATGGCGGAATAGTCGAGACCGTGCAGCGTCGCGAGATTGTCCACGAACGCTTCGCTTAGCCGCCGCGCGGTTTCCGCCGGGAAATCCATCCCCGGAGGCAACGCCCTGCGCAGAATGACTCCGCGAATCGGCTGCATCACGTAGAATGGCGCGCCCAGGATGGAGAGGTCGTCGCAATAGAGGAGAACCTTCGGAGCCGGCGCGTAGGCAGCATGCAACTTCGCAAGCACGCGGTATTCGCGGCCCATATCATGCGCGGATTTCACCTTGCTCCCAAAGGGAGGGCGGCGCAGCACCATCTCGCGGTTTCCGAGCCGCACCAAATAAGTAAGATTGGAATGGCCGCTCGGAAATTGCTCGACGGCGAGCGGCCCCGTCGCGCCCGGAAGGCGGCTCAGCAAATAGGGCTCGAGCGCGGCGAGACTCAGCTCCTCGCCGGGCCGCACAGCGGATGGATGATCGCGAAAGTCTGCCATACGCTTCCGGAATTTCTCTCCCTCAACGATACGTGAGCAACGACGCGTCGTCGAGATGCGGAAACGCGTTGAACGCGCTCAATGTGAATCGCTCGCCGGAATATAGGAACTCCGTGTAAGAACAGTTGCGCGACATCCAGGCGATGCGCAACGTGTCTTGCGCCGATAAATTCAAGGCGCGCTGCACGCCGATGGCGATCGGGCCTCCGGAACAGAAAATCACCGAACATTCGCCGTGCCTGGCGCCGGACATGACGTGCGAAACCCCGCGGTTCACTCGAGCCGTGAATTCCAGCCATGACTCGGCGCCGGGTACCACCAGCTCTCCGGCGACCCACATATCAATCACCGCCTCGACTATTTTCTGGAAATTCTTCGAGCGATCTTCCGGAGGGTTCGAGCTGAGGTACGCCTGGTGCAGTTCGCGGATTTCCGCGTCGCTCTCGAGCAATCGCGGCAACGCATATTTCAGGACCGCCTCGCCGTTGTACTCATCGAATTCCTGAAGGACGACCGGATGGGGAAGCGCGTGGCCGGCTTCGCGGCAAGAGGCGGCTGCGATTCTGGCGGTTTCCAATTGCCGCACGCGCGGACCTGAAAAAACGCGGTCGAAATTAATTTTATTCCGCGCCCAATATTCTCCCAACACGCGCGCTTGCATTTCGCCCGTTGCGGAAAGCTTGTCGTAATTCGGCTCGAGGTAGGAGGCTTGCGCGTGGCGCAGCAGCAGAAGGCGGCTCATCAGGTTCCCGGCGGCCTAGGCTGTCGCGCCCTGCCCCTTGTTGAACTCGGCAAACGTCTTCCCCTGCTCGGCCAGGAGCTTCAGCAAAGGAGCGGGGCGCCAGAGTTCGCCATGCTGCTGGTGAAATTCCAAAATCCGATCGTAGACCTTCTTCAGTCCCACAGTGTCCGCGTACCACATCGGGCCGCCGCGATAGGCGGGGAACCCGTACCCGTTGATATAAATGATGTCGATATCCACAGCGCGCAAAGCAATACCCTCCTCCAGGATGCGCGCGCCTTCATTCACAAGCGCATAGATGCAACGATCCACGATCTCCTCGGCGGAAATCTGCCGCTGCGGAATCCCGGCTTCAGCAGCCCATTTCCGCACCAACTCGCCGACTTCGGGATCGGAAGTCGGGCGCCGATTTTCGTCGTACTTGTACCAGCCCGCGCCTGTTTTCTGGCCGTAGCGGCCCATTTCGCACAGGCGATCCTCGGCGAGCGGGTCCCGCGTCCCCGGCTTTCGCAGGTGGCGATTTTCTTTGCGGATGCGCCAGCCGACGTCGAGGCCGGCGAGGTCGCCCGTCGAGAGCGGGCCCATGGCCATGCCGAAATTATAGAGAGCGTTATCCACCGCCTCGATTCCCGCGCCTTCCTCCACCAGAAACTGCGCCTCGCGGCGGTAAGGCCCGAACATGCGGTTCCCGACAAATCCAAAGCAATTGCCCACCAGCACGCCGACTTTGCCGAGCCTCTTCGAGAGCTGCATGCATGTGGCGATCACTTCTTTGCCGGTCGCTTTGCCGCGGACGATTTCGAGCAGGCGCATCACGTTTGCCGGACTGAAAAAATGCGTGCCGATCACGAATTGCGGCCGCGAGGTGGCGGATGCAATTTCATCGATATTGAGCGTGGACGTGTTGCTGGCCAGAATTGCGCCGGGCTTGCACACGCGAT
>Ga0187817_10000056_pt1 | contig 33071 bp, 30 predicted proteins | sample NC_wetland_sal_i_17_FD_132431 | JGI IMG/M metagenome (GOLD analysis project Ga0187817, IMG submission 132431) | Wetland sediment microbial communities from Neuse River Estuary, North Carolina, USA - SO4_2 | ecosystem: Environmental > Aquatic > Freshwater > Wetlands > Sediment | place: USA... | reverse complement strand
GCGCCTTGGAACACATCTGGAACTCGTATTGAGCAATCGTTGACTGCCCGCAGCGGTGCGTCTATAGTGGGTTACGCCTCGCGACTAGGCGGGTACGTCCAAATAGGAGCAGGCAGCCCTCCGGGTGCGTGATGAACCTGCCAAACAGCCTGACCATTCTGCGCATTTTCTTTATTCCCGTGCTGGTCGTTGTCCTTTTGACCCGTGAACCAAACATCGCATTTTTGGGAGTGACAATTAATTTTGCCGAGTGGGGCGTGCTGATTCTTCTGGCCGCTGCGGCCACCGATTGGGCGGACGGTTACTACGCCCGGAGGCGCAGCGAAGTCACAACACTTGGAATTCTTCTCGATCCCATCGCCGATAAGCTTCTGATGTCCGCGGCATTTATCTCACTGGTGGAAATGCATCTTGTGCCTGGCTGGATGGCGGTGATCATCATCGGGCGGGAGATCGTGGTTCTTGGCCTGCGCAATATCGCCTCCGCCGAAGGGTTTACTATTCCCGCATCGGCACTCGGTAAAACAAAAATGGTCCTGCAAGTGATCGCCGTTTGCGCGGTGATCCTCGCGGCGAAGCACGCCATCATTCGTCCGCTTGGGGTACTGCTGCTGTGGCTGGTTGTGGGCAGCGCTGTGGTCTCTGCGTTTCAGTACTTTCAAAAGTTTTGGGGCCGTGTCGACGGCAGCGTAAAGCAACGCCGCCACCTGAGAATCCTCGAACGGCGCAAGAACGCCCAGGATGTCCCGACTGTCCAGTAACGATTGGCTGAAGCTGGTGGAGATTGCCCGCCGCGCGATTTCGAGCGTCGTACTAGAGAAACGTATTCCTGATTTTCCAGGTTTCCCCGCGACTCTTACCGAACGCAGAGGAGCGTTTGTCACCCTGTACCGGTCCGGAGCGCTGCGCGGCTGCGTCGGACAAGTTGAGAATCCCGGCCCGCTCGCGGACGTCGTCGCGCGTTCCGCGATCAGCGCGGCGCTGCATGATCCGCGTTTCAGCCCGGTTGGCGCCGAGGAAGTGGCAATACTGGACATCGAAATCTCGGTCTTGACCACGCCGGAGCTCATCCTGCTCGACGCGATTGTCGCTGGCCGGCACGGGCTTATGGTGGTGCGAGGACTTTCTCGAGGGCTCTTGCTTCCTCAGGTTGCCACGGAACGAAAATGGTCCGGCCAGCGGCTGCTCGAAGAAACCTGCGTGAAAGCCGGTCTACCGCGCGAGGCCTGGCGCGACCCCGCGACGCAAGTCTTCGGATTCACCGCGGAGGTTTTTTCGGAAAAAAAGCCGCGAACGATTTCAGGATGCTGAGAGCGTCGGCATTTCCCGTTCGGAAAGGAAAAAGGATCCGATTCGCCTTGCGGATCGGATCCCTTTTTTCAGCCTTGCGGATTGTGGATACAAAGCCTTACTGCGGTTATTCCAATTCTACGTAGTCGCCGATGTAAATTTCCTCGCGCACAGTCGTCAGCATGACCGTGGATGAATTGGTCCCGGTACGCAAAACGATTCCCTCGCCGAGATTCTGCCTCGGAAGGTTGTCCCAGTGGTAGGCAACGGGTGTGCTCCCGAATCCGTATGCCTTGTAAGCCGTATCCTGAACCTGATAGTCCGTCTCAATGTGCGTTCCTTGGTAACGGAACACGCGGAAGTAATCTCCTACGCGAACGCCCTGCCCGCTGCCGAGGTTAATGTAAACAATTTTACCGGCTCCCACGAGCACATCGAAATCCTTGCCTGTTACCACCATGGCCGTTTTCTTACCCGTGGGCGCGGCGAAAATATCAAACTTCATGTTGTGGAATTGAGGGGCCGGACGGGCCGCGAACGGACGCACAATGTCGCCGCGCTGGATCGGATCACAGACGACGTCCATCTCCGTCGTGGCGGTCTTGGCATCGACATGCACGACGCGCAACCGCCCGATATCCGCATACCGCGTGCCCATCGCGTGGGTCAAGGTCGCCTGGTACTTGAACCACAAGAGTGTAGCCGCCATGTCGGTGACCGGCCGAACGACCTCGAACTCGTCCCCGACTTTCACACCATGCTCGGCCCCTTGATTGATATAAATGTAGTCGTCAGCAACGAATGTGGTTTTGTAGCGCGAATTCTCACCGGAGATCACGTAGCTATCGTCCGGGACCCGTTTGTCGCTGATCAGGCCGGAACAATACATGTCGGCTTGCGTCGGGGTGCTGGAAACATACTGCTGCGCCCTGGCAACGCCGGTGGAGAACACAAAGCCGAGACTTGCTGTAAGTCCCACAGTCAGAAGACGATAGCTGATCTTTTTGTGCATGAAGACTGCTCCTTACATACGCAACTTTTAGATATCTCCACACCGCCCAAGGCTACCCATCAAAGCTAGCATTCGCCCCATGGACGGTCAAGAAATCGTGGGGGGACGCTTTACACATTTGTCACCCACGTGGTAATAGCCTAAAGTTCAGCTATCGGGGTGGAGAGCGCTTGAAGAGTCTCTTCGGAAAAGATCGGGTGTGCGGCGTTGTCGCCGCAAAGACGGCGCGCGAGATGAGGTCGCAGGTCCGCGTGGGCCTGCGCAAAACCCGCACGCTGGAATTGCGCCTCGACTATCTCCGCAACGCCAGGGAAAGAGAGACTTTTTTGTCCTGGTTGCGCCGCGAACGGCCGCGCGCCGCGCTCATCGCCACGTGCCGTCGGCAGGAGGGCGGGGGACTGTTTCAAGGCAGCCGGGAAGCGGAAATCGAGATCCTGGCGCAAGCGGCGCGCTCGGGCTGCGGCTGGTGCGATGTAGAAATTGAAACGGCCCGGCACATGGGGCGGGTTGAACTGGCTCGCGCGCTTTTTCCAGCGCGCGTGATGGCGTCTTACCACGATTTTCGCGAGACGCCGCGAAATCTGCAAGGAATCGTACGCCGGCTGGAGCGGGCGGGCGGGGATGCGATCAAGATCGCCGCGCAGTGCCGTACCGTTTCCGACAGCGTACGCATCTGCCGGTTGCCCCGCGGCCGCCGCGATGCCGTGGCCATACCGATGGGCGAGATCGGACTCGCTGGGCGAGTCCTGTCACTGCGCATGGGAAGCGGTTTGGCGTATGCGGCGGTGGATCAGGCCACGGCGCCAGGGCAGCTCTCCCTGGATGCGATGGCCGATCTTTACCGTGCCGAGCGAATCACGCGCCGCACGCGCGTATATGGCGTGATAGGGGATCCGATCGGCCATTCGCTTTCGCCTCTGCTGCATAACACGGCTTTTCATGTGCGAAAATTTGACGCCGTGTTTGTCCCGTTTCTTGTTCGGAATCTGCGGGATTTTTTGGGAGCGATGAAGGGATTTGGAGTCACGGGCCTTTCGGTCACGATTCCGCACAAGGAAACTATTCTGCGTTTTCTGGACGGCTGCGATCCCTTGGCGGCGCGCATTGGAGCGGTCAACACCGTTGTGGTGCGTGGCGGCGGGCGGCTGTACGGGTACAATACGGACTACGTCGGAGTCCTGCGCAGCCTGGAGCAGCGGATGCGCCTGGCGGGAAGCCGCGTGTTGCTGTACGGTGCGGGAGGCGCGGCGAGAGCGGCCGCGTTTGCGCTGGCGCAGGCGGGGTCGATCGTGTGTCTTTGCGCGAGACGTCCGGAACGCGCCCGCGCGCTGGCTCGTGCCGTCGGAGGGCAGGTGGTGGCGCGTGCCGCATTGTCGCGAGAATTTTTCGATGCGATTGTGAACTGCACGCCGATCGGAATGTATCCGCGCGGCGGTTCTCCGCTTAAGGGTTCGGAAATAAATTGCCGGATCGTGATGGACGTGGTCTACCGCCCGCGCGAAACGGAACTGTTGCGCTTGGCTCGCCGGAAGGGGATTGAAACCATTTCCGGAATGGAAATGTTTCTCGCACAGGGATTCGCGCAATATGAAATATGGACGGGCGAGCGAGCGCCGGAAGCGGCCATGCGCCGCGCGGTGGCTTCGGCGCTCGATCGTGAAGAAAAATTAAAGGGACGCCCCTCGTAACCGTTTGCGCCGGGGAATATTCGAGATTTCACCGAGAAAATTATGATCCAGCCTGATTTCAAGTCGTTCTGCAAGCTCGCGCGACAGGGAAATCTCGTGCCCGTGTATGACACGTTCACGGCCGATACGCTCACGCCGGTCTCGGCGTACCTGCGGCTGGCGCAGAACGCGCGGTACGCCTGCCTGCTTGAAAGCGTCGAAGGCGGGGAAAAGATCGCGCGATACACGTTTGTTGGCGCGAACCCCAGCGAAGTGTTCCGCTACGTCAACGGCGCGTGCGTGCTGGAAAGCGACAGCCGCACGTCCTGGGTGCAGGTGAATCCGCTCGACTATTTGCGCAACCGTGTGGAGCGCTATCGCCCCGTGCGCGTGCCGGGTCTGCCGCCGCTCGTAGCCGGAGCAATCGGCTATTTTGCCTACGATATGGTGCGGCTCATCGAGCGCATCCCGGACACGACGCGCGACGACGTCGGCATGGATGACGCCGTGATGATGTTTTTTCTGGGGCTCGTGGTGTTCGACCACGTGCGGCACAGGGTATGGATCGTGCGCAATGTGTTCACAGATGGCGAGGGCAGCCTGCGCGCGAAATACAATCAGGCCGTGCGCGAAATCCGCGCCACTCGCCGCCGCCTCGACGTCCCAGTGGCTTCGGAGCAGCCAAAGCACAGGAAATCGCGCCCGCTCAAGGTGACGTCCAATTTTTCGCGCGCCAAATTCCTTGCCGCAGTGAACAAGTCCAAGGAATACATCCGCGCGGGCGATATTTTTCAAGTGGCCATCAGCCAGCGTTTCGCTGCGAAAACCGACGCTGACCCGTTCGAGATTTATCGTTCCCTGCGCGTCGTGAATCCGTCGCCGTATATGTATTTCCTGAAGCTAAACGATCTCGCCGTGGTTGGCAGCTCACCGGAAATGCTCGTGAAAGTGCAGGGCCGCGAAGCGTTTTACCGGCCCATCGCTGGGACGCGAGCGCGCGGCGCTAATGAAAAAGAGGACGCAGCCCTCGAGGCCGAACTCGCGGCCGATCCCAAGGAACAGGCCGAGCACATCATGCTCGTCGATCTCGGGCGCAACGACTTGGGCCGCGTTTCGGAATATGGCACGGTGCAAGTCGAGAAGCTGATGTTTGTGGAGCGCTACTCGCACGTCATGCATCTCGTTTCGAGTTTGCGAGGGCGTTTGCGCGAAGACGTGGACTGCTTCGACGCGCTCGCCGCTTGTTTTCCCGGCGGCACGCTTTCGGGTGCGCCGAAAGTTCGCGCGATGGAAATCATCGACGAACTTGAGCCCACGCGCCGCGGCATCTACGCCGGAGCGATCCTGTATCTCGACTTCTCGGGGAATCTCGATTCCTGCATCGCGATTCGCACCATGGTCGTGAAAAAGGGCGTGGCCTACGTACAGGCGGGAGCGGGCTTGGTGGCGGACTCGATTCCCGAAAAGGAATACACGGAGACGGTGAACAAGGCGCGCGCGTTGCTTACCGCGCTTGAAATCGCGCATCGCGGGCTTGATCCAGCGCCGGGCGGGCATGCGGTGCGCAAGACACGGAAAAAGTGACCAACATCATGTTGTGAGGCGTTTGAGTAGCACAGGCTTCAGCCTGTGCCACTTACTTCTGCGGATGAATAATTAATTTCTGCACGCGCCAATTGGCGGTCTCCGCGGCATACACTACATTGTCCGAAGCGCAGGCGAGCTGGTGTGCGCCGGAAAACTCCTTGAGGTTGCGGCCGGATTTGCCAATCACGCCGAGCACTTTTCCATCGAGCGAAACTTTGAAGATGCGACCGGGGAAAGTGGTTTCCCCGACGTAAAGCACTTGATTTGAGCCCGGCGTGATGCAGATGGAATTGGGTGCGCCGCTGACCGCGGCAAGACGGTCGCCGGTCGGAGTGTTGCCGTTGACCGCATGCGTCCCGGGAACGGGAGGGACGTCAATCGTGAACATGCGCAGGAATTTGCCGTCGGTATCGAACACCTGAATGCGCCGGTTGGTGCGATCGCCCACGTAGATGTTGTTGTTGCGGTCGATCACGATGGCGTGCGGCAGACGAAATTGCCCCGGCGCCGTGCCCTTTTCTCCCCAGGATTTCACCCAGTCGCCGTTCTTATCGTACTTGGCGACGCGCGAGTTGACGTATCCGTCAGTGATGTAGATGTTGCCGTCCGAATCCCAGGCCACATCGGTGGGCTGGCGGAAGAGGCCATCGATGGCGGGGAGGGGAGGATCGGGATGGCCCCAGGGTTTGGTGTCGTCCTCAGCCCCTTCAAGACGCCGCCCGAATACCCACACCACGCGGCCCGCCTGGTTGAACTTGATCACCATGTCGGATCCTTTGTCGATGGCCCAGATGTTGTCGTCCTTGTCGATACGCACGCTGTGTGCTTCGGACCAGGCGTAAAGGCCCTTGCCGATTTCGCGAAGGAACGCGCCGTCCGGGCCGAATTCAAAAAGCTGCGCCGCCGCAGGCGCGTACGCCGGACCGTTCGCACTGTTGGACCGGGTGAAGACGAAGACGTGCCCCTTGGAGTTCACGGCCACGCCAGGAACTTCGCCGAAATTCATTCCCGGCGGAAGCTTGAAGAAATCGGGAACGGAGTCGAAAGCGAGTTCAGGCACATCTTGTTGTGCGATCAACGGCGAAGCGATGAGCACAAACAGCACAAAGAAAAATGTCTTCAACTTCATGGAAACCTCCCGGCAGATCTAAATTGGATTCCCTCATGAGCGTGGCGCGAGCCTACGACGGGAGTGGGAGGGTGTCAAATCCGATGAAATGCGGCATTTCGATGGTCACTTATTCGCGCACCTTGTTCACAAGATCTCAGTGCCGCGCTTCCATTACGGTAATATCCCAATGAATAAATACCTCGCATGGATTTACGGTCGATCAAACTTCTATGAAGCTTCGCTGTCCCAACTGCTCGGGAGAGGTCAAGAAAATCGAGTTGTGGCGAATTAGCACGGCATACTGCGAAAGATGCGGGTGGAATGTCGGTTTCGCCGCGAAAAACCTGCGACTGCATATTTGGGTCTACTGGAGTATTTCTGTATTGGGCTTCATCTTTGCATTGATGGTGTGGAGAGGGCCGTTCGGATTCTCTGGCGTTGCAATGATCTCTCTTCCATTTATTGTGCTTCCTGTATCGATGGTATTCGCAGCCAGGCACTATTTATCCAAACTTTCTGCCGTACCGCAACGACCAGAGCCCCAAACGGCAGCTACAGCGAAGACATTCCCAACGTATTTCGCTACAGACCCAGAGCAGATTTGGTCCGAGTATTACCGGCTTCGCAATTGGGCGAGACTGAGCCTGGTGACTCTTCTAGCCGCTCTCTATATGCTGATTCGGGTGGCCGAGAGTCTGTCGTTTGAACTAAGCCGTCTGCGGTTCGGCCTTCAAATAGCGATCATATTCTCCATCATTGGCGTCGGGGCGGTTCTCTTCTCTGTGCCGATGTTGAGGTGGGCGGACTGGAGATGCCCTCGTTGTGGAGAAAAGTTTGTTCAGCCCAAGAAATATTTCCTTTGGCCTTCGGCGCTCCTTATCCTCTTAGTGCTCGCCATCCTAGTTTGGCGCCTTGTATTTGACCCAGGCTGTTCAAATTGCAAGCTCCGATGCGGAACTCCGGTGATTTGATTCAGCCATCGGCAACTGCACCTGCACATCATTTTTTTCGTGTTTCGACACTTTGTTCGGGTGATTTTTCTGCGGCGCTTATCTGTTGCGCATTGTTCAACACGGAATCCGGGATGATCAGGCGCTGGACTGGTTTGCCGCCGAGGATGTGCGAGTCGATGATTTCGTCGACGTCCGCGAGCGTCACGCCGCCGTACCACACCGCGTCGGGATACACCACTACGGTTGGGCCAACCTCACACTGCTCCAAGCAGCCGGACTTGTTTGCGCGCACTTTGTCGCCGGGAATGCCGCGCTCGCGCAGTTTATCCTTGAACGCGCGATGAAGCTCGGCCTCGCCCGAAGGGTTGCAGCAGCCGCGCGGATTGCCGTCCGGGCGCTGATTGGTGCAGATGAAGATGTGTCTTTCAAACTTAGCCATGGGCCCCTTTTGGAAATTTCGCCTTGAGCGTTCATTGTACACGGTCTTTGTCAGGGCAGGTTTCGGGCTGTTGGGTTTGCGCTTTCCGGTGGCTGCAGAAATCGACAGGCTGAAGCCTGTCCTACTAAATTCGTGTACTATTACAGTGTAGGGGTGAATTTCAGGGGATTGGGGGCCAATCATACGGCCATCGCATGCGGGAGAGGAACATGAAGTCCCACTTCATTCGAGCCATCGCCATCGCAACCCTTTTTCTGGGATTGCTCTGTGTTCGGACGGCGTTTGCGCAGCAGCAGCCGCAGCGCGGGCCCTCTACCGCCGAAGAGCGCGCCCGGGCCGTGAAGGTCGCGCACGAACTCGAAGACGATCCACTCGCCAAGGACGCCAAGGACAATCGCGAATGGGTGATTCAGTGGATCGTGGATATTCCGGACATCACCGTGAATGTGTGCTTCGATTATTTCGGCAAGATGCCGAATCCGCCACGCGGCCATTCCAAGGAAATCGTCAGGCAGATGATCATTTCGAGCGCCGCGTTCATGATTGAGCACCCGGACAAAGCCAAGGACGAACAGGCCGTGGCCACGGCGGGCTTGCTCGGATCGTTGAAAACGTATCAGGCCATCCTCAAGCAGGACCCCGACGCGCGCTGGCCTTACGTGGATAAGATCGTGCAGATGCGCGATCAAGGCAAGCTCGACGACTTCGTCAGCGACACCCGCCGGAAATGCGCCCAGGATGAAGAAGAGCCCGACCCGGACACGATGCGTGCGGCGCGTTGATTTATCATCTTGATTTGTCCTGCGGGTGTACCACCCTTATAATTTAGGCTGAACTTTTGCGCAGGCAGCTGTGTGTGCGCGATCGGAAGCGGCGGAAAACTGAAGTGAGCTGCAAACGATGATCCTGCTTATCGATAACTACGATTCGTTCACCTACAACCTGGCGCAGTTCCTCGGCCAGTTGGGCGAGAAGCTAGAGGTGCATCGCAACGACAAGATTACGCTCGACGAAATCGCCACGAAAAAGCCGGCGCGCATTGTTATTTCGCCCGGCCCGGGCACGCCGGAAGAGTCGGGCATTTGCGTCGACGTGATCCGGCGCTTCGCGGGGCAGATTCCCATCCTGGGCGTGTGCCTTGGCCACCAGGCCATCGGATATGCGTTCGGGGGGAAGGTCATCCGGGCGCCGCAAATCATGCACGGCAAGACCAGCCGCATCCATCACGACGACAAAACGATCTTCAAGAATTTGCCGCAGGATTTTGTGGCTACGCGCTACCACTCGCTGATTGTCGAGGAAAAATCGTTTCCCGCCGAACTGGAAATTTCCGCGAAAACCGACGGGATCATCATGGGCCTGCGCCACCGCACCATGCGCGTGGAGGGCGTGCAATTCCATCCCGAATCCGTGCTCACCGAAGTGGGAATGCAGCTCCTGCAGAATTTTCTTTCGCTGCAGTAATTTTTTAGCGCCCTCCGGGAGCGGTCTCCATGTCCGCCGTATCGGCTGATCTCATTCGCGTGGAAGTGTGGTAGGACGAAGCGATTTTCTCAAAAATTGGCAGCGATTCCTCAAACAGGGGTTCCAGCGTGAGGAAACTCAGGCGAACCATCCGGCCTTCATAAGGCACGAAGTAGACCACGGCTTTCAGCGGCGCTTCATGCGCTGACATGTTCTTTCCGTGCCAAATCACGCGGACGCCGGTTCTGCCGTCCAAGAGAATTTCATTCTGGCTGATCTTCTCGTAGTCCTTGAACCGGCTCTGATACTGCGTTTCCGCAAGCACCTGGTAGGTGGCCAGGGTGCCGGAGAATTTCTCAGGCGTGACCATGAAAATGAGCGTTTGATCCGGCGAGGTAAGAGCGGCAATGATGTCTTTGCTTTGGCTTCGCAAGGTCTCCGAAGTCATCCAACCCTTCGGCACGGTCACCTGGAAATTGGCCGTCCGGTTTGTATACGTGACTCCCAGGAGCGTTTCGTCCACGGGAGTGGCGCCCGTTCCCGCGTCTTTGGCGCTCTTTGGCTGATTTTCCGGAAAGCCGATGGAAAGGATTTCAGCGCGCGGCACCTGAATGTTCCCGTAGGCTGTCTTGATCTGGAAAACGTCATCGGTGACGGCAATGACTTTGCCCGTCACTTTGTTGCCGTCCTTGAGTTGGATCTCCTCCGCGCGGAAGGTCGCGCAAAAGAAAATCAGTCCCGCAATCAGCATGATTCCAATTCTCTTCATGATCTTTTCTCCACTCTTATGAATCGCGGCTCGAACGGGGCTCGGCCTTGTTTCTTCCAATTGGACCAGCAAGTATCAAGAAGGGGGAAGTACGAGATTAGACACTGCGCATGAATGAGATAAGGGAGTCGAGTTTCGCGAGGGCTTTGCCGGAATCGAGGGACGCGGAGGCGAGCTGCGCGCCTTCGAGGAAATCGGCGGCGCGGCCGGAAGCGAGGATGGCTGCGGCTGCGTTGGCGACCACGATGTCCCGGCGCGGGCCGCGCTCGCCGGAAAGAATGGCGCGGATGAGGGCTGCATTGTGCGACGCGTCTCCTCCCGCTATCGCATCGAGGGGGGCGCGCTCCAGACCGAAATCTTCGGGCGTGACTTGGTAGATGCGCACCACGTCGCGGTGCACGTCGCCAACCGTCGTTTCGCCGGACAGCGAAATTTCGTCCAGCCCGCCCGCTCCATGAACGACGAAGGCGCGCTCGACGTCCAGCTCGCTAAGCACGAGCGCCACCTTCTCCACGACCTTGTCTGAAAAGACTCCGGCGATCTGCGCTCGCGCACCCGCCGGATTCGTGAGAGGGCCAAGCAGATTGAACGCGGTGCGCCCCAGGCGGCGGCGCGCCGGCATGGCGTGGCGCATGGCCGTGTGCAGCGCGGGCGCATAGAGAAATCCGATCCCGATCTTGCGAATGGCCTCGCCGACACGCTCCGGCGCAACGTCGAGCGAAACTCCCAGCGCCTCGAGAACGTCCGCCGAGCCGCATTTCGAGGAAATCGAGCGGTTGCCGTGTTTGGCGATGTGCACGCCCGCTCCGGCCGCAACGAACGCCGCTGCCGTCGAGATGTTGAATGTCCCGGAAGAATCGCCGCCGGTGCCGCAGGTGTCCACCAGCAATTCATCGGGGCGCGAACCGTTGGCGAATACGGAGGTCGCATGGCACCGCATGACGCGGGCGAAGCCGACCAACTCTCCGACCGTTTCGCCCTTCGCGCGCAGCGCCGCCAGGAGCGCGACGATGGTCTCTTCGTCTGAGCGCCCGGAGAGAATCTCTTCCATTGCAAGGTCGGCTTCCTGGCGCGAAAGGTCCGTGCCGGCTTCCACCTTTTTGATGAGCGAGTGCATCATGCGCGAGAGGGCCTCACGCTATGGCGGGAGGATGCTCGGAGGATAGAATACACAACCGCGCTGTTCCGAATTGGCATCCGCTGAAAACTCACTTGGTTCCTTTCGCCTTGCCCGGTTCGGGCGTTCCCTATAAACTCTTAAGTTTCCAATGTAACTAAATTCTAGCACTGATGGACGGACGATGAAGATCCACGAATACCAGGCTAAGGAAATTTTCAGAAAGTTCGGAGTACCCACACCCCGGGGAGAAATGGTCACCACGCCCGAGCAGGCGCGCGCCGTGGCCGAGAAGCTGGGAACAAAAATCGTGGTGGTGAAGGCGCAGATTCACGCCGGAGGGCGCGGCAAGGCGGGCGGCGTGAAACTGGCGAAATCGCCGGCGGAAGCGGCCGATCTGGCGAAGGCCATGATGGGCATGAAGCTCGTCACGCCGCAGACTGGCCCTGCCGGGCGCATCGTGCAGCGATTGCTGATCGAGGAAGGCCTCGACATCAAGCGCGAACTCTACCTCAGCATTCTGGTCGACCGCGCCGTCGCCGCACCGGTGATCATGGCGAGCACTGCGGGAGGAATGGAAATCGAGGAAGTGGCGCACAAGAATCCCGAGCTGATTTTGCGCGAGACGATCCTGCCGGCGACCGGATTGCAGCCTTACCACACGCGCAAGCTGGCCTTTGGGTTGGGGCTCTCCGGCGATGCGGCTGCTGCGGCGGGGCCGTTCCTGCAGGCGCTTTACCGCGCGTTCCTCGAAACCGATGCCTCGCTCGCGGAGATCAATCCGCTGATCGTTACCGGCGACGGCAAACTCGTCGCGCTCGACGCGAAAATGGCGTTTGACGACAACGCCCTCTATCGCCACAAGGACATTCTCGATCTGCGCGACTTGAACGAAGAAGATCCTCTCGAAGTCGAAGCGTCCACCTACAAGCTGAACTACATCAAGCTTGACGGCAACGTCGGCTGTATGGTGAATGGCGCGGGCCTGGCCATGAGCACGATGGACATCATCAAGCTGTCGGGCGGCTCGCCGGCCAATTTCCTGGACGTCGGCGGTGGCGCTTCGGCGGAACAGGTGAAGAACGCGTTCAAGATCCTGGTCAAGGACCCCAGCGTGAAGGGCGTTTTCATCAATATTTTCGGCGGAATTTTGCGGTGTGACGTGCTGGCGTCGGGCGTCGTGGCCGCGGCGAAAGAATTGAATCTCAAATTACCCGTGGTGGTTCGCATGGAAGGAACCAACGTGGAAAAGGGGCAAGAAATCTTGCGCAATTCGGGGCTGGGTTTGACCATTGCGAATGACATGAAAGATGGGGCACAGAAAGTCGTCGCGCTCGCTGGAGGTGCGCGATGAGCGTTCTCGTCAGTGAAAAGACGCGCGTCATTGTGCAGGGCCTGACTGGGCGCGAAGGCAGCTTCCACGCCGGGCAGATGATTGAGTATGGTTCGAAAGTGGTCGGCGGCGTGACTCCAGGGAAGGGAGGAACGAAACACGAGAACGTGCCGGTGTTCAACACCGTTTCGGATGCGGTTCGCGAAACCGGGGCGGACGCTTCCATCATTTTTGTGCCGCCGCCGTTTGCCGCGGATGCGGTGCTCGAGGCGATCGATGCCGGCCTGCCGCTGGTCGTGTGCATAACGGAAGGCATTCCTACGCTGGACATGGTTCGCGTGGCCGCCGCGCTGAAGGCTTCCAAGACGCGCCTGATCGGGCCGAACTGTCCCGGAATTATTTCGCCCGGGAAATGCAAGATGGGGATCATGCCGGGGCGGATTCACAAGCAGGGAAACATCGGCGTGGTGAGCCGCAGCGGGACGCTGACGTACGAGGCTGTGCATCAGTTGACACAGCTGGGTATCGGCCAGTCCACCTGCATTGGCATCGGCGGCGACCCGATTATCGGCACGACGCACATTGATGCGATCAAGCTCTTCAACGAAGACCCCGAGACGCAGGCCATCGTGATGATCGGCGAAATCGGCGGCGACGCGGAAGAAAAGGCTGCGGCCTACATCAAGGACAATGTCAAAAAGCCGGTCGTCGGATTGATCGCCGGGCAGACCGCGCCTCCGGGACGCCGCATGGGCCACGCGGGCGCGATCATCAGCGGCGGCGCCGGCACCGCTGTCGAGAAATACAAAGCCATGGCCGCCGCGGGCATTCACACCATTCAAAGTCCGGCGGACATTGGCGTGACATTGGCAGCAGTGATTAAAAAATAGGTAGCAGGCGGCAGGGAACAGGTGGTGGGGGAGCAAAGCGCCCCGAGTGACTTTACGATTAGGGAGAAATTCTGAATGGCTATTGAAAGAACATTGGCGATTATCAAGCCGGACGCTTTTGGCCGCGGATTGACAGGCGAAATTATTTCACGGATTCAAAAGGCAGGATTCCAGATCGTGGCCATCAAATCGCTGCGGCTTACGAAGAAAGAAGCCGAGTGTTTTTATGCGGTGCACGCCGCGCGACCGTTTTTCGGCGAGCTGACTGAATTCATGAGTTCCGGAAAAGTGGTCGTGCTTGCCCTCGAGGCCGAAGGCGCGATCTTGAAGTGGCGCGACACCATGGGTGCCACGGACCCCGCCAAGGCCGCGCCGGGCACAATTCGCCGCGACCTCGGCACCAGCATCGGAAACAATTGCACGCACGGGTCCGATGCTCCCGAGACGGCTGCGTTTGAACTGGGATATTTCTTCGCGGGCTACGAATTGATCTGAGATTTCACTCTTCCGATCATCTCACGTCGTAGGACAGGAGTCTCAAATCCGAGCCTGTCGGTTTGAATGCGGTGACCTGGAACTAGTTTCCTCCGCTCGTGTCGAGCACTTCGCCGCTTGCCAGGACGACTTTCTGAATCCACATTTCCGGCGCTCCACTTTTGGCGGGGAAGCCACTGATCGTGATCACGTCGCCCGTCTTGAGCGTATCTTTCGTCCATCCCGATCGCATCAAGTGATTCGGGCTGGTGAGCCCGCCTTGCCAGTTCTGGACGACCCCTTTGTCATCTTTGACGTCCAAAGAAATGATCACGTGGGGATTGATAAACTGGAAGTTGGTCACGGCGCCTTTTACGGTGACCGACTTTGTCGTGTCGTAGTTTGCCGTCCCGTGGTGGGCGAAGGCCACGCTGGAACCCAGCACAAAGAAAGCCAACAGAAAAAGCGAAACTGCGCGTCTGCGATTCATATGGAACCTCCCAGGTTTGCTTCTCCCTATTCCACTGCTGCCGAAGCGCCCAATCGCTTCAACACAAGGATGAGCTAAAGCGCCGGAGGCGGGCTGTGACCATGGTCACCGGTGGATGTGCGAAGCGTCACCCAATCAAAACCTGTTCTCGGACCTCAGGTTTTTATCGTTCGTAGTAGAGTCCCTGACAGATCAGATAGAATTGCAACCGCTGGAACCCATGCGCGAACTCGGACGAATGATGGTATTCGCGGGCGCGGCCCTCGCCGCGGTTGGTGCGCTGGTGTGGCTCGCCGCGCGGCCTGGAGGGTTGCCGTTGCGGCTCGGACGCCTGCCGGGAGACATCGCCTATCAAGGAAAACATGGCTCGTTTTATTTCCCCGTGGTCACGTGTATCCTGCTGAGCGTCGCGCTTACACTGATCCTGTGGCTGGTGCAATGGCTGAAAAGGTAAAACAATTCGAGCTGAATCTCGCGCCGGAGCGAAAAATCTGGAGCGTTTCGGAATTGACGGCGCGAATCAGCGGCGTGCTGACTTCGCAATTCTCGAATCTGTGGGTCGAGGGAGAAGTCTCCAACTATCGCCCCGCGCAGTCCGGACATCTCTACTTCACTCTGAAGGACGCGAAGGCGCAGGTGCGCTGCGTGTGTTTTCGTACGCAGGCGATGCGGCTGAAATTCCGGCCCGAGGACGGATTGAAGCTCATCGTGCGCGGATCGATCAGCGTGTACGAGCCGCGCGGCGAATATCAGATTTACGTCGAGCACATCGAGCCGTCCGGAGTCGGCGCGCTGCAGCTCGCGTTCGAGCAGCTCAAAAAGCGCCTCGACTCCGAGGGACTTTTCGACGAGGCGCGCAAGAAGCCGCTCCCCATGTTGCCCCGGCGCATCGGCGTCGTCACCTCACCGCGGGGCGCGGCCGTGCGCGACATTATTCGCATCCTGCGGCGGCGATTCCCGAACCTGCACCTGATCGTGTATCCCGTGCGCGTGCAGGGCGAAGGAGCAGCGGAAGAAATCGCCGCGGCCCTCAAATATTTCACTCGCAAACAATCCGTGGACGTCATTTTGCTCGCGCGCGGTGGCGGATCGATCGAAGATCTCTGGGCATTCAACGAGGAGTCCGTGGCGCGGGCGATCGCAGGTTGCACGATTCCGGTCGTAAGCGGCGTGGGGCACGAAACCGATTTCACCATCGCGGACTTCGTGGCCGACGTGCGCGCATCGACCCCTTCCGCAGCCGCCGAAATCGTCGTGAAATCGCGGCAGGAATTTCAGCGCCATCTCGGCGAACTGGAACACAAGATTTCGCAGCGCATGAAATACATTTTGCTCGAGTGGCGGCATCGCCTGAAGGCGCTCACGACGCACATTGGGTTTCGCCGCCTCGAGGATTTGTTGCGCCGCCACCGGCAGCAGACGGATGAACTGACCTCGCGTCTCGGCGTCGCTCTCGAAAGCCGCATCGAGCGGCTGCGCCATCGCCACACGATCGCCGCGACCCGCATCGCGTCGTTCGATTTGCGCGCGCGCATACGAACACTCGGCCTGCGCCTCGTGCAGCGCTCGGCGGAACTCGGAATGCGGATGGAGCGGTTCCTCGTTGGCAAAATCCAGCGGCTGGAGCGCCTGCGCGTGCAGCTGGACGAGCGCAGCCCGCTGCGCGTCCTGCAGCGCGGCTACGCCATCTGCACGGACGCCGCGGGAAACGTGGTGAGCGCCGCCGACCAGGTGTCCGTCGGCGCTGAGGTCAAAGTGCAACTCGCGCGCGGCCGCCTCGGCGCCGAAGTCAAAAGCCGCGAAATTCCAAAATCCTAACTCTCTTAGGTTTGCTCAAAGATTTTCTGTGTGCCCTCTGTGTTCTCTGTGTTGAAGGATTTTCGGAATTTAACACAGAAGGCACAGAGAACGCGGAGAAGCCCGGGCCGCCAAACAGCGGGAAAGAATTATTCGTCCGTTGTGCTTGCAACTTTCAGTACGGCCAGGAACGCTTCCTGCGGAATATCCACACGCCCCACGCGCTTCATGCGCTTCTTTCCTTCTTTTTGTTTCTCCAGCAATTTGCGTTTGCGCGTGATGTCTCCCCCATAGCACTTGGCCAGAACGTTCTTGCGAATCGCGGCGACGGTTTCGCGGGCGATCACGCGGCTGCCGATGGCGGCCTGTATGGGCACCTCAAACATCTGGCGCGGGATCAGCTTGCGCAAACGCGTGACGAGGTCCCGCCCGCGCTCGTACGAAAATTCGCGATGGCAGACGAGGGCCAGCGCGTCGACCGGTTCGCCTCCCACCAGCACGTCCAGCTTCACAAGGTCAGCTTCCTTGTAACCCGCCAGATGGTAGTCGAGCGACGCGTAGCCGCGCGAGGCGCTCTTCAGCCGGTCGTAGAAATCGAGCACGATTTCGTTGAGCGGCAGCTCGTACGTCAGCATCACGCGCTGCGGCGAGAGATACTCGAAATTTTTCTGCACGCCGCGTTTTTCCTCGCATAGCTGCAGGATCGCGCCGACCGAATCCTCCGCCGTGATGATCATCGCGGTGATCACCGGCTCTTCGATCTTGGCCATTTCGTTAGGCGGCGGAAATTTCGTGGGGCTGTCCACTTCGATGACGTCCCCGGCCGTGGTCGTGATCCGGTAGCGCACGCTCGGCGCGGTGGTGATGAGGTTGATGCTGAATTCGCGCTCCAGGCGCTCCTGGGCAATTTCCATGTGCAGGAGGCCCAGGAATCCGCAGCGAAATCCGAATCCGAGGGCCACGGAATTTTCCGGCTCGTAAAAAAACGCCGCGTCGTTCAGCTGCAATTTGCCGAGGGCGTCGCGCAAATTTTCGTAGTCGCTCGCCAATACCGGAAACAGGCCCGCGAATACCATGGGTTTAATGGCTTCAAAACCCGGCAGCGCCGGCGCCGGCCGAGCGGGATCGATGACAGTGTCGCCGACGCGCGCGTCGGCCACCTGCTTGATGTTGGCGACGACGAAGCCGACGTCCCCCGCGGCGAGTTCCTCGAGAACCACGGGTTTGGGCGTGAGCGCGCCGAGCGCTTCGACTTCATACACCTGGTCATTGAAGCACAGGCGGATCTTCATGTGCTTTGTGATCCGGCCGTTCATGACGCGCACCAGGACCACCGCGCCCCGAAAGGGATCGAACCACGAGTCGAAAATCAGCGCCTGCAGCGGCGCTTCCGATGTGCCGGTCGGGGCGGGAACGCGCGCAACCACCGCCTCCAGCACAGATTCCACGCCGAGGCCGCTCTTCGCGCTGATCAGCAGCGCGTCAGACGCGGGAATCGCCAGGACGTTTTCGATTTGTTCCTTCACCTGGTCGGGCTGCGCGGCGGGCAGATCGATCTTGTTGATGACGGGAATGATGGTGAGATTGTGTCCCGCCGCAAGGAACGTGTTGGCGACGGTTTGCGCCTCGACGCCCTGGCTCGCGTCCACCACTAGCAGCGCGCCCTCACACGCGGAAAGCGCACGGGAAACTTCGTAGGAAAAATCGACGTGGCCGGGCGTGTCGATCAGGTTGAGCTGATATTCGTTTCCGTCCTTCGCCTTGTAATGAAGGCGAATGCTCTTGGCCTTGATGGTGATGCCGCGCTCGCGCTCGAGGTCCATCGAGTCGAGCACCTGCGCGCTCATCTCGCGCTGGCTGAGCGCACCCGTAAGCTCGAGCAGCCGGTCGGCCAGCGTGGACTTGCCGTGGTCAATGTGCGCGATGATGCAAAAATTGCGGATGAAACGTGGGTCCATCAGTCAGCCTGCCGGCGCTCAGAATGCCACGCCGGTAAAAGTCTCCTGTTAAAAACGATTTGCGGGCGCGAATCAATTATCTTGCCGCCCAGCGCGGTTTGCGAACCGCTCCACAACAATTCAGTGTGCCACAACTGACCGCAGGCAGGAAGCAGGGCGGCGAAGTTGGCAGATGTTCGTCTCGGCTGTAGAACAAAAGCAGAGTCCTTGCGCACGTGTCTGTCGATTTGCGACAATCCCGCGAAAGGCAATCGCCATCCGCGGTTCTGGAGATTAGGTGACCCATGCCATCACAAAGGGCTGAAAGCCAGCGATCCACTTCCCCTAGCACATTTGGAAACTTTTCTGTGCCCGGAACCTGCGCGGGGGCGATTGTTTCGATCTGGTTGGTAGTCCCAGCTTGGATGGTGATTCCGATTGCACGTCCCTTTCTGTTTGGGACCGTGGGACTCGGATGTATTGTTGGCATGATCCCTCAGTGGAAGTACAGCAAGCAGCTGCACTTGCGGTTAATTTGATCTTTCGGAAAAGTGCCGACATGTCAGCCACGGAGGCAAAATGATGAAAACATTTTCCAGCTCCAAATATTCCGAAAAATTGTCACGCCGGGATTTACTCCTGGGCGCGTCTTCCGGTGTGGCAATGTCGCTAGCAGGAACAGCGCTTCCAGTCTGGGGTCAATTGCCCCAATCCGGCGCAACCGCCGATCACGCCGCGCCAAACCTCTCAATCTCTCCCGCATCCATGCCGAAAGCGTGGTCGGCCAAAGAGTTTCGCCGCCGTTGGCAGGGTGTCCGTCAAGGAATGAAGGAGAGCCATTTCGACTGTCTGATCGTGCCGCAACATAGCACACAAACGATGATTCACGATCGGCAGGACGGCGATGCGGACGTCCAATACCTAGTCGGCATACCGGCCGGATGGGTCATCGTGCCCGCGGAGGGGAAGATCGTCGCGATTTCCAGCCGCATCGGGTCCTTGCTTGCGGACAAGCGTCCCATACCCGGAATCGTTATGACCACTCTGTTCGCGGACAACGCTCCAGATATCGAAGTCCGTTTTTCGAATGAAGAAGGGTTATGGTCCCCTTTCATCATCGATAGCCTGAAGGAACTAAAGGCGGATCGGGCGCGGATTGGTGTCGGATCGCTCGAAAACATCTTTCGCAACTCGGAAGGCTCTGTCACTTACACGACTTTCGAACGTGTGCGACAAGCATTCCCGCAAGCTCAGTTCGAGTCGGCTGCGGATATCCTATGGCGCGTAAAGCTCGTTCACAGTGCCGAGGAAATTACGGTCCTCGAAAAGGCCACTGAGGTGAGCGAAGCAGGGGTGCAGGCCATGATTGACACGGCCCGCCCCGGGGCTGTTCATCGCGACGTGTGGCTCAAAATGTACAACGCCATGGTCCAGGCCTCCGGTGAGCGCCCGTGGCGGCTCAGCATCAGCGCCCGTGGGGCGGGGAATGCGAGTTTCGGTTTTCCATTGGACGATGTTTTTCACTCCGGGCAGATTCTCGGGCAGGAGTGTTCGGGGTCGGTTCTCGGCTATGGTTCCCAAGTGAACCATTCCGTGCTTCTTGGCTCGCCTGCGCCGGCAGACTGGACCTCGGCCGGCCAATACTGTCTCGATCTCTTCCAAACCCTGTTGGAGCGGATTGCTCCCGGGAAAAGCATCAAGGAGTTCTGCGACTTTTGCGGCGAGAAACTGAAGGCGCGTGGCGTTGCCAGACCGGGTGGTGTCCTGATTCATTCCAGCGGCCTGGCTGATCTGCCACGTTGTGGTCCCGGTCGCATGGAGGGTGGCGACGATCTGGTGTTTCAGGCCGGCATGGTGTTTGACCTGAAACCAAGCGTCCCGATCAAACAAACCCCAACACCCGCGGAATTTGGCGATTCCGTCGTTGTGACGGAAAAAGGCGCACGTCGGCTCGGGAAACGCAAAATGGAGCTGATTACTCTAGGGGCGTAGCGACACTCCAAAAAAGGACAGCAATAGACCGCGGTGTCGCAGAGCGTGCCTATCAAACGCTCACAGTAGCCGGTCAACCACGCACCGTATCAGGGAATCGCCACATCGGGCAGACCAATTCGCGGTCGGTTTGGCTCGCGAACCCGCAGCGGTATATAGTTGTTTTTTCCTGGGAATTGTCGATCCGCGGGTCTGAGTCATGAATCGAGAATTCCGTTTTCGACTCGGTGCAGCCTCCCGGTCGAAACCCATATGCGAATCCGGCTGAAATCGCCCAAGGCTCTGCAACTTCATGGATAACATGCGCGAAAAAATCGTCATCATCGAAGCGGACGAAGCCAGCCGCGCATCGTTAGTCGCGATTATGGAAAGCGGGGGCTACGAAGTTTCCGCATTTTCCAACTCCCGCGAGGGTCTCGACTCGCTGCAGCATTCCGGCGCGGACTTACTCTTGCTGGACGTAGACGTTTGCGCCGCTGACATGCTGAACGTTCAGGAAACGCTGGCGACGATTCGCGGCTCCAGCATCACATCCGCAGTTCGCGTCATCGTCCTGGTTTGCCCCGGCGCTGAAAACCGCGCTCTGGGCCTTGATCTCGGTGCCGACGATGCCGTTTCGCGCCCGTGGGAGGCGAGAGAGCTTCTGGCGCGCACCCGAGTGCAATTGCGGGCCCAGCGAGCCGACCGACAGCTCGCGGAACAGATGCACGTCGCGGTCGAGGGGCAGCAGATCGCGTATACCGCATTTGACGCGGTTGCCGTCACCGAGCGAATGGCCAGCAACGCCGAATCGCTCGATAAACGGCTGAAAATCGCATTCGCCGCGATCCTTGCAGCTGTAGTGGTGATGGCGGGAATCTATTTCCTATTCGCGCGCACGGTTCAAAAAGATCTCAAGAGCACGACCATCACGATTGCGCGTCTCGAAGGCGGGATTCTGCACCAACAAAGCCTGATTGCCGATGCGCGAAAGCTGCACGATGAGCAGGGCGGCGATCAGACCGCCCTCGCTCCCTCGGGAAGGGACGAGCTACAAAAGCAGGCGCAAGACCTGAAGGCCAAGATGGCCAACGCCGGTTCGGACCAGGGAGCCGCGTTGCAAAAACAGTTGGCCGATACGAACGCCCGCCTGCAGCGAATCGAGCGGGAAGGGGATTCTGCGGAAAAGCTGATTCGGGACGACGTGCAGAGCGTTTGTCTCTTGCACATTTCGGTCGCATTTCGGAACCAACAAAACGGCCAGCGGCTGCGCTACGCCGGCAGGAACGCGCAAGGCGAGCCTTTGCAGGACAGCGACGGCAATCCGATGCTCACCCTTGGAGGCAGCGGCCCCGATGTGAAGGTCGACGTATTCCGCACAGGATTTCAGGTGGGTAATTCCGGACACGTTGTCACCAACCGGCACGTTGCCGAGCCGTGGTGGAAAAGCGACGAGCTAGACCAAATGGCGGCTCAGGGATTTCAGGCTGAAATTTCCTCGATTCATGCTTATTTCCCAGGCGATCCCCGCGCATTCGCAGGCGAGATTCAGGAAATCTCGAAGGACACGGATTTAGCCACGATGCGGATCGACGTGCAAGATCTGAAGCGCCCCCTCCTTTCAATCGACTCGGGCAAGGAAGCCGCGGTGACAGGCGAGCCGATCGTCCTGATGGGATATGCCACGGGGCTCGCCGGCATCCTGGCGCGCACCGACGAAACTACGGCCCAACAGATCTTGACTCAGAGCGGCGGCGACGTTTCGCAAATCCTGGCGGAGCTGGCACGCCGCAATCTCATTCATCCGATCATCACTCAGGGCCACATCGGAGACATCCTTCCCGATAAAATTGTTTTTGACGCGCAAACAACTTCCGGAGGTTCCGGTGGACCTCTCTTCAATCTTCAGGGGAAAGTCATCGGCGTCACATACGCGGTTCTGAAAGGCTTCGGAGGCTCGAACTTTGGAATCCCGATTCGATTCTCGGAGCCGATGCTCTCGCCCTCGATAGCCTCCCGGCCAAACAACGAGCCAAATTGACGCTACGCGGCCCCATCCAAGTCACGGGTTCCGAACATTCATATCTTAAGCGGGGAATTGCTGCATTGAGCAGCCTGCCCGCGATCGGTTTGGCGCGCGAAGCCGCAGCGGTATATAGTTGATTTTGTCCTGGCCTAGGTCGATCCGCGAATCCGCGGTCGCAACTTCACTGAGGAAACTGTCTGAGCCCGCATGAGCGTGGATATCGCCAAACAACTGGAGAAAGCCAAGCGCTTCGTCGAAAAGGGCCGAATCGACGAGGCCATCGAAGCCTATCAATCCGCCCTGGCGGACGCCCCAAATAACCTCGAATCCATTCAGTCGCTGGGCGACCTCTTCACCATGCAGAAGCGGCCCGATCGCGCCGCCGTTTACTACGGGATGCTTTTTGACCGCCTTACAGCTCCGCGGGAAGAGCCCAAAGCAGTAGCTCTTTACGTGCGTTTTTTGAAGCAACAACAGCAGCCCCCGGAACGCGTCGCGCGATTCGCCCTCCTTCTGCAAAAGCAAAACCGCGCGGAAGAGGCCATCGAACAATTCACGGCTGCGGCCCTCGCCTACGAACTGACCGGCAAGGGCGAAGACGCGCTGGCGTGTTTCGTGCGCATCACGCAGCTCGATCCCGAAAATCGTGACCGCCACATCGCCGTGGCGGAATTGGCCGAGCGTCTGAATAACAACGCGGCCGCCGCCCGCGGATACTTGAGGGCGGGGCAGCTCTCCTCGCAAAATGATGCCGAGGCGGTGGAATTTTTCGCCAAAGCGCACCGCCTCGCGCCGAACGATCGCAGCGCGTGCCTGATGTACGCCGAGTCTTTGTTGCGCAAGGGGGACGCTGCTGCGGCCGCCGCGCTGCTCGCTCCGTTGAGCGAAATCGATAAGGACGTAGTGTTCCTGGAGACCTACGCCGAGGCGCTCACGCGCTCCGGGCAACTGGATGCCGCGCGCACCGTCCTCGAGCGCATGACGAATCAGGGAGCCGGGTCCGCGGAAAAATTTTTCGCTCTGGTGACCGAGTTTCTTCGCGCTGGCAAGGAAGACCAGGCCGTCGATCTCCTTGGCGCCACCAAGAAGAGCATGCTTGCAGCGCGCCGGGAATCGGAATTCGGTTCCGCTGTCGACCAGCTTGTAGAACGCTTCCCCAAATCATTGCGCCTGGCCCAGTTCTGGGCCGCGTTCTACGGCGAAATCAATCGCGAGACGAAGTATTTCGAGGCCCTCGGCCGCCTATTCGATTTGAATGTGGCGGGCAATAACCTCCCTGGCGCATCCGAAGCTCTTGAAAGGCTCGTCGAAATTGATCCCTACGACTCGCGCAATCAGGAACGCCTGGACTTGTTGAAAGGGCGCGTCGGCGAAGAGTTCCTGAGCCGCGTGAAGGCCCGGCTCTCCAACGTCGCCACGCATCGCAATGACACTCCCGCGATGGAGCGCCGCCAGGGCAAGAGCGGCGAACCGGTGAAAGTGGTACAGCGGGAAGAGGTTCAGACAGGTCAGACCCTTGAGGACCTGCTGGTGCAGGCGGAAATTTTCGTTCAGTACTCGCTTCAGTCCAAGGCCATCGAACGCCTGCAACGTATCGTGGAATTATTTCCCGGCGAAGCGGGAAATAACGAGCGCCTGCAGGGTCTCTTTGAAGCCGCGCACTGGTGGCCGGAGACAGGCAACGTCCCTGCCCAGAGAAAGCCCGTGGAGCCTCCGAAGCAAGTCAGCGAGGAGCCCGCGAGCCGCCCCACTACGGCTACGCCTTATGCTCCTGAAACCTTGCGCGATCTCGCGAAGATTTCGGAAATCAATCAGAACGTCTTCCGCCAGCCTTCCCCCCGCGCCATGCTGTCCGTGGCGGTGAATGAGGTCGGCAACTATTTGAAAGCGGCAAGATGCCTCGCGGTGGTTGGGCCGCCGGGGCAGCCGCCGCAAATGGCGTCTGAGTTCTGCTCCTCCGGCGTGGAGGCCTCTCCCGGCAGCCAGATCGTGCGCCTGATCGGCACAATCGAACGCGCCACGCCAGACCCGCTCGGCGGTTTGCCGCTCGAGGCCAAAGCAGCTCCCATTCTCAAGGAAATGGGACTGGAAACTTCCCTGGCCGTTCAGCTCACGGACCCGGAAACCCAAACCCCTGCCGGGATGCTGCTCGTGGGTTTCGCCGGATCGCACGCCTGGAAACCCAACGAAACTTATTTCCTGCAATCCATCGGCGATCAAATGCTTATGTGCGTGCACCACACGCGGCTTCGCACTCTGGTGCGCACCCTGGCCGTCGCCGACGAGAAAACGGGTTTGCTGGCGCGCGGCTCCTATATCGATTGTTTGCTCAACGAATCGCAGCGCGCACGAACGCAGGGCGTGCCGCTGGCCCTGGCTCTCTTGCAGATCGACGGCGGGCCGGAATTGCTCCGCCAGCATGGAGAGGGGCCGTTTGACCGTTACATGGAACAACTCGGGAAGGCCGTGCAAACAATCGTCCGCCAGACCGACCTCGCGATCAAGTACACTTCCTGGGCCCTCGCGGTGGTTCTGCCGGACACGCCGCTTTCGGGGGCGCAGACGTTCGCCGAAAAATTGAAGAAATCGGTCAGCGGATTGCGTCCTCCGTGGAATGGAGGGCAGCTGACGATGAGCGTCGCCGTCGCCGAGGCGCTCACCAAGCAGGATTTCGATAATGAGGACGTCGTCACCGATCTGATCAACCGCGTCGAGGCGGGGCTCGAGGAAGCTCGAAAGCGCGGCGGCAATGAAATTGTTTCCCTGGAATTGGCGAAGAGTTGAGGAGTGCGGATGGCCTACGAAAATCTGCTCTATGAAAAGCGGGAAGGCATCGGGTTCATTACGTTCAACCGCCCGAAGGTGTTGAATGCGCTCAATCGCAAAACGATGGAGGAGCTGCGCGATATTCTGACCGCCGCGCGTGAGGATGATGCCGTACGCGTCCTGATCCTGACCGGAGCGGGGGAAAAATCGTTTGTGGCCGGAGCGGACATCTCGGAATTGGCAGTGCAGACGCCGGTCAGCGGCAAGGAAACGGCCGCGTTTGGCCAAAGCGTGCTGCAATTGCTGGAGACTATTGGGAAACCGTCCATCGCAGCCATCAACGGTTTCGCGCTCGGCGGGGGATGCGAAGTCGCTCTCGCGTGCTCGATGCGCCTGGCAAGCAAGATTGCCAGACTTGGGCAGCCGGAAGTGAAGCTCGGTATCATGCCCGGCTATGGCGGCTCGCAGAGGCTCACGCGCCTGTGCGGCAAGGGAGCGGCGTACGAACTCTGCCTGACCGGGGAAATGATTTCAGCGGAAGAGGCGCTGCGCATCGGCCTCGTGAATCACGTGTACGAGCCCGCGGAACTTTTGCCCGCGGCGGAGGCCCTAGCGAAAAAAATCATTGCCAACGCGCCGCTCTCGATAAAGTTCACGATGGAAGCGATCGAGCGCGGAACGGAAATGCCGCTCGCGGAAGGCCAGTATATCGAGACGACGCTCTTCGGCCTACTTGCGGCCACTGAGGACATGCGCGAGGGAACGCGCGCGTTTCTGGAAAAACGGCCCGCGCAGTTTCGTGGAAAATAATGCGAAGGTGCGGCGTCAAAACTTATCCACATGAATAAACCCTTCCACGGAAAAGAAATTCGCGCGGCGGCGAATGCCGTGGGCTTGCGATTTGCGCTGGTGGTCAGCCGCTTCAACAGTTTCATTACCGATCGCCTTCTGGCGGGCGCGGTCGATGCGCTGGAAGCGGCCGGCGCGGACTCGGAAAACGTCGTGGTCGTTCATGTCCCCGGGTCGTTTGAGATTCCCCTTACGGCGAAAAAATTGGCCGAGGGCGGGCGCGCCGACGCTGTGATCGCGATCGGCTGCATTCTGCGCGGCGAGACCGCTCACTTCGATTATGTTGCGAGCGAGGTGGCGCGCGGCGTGCAACTCGCGCAACTGGACACCGGCGTTCCGGTGATTTTTTGCGTGCTCACCTGCGACACGCTGGAGCAGGCCATCGACCGCGCGGGATTGAAGAGCGGAAACAAAGGCTACGACGCGGGAGTTGCGGCCATCGAAATGGCCAACCTTGCAAAGCAGCTTCGCCCCTGGGACGCTGCGCGAGGCGCCAAGGCCGCTCCCCGCGGGAAACGCCGCTAGATGACGCTGCGCCGGAAATCCCGCGAGTACGCCCTGCAGATGCTGTTCCAGTGGGAAATGGGGAAACAGGACGCGCCGCGAATCGAGGAAGGCTTCTGGAAGAACGCGCGCGCGCAAAAATCCACGAGGGAATTCGCCAATCAACTTTTTGAAAGCGCCGCCGCCCGCGCCGCCGAGCTCGATCCCATCATTTCCTCGCACGCGCAGCACTGGCGCATCGAACGCATGGCCGCGATCGACCGCGCCATCCTTCGCCTGGCCCTCGCCGAAATGCGCGCCACGAGCACTCCCGCAAACGTCGTAATCAACGAGGCTGTGGAACTCGCCAAGAAATTTTCTTCCGAGGAAGCTTCCGGGTTCATCAACGGGATTCTCGACGCCGCCGCCAAATCGTACGGTGAAAAAACAGCCTCCACATAGCTCTCGCTTTAAAAGCTGCGGGAAAAGTGAACTATTTTGTCATTCCGAGCGAAGCGAGGAATCCCTCTTCGCTGTGGATTTCCGAACAGAGAGATTCCTCGCTTCGCTCGGAATGACAAAACGAGGGACCTATCTCGCCAGATTTGAAGACTGTTCCGCTCAAAGCCGGTGCACGATCGACCGCGTTTCCTCTAAAATTTTTCGTGTCGCCGCGGGGCTCCTCGTCTCCGAATACACGCGCAACATCGGCTCCGTCCCCGAGGCCCGCAGCATCACCCATCCCAGATCGCCGAGGTACAGCTTGATTCCATCGAGATTTTCGCGGCGAGCGACATCCCATTCGAGAACGCTCTTCACTCTTGCTCCGCTGAAATGCTCGATGGCGCGCTCTTTTTGCCCCGGCTTCAGTTCCAGATCGACGCGTCCGTAATGATGCTCGCCAAATTCCGCGTGCAGCAACGCCACGAGTTCGCCCAGGGATTTCCTATGCCACGCCATTACTTCCACGAGCAGCAGGGCCATCACGGTGGCGTCGCGCTCGGGAAGATAAAGCTTCGTTCCAATGCCGCCGGATTCTTCTCCGCCGAGCAGAATGTCGCGCTCCAGCATCAATTCGCAGATGTACTTGAAGCCGATCGGCGTCTCGAACACCTGGCGGCCGAGTTTTTCCGCGATTTTGTCGAGCATTTTCGTGGATGAAAATGTCTTCGCAACATCGCCTGGAATCCCGCGCGTTCCCGCCAGGTGCCACAGCAAAATCGAAAAAATCTGGTGCGGCGTGATAAACGTTCCGTCGCGATCCATTGCGCCGATGCGGTCGCCGTCGCCGTCCGCGCTCAACCCGGCGTCATATTTTCCGGCGAGCACCGCGCGGCGCAGCGCCTCAACGTGCGGCTCGATGGGCTCGGGATTTACGCCGCCAAACAGCGGATCGCGCGTGCCGCGAATTTCGTCGCAGGCGATCCCGTGGCGAGTCATGAGTTCGCGCAGGAGTCCGCGTGCCGCGCCGTGCATTGGGTCCACGACAAAGCGGAACTTCGCGGCGCGGATTCTGTCCCAATCCACAATTTTGTCGATGGTCTCCAGGTACGGCGAAAGAATGTCCAGCGTTTGAATGTGATCCGGCTGCGGCGGCAAAGGCGGCACGCCGTTGGCCAGCACGGTGGCAAGTTCCTTTTCCACTTGCGCGACAATCGATGGCAGCGCCGAGCTCCCATAGCTTGCCTTGAATTTCACGCCGTTCCATTTGTAGGGATTGTGGCTCGCGGTGATCATGATGCCACCCGCCGCGCTGCGCTGCCTCACGAGCAGCGAAAGCGCCGGCGAAGGACAGGCCTTTTCCGCGATCCACACCGGCATCCCGGCCATCGAAACGACTTCCGCTGCCGCGCGCGCGAACCGCTCCGAGCCGTAGCGCGTGTCGTAGCCGACAAGCACGCCCGCACCCGGCTTTTCCGCGCGCACCACATACCGCGCAATCGCGCACGCCACCTTGCGCACGTTCGCAAACGTGAAATCCTCGGCGATGACGCCGCGCCACCCATCCGTCCCAAATCTAATTGTGCTCACAGCTCAAAAGTATAAGCGAAGCTCGCAGGCGCGAACAGTAGCACAGGCTTCAGCCTGTGGCTTTTTCGCCCACACCTATGCAATCTTCACAGGTATAGCCCTTGTCACGTACCCCACGGCATTGATCGCTAAATCGGAATTCGAGGGAATTTGGACTAAAGTAGGCGGGAAATTTTCTCGGCTTCCAGCCACTTCACGATTTTTCCGACATCCTGCGCACGCTCGCGCGGGCAGAGCAGCAGCGCATCTTCAGTTTCCACGAGGACGAGATCGCGAATCCCAACCGCGGCGACGAATTTCTTCGGGCTCCAGAAAAAATTTCCTTGTGCATCCAGCGCGACAAATTTTCCCGCCGAAACATTTTCTCCGGCTTTCCTGGCGAGCAATTCGTACACGGCGGTCCAGGAGCCGATGTCGCTCCAGCCCACTTCCGCGGGCAAAACGAAGACGCTGGGCGCGGAAGCGCGCCGTGTGGCCGGTTCGAGGATGGCGTAATCCACGGAGATGTTTTCGAGTTGCGGGTAAATTCGCGCCAGCGTGCGCGCATAGCGCGGCGTGCCGATTTCGCCCGCCAGCCGCATCAGCGCGTCATGCGTTTTCGGCAGAAATTTCTCGAGGTTGCCGAGGAACGTCGATACACGCCAGAAAAACATTCCCGCGTTCCAATAATACCGCCCGGAAGCCACATATTTCCGCGCTTTCGGCACCGCTGGCTTTTCCGTGAATTGGCGCACCGCAAAAACGGGAATGCCGCCCGCGTCCGCCGCTTTCCCCCGCGCTCGCTCGATATATCCGTAGCCCGTCTCGGGCCGCGAGGGCGGAATGCCCAGCACCACGAGCGATCCCGCGGCGTGCGCGACGTGCAGCGCGGCGCGCACGATCCGCAAATACTGAGCCGGCTTGGCAATGTAATGATCGGCGGGAAGAACGGCCATGAGCGCGTCGTTTTCCTTGCCCAATCCGCCATACAGCAAATGTGCGGCCGCGAGGCCGATCGCCGCCGCTGTATTCCGGCCAATCGGCTCCGCGAGGATGTGAGCGGAAGGAACTCGCGGCATCTGCTTTCGCACAGCCGCTGCCTGCTCGGAATTTGTGACGACCCATTGGCGCGACGGCGGAAACAGAGGCGCAAGGCGCGCGGCGGTTTGCTCGAGCATCGTGTCGCTGCCGACGATATTCAGCAATTGTTTCGGAGTCCGCGTGCGGCTGCGCGGCCAGAAGCGTGTGCCGCGGCCTCCCGCGAGGATGACGGCGTGCGCGGCCAGCGTTTCCCGGCTCGGTTCTTTCGTCACAGGTGCACCACGCGTGACCACTCCGCTTCCGCGATGCGCTCGTCGGTGAGCCGTTGCACGAAGCCGTTCAAGTCCGGCACGTAAGCGCGCAAGAGTGTCGTGGGAGAATCGGGCGCCAGTTGGTATGCGCCAAGCGCCGCAGGCAGCAGCCAGACCTCCGCCGGTCCGAATGATTCGCCGCCATCGGCGAATTCAATGCGTCCATTGCCTTCGAGAAAAATGAGCAAGTCAAAATGCTCCGGAGATGTCACGGCGGCAATCCGCTCTCGGAATTCCCAGCGCTCGGCCGCGAAATACCGGCACGCCGCGTAAAACGTTTCGGTGACCGCCCCGCGCGTGATGCGCACCGGATCGCACAGCCCGCCGCCCGCTGCCTCTCCGAATTGCATCACCTCCAGCGCCTGCCGTATGTGCAGCGCACGCGGCTTGCCGTCAGGCCCCACGCGGTTGTAATCGAAAACGCGATAGGTGATGTCCGAGTGCTGCTGGATTTCGCACAGCACCATGCCGGGACAAATCGTATGGGCCGTCCCCGCAGGCACGAAAACAGCGTCGCCCGGATGGACCGCGACACTGGCGAGACAATTCTCCGCGGTGCCATCGACGACGGCGCGCTGAAACGAATCACGCGTCACCTTCGGATTCAGCCCCACGCGCACAGCCGCTCCCTCGCGTGCGCTCACCACGTACCACATCTCGGTTTTCCCGACGCCGCCCGCCACGGACTCATGCTGCTCCGCGTACGTGTCGTCCGGATGCACCTGCACCGAAAGTTTTTCTTCCGGGAAAATAAATTTCACGAGCAACGGAATGCGCGGGAGTCCGCGCAAGGTCGTGCCAGTCCATTCTTCAGGGAGCGTTGGCCAAACTTCGCCAAGCGTGCGCCCCGCAAATTCTCCCGTGGCAAATCTGCACTCGTTGCCCGTCAGCCACACTTCACCGACGGGTTCTTTTTCCTGGGAGCGTTCCGGAAACAGGGGAGAGAGGTCGCGCGCGCCCCAAATGCGAGGGACGAAAATCGGGGCGAGCCGCGCAGGCACTCGCCCCAATCGGTTGGTTCCCGAATTCACCTGGCCGCTTCCGCCATGGAACAGAATTTTTCGAGGCGCCGCAGCCCTTCCTCGATCCGTTCGATCGAAGTCGCGTAGGAAATCCGGATGTGGCCAGGAGTTCCGAACGCGTCGCCGGGCACAGCGACGAGATGCTCGCGTTCCAGCAATTGCTTGCAAAGGGCGGTCGAGTCCGCGATCCCGTTCCCGAGGTGAGCCGAGAAATTCGGAAACGCGTAAAACGCGCCGCCCGGCTCGACGCAAGTGACGCCCGGAATCGCGCGCAATCCGGAGACAATGCGATTTCGCCGCCGCGAATATTCCGCCAGCATGGTGGCGACAGTGTCCATCGGCCCTGTGAGCGCTTCCAGTGCTGCGTACTGCGAGATCGAAGTGGGATTCGACGTCGACTGGCTCTGCACTTTGATCATTGCCGAAATGAGCGGCGCGGGCGCCAGCGCGTAGCCTATGCGCCAGCCGGTCATCGCAAATGTCTTCGAGAGCGAGCCGATCACGATGATATTCGGCTTCGTTCCCGCAACGTTCGCGAGCGACCACGGTTTTTCGCCGCCGTACATGAAGTGCGAGTAGCACTCATCCGTCATCACCCAGACGTTTTTCGCGCGGCACACTTCGTAAATCTTCACGAATTCGTCGTTCGGTACGACCGCGCCGCTCGGATTGTTCGGCGAATTCACGATCAGCAGCTTGGTCCGCGGTGTGATCGCCCGCGAAACCTGTTCGGCGCGCAGGCGGAAACCGTCGGACTCATCTGTATTCACCGGCACCGGCGTCGCACCCGTGTAAAGCACCTGCTCCGGATAGCTGACCCAATAGGGCGCGGGGATCAGAACTTCGTCGCCTTTTTCCAGAAGCGAACAAAACGCGTTGAAGATGGCGTGCTTGCCTCCCACCGTGACGACGCATTCCGGCACCGTGTAGGACGACCCGAATTGCCCCGCGTGCCATTTGCAAATCGCTTCGCGCAGCGCGCCAATTCCCGGCGTCGGCGTGTACTTCGTATAGCCCTTTTCGAGCGCGCGAATCGCCGCGCGTTGAATGTGTTCTGGAGTCGGAAAGTCCGGCTCGCCCGGGCCGAAATCGGCAAGGTCCGCACCCTGCGCGCGGAGTTTTTCGGCCGCCGCCAGCACGGCGGAGGTGGGCGAGATAGCAATGCGATTGACGCGAGCTGCGAGTTGCACGATATGACTCTCCTTTTGGTCTGGTTCGAGTAGCAATGGCATCCGCCGCGGCGGGTGATTGTGCTACTAAAGAATTTTAGCGCGCAGGCGCTCTTCCACCACCGCCGGTACGAGCCCCGTAATCGGCCCGCCCAGATGCGCGATTTCGCGCACCAGCCGCGAACTGAGAAAACTGTAAGCCACCGCCGGCATCATAAAAACGGTCTCGACATTCGGATTGAGCTTGCGATTCATCATGGCCATTTGCAATTCGTACTCATAGTCCGAAACCGCGCGAATCCCGCGCAGGATCACATTCGCCTCGCGCAGCCGCGCGTAATCTACCAGCAGCCCGCTGAAGACATCGATTTGCACGTTGGGCCACGGCTTCGTAACCTCGCGTAGCATTTCCACGCGCTCGTCGATCGTGAACAGCGGCTCTTTGTCCAGGTTCCGCAGAATGCTAACCACCAGGCGGTCAAATATTTTGGCGCCCCGCTCGATCAAGTCGAGGTGCCCGTTGGTCACCGGATCGAACGATCCCGGATAGATGGCCAGGACATTTTTCATGGATTCGCCCGCACGCATCCTTCTGCTTCCCAACTATTGTAGCGAAAATCGAAGCGGTTTACGCAAGGGAATTGGTGGAGGCAAAATCTCCGGCCGGGGATTTTTTAAAGAGGAGCACGCAGCAATAAAAAGGCAACGGGCCATATTCCAGGACAACCATTTCACCGGGCATGGCCTCTCTACTACAAACTCTCCCTCACTGCTTAGGTGAGCTCTCCGATTTCGAGCCGTCCGACGAGCCGGTGATTTCCTTCGGGATCAGGCCCTCTTTGACGGTGACGAACGTCCTGCCATCGGGGAGCACGACCGTTCTGATTCGCCCGTAAGGCCGGCCATTCTTAACTGGCATTAGGGCGACGGTAACTTCATCCCCAGGCTTGAAGGACGACTTCCCCCAACCAAGACTGACCATTTCTGCGGGATTTTGAGTCTCTGCAATCCAATGCACCAACTGGCCGCTTTCATTCTTTACGTCAAATTGAAGGAGGCAATGAGGATTGGACCAATCCCATTCCGTGACGTT
>Ga0187817_10000054_pt1 | contig 33361 bp, 29 predicted proteins | sample NC_wetland_sal_i_17_FD_132431 | JGI IMG/M metagenome (GOLD analysis project Ga0187817, IMG submission 132431) | Wetland sediment microbial communities from Neuse River Estuary, North Carolina, USA - SO4_2 | ecosystem: Environmental > Aquatic > Freshwater > Wetlands > Sediment | place: USA... | reverse complement strand
TCGGGGGCGTAAACCTCGACCTGCATGATGGGCTCGAGCAGCGCGGGGCGGGCCTGCTTCATGGCTTCCTTGAACGCGAGCGAGCCCGCGATGCGGAAGGCCATGTCGCTCGAATCCACATCGTGATACTTGCCGTCATAGAGGCTGGCGCGGAAATCCGTGACCGGAAATCCCGCCAGGTAGCCGCGCTCGGCGGAATCGCGGATGCCGCGTTCGACCGAGGGAATCCAGTTTTTCGGGATCGAGCCGCCGAAAATATCGTCGACGAATTCGATTCCTTTGCCACGGGGCAGCGGCTCCATCTTGATGCGGCACAGGCCGAATTGGCCGTGCCCGCCGGTCTGCTTCTTGTGTTTGCCTTCCGCGTCGGCTTTGCCGCGGATGGTTTCGCGGTAGGGGACCTTGGGAGGATGGATTTTCATTTCGACGTGGTAGCGCTTGCGGAGTTTGGCGACGACAACTTCGATATGCTGCTGGCCGGCGCCGGAGAGCAGGAACTCCTTCGTCTGCGGATCGCGACCGAAGCGCAGCGCCAAATCCTCCTCGAGAATTCTGTGGATGGCCTGGCCGATTTTGTCCTCGTCCGCACGGGTCTTGGGCTCGACGGCGAAGGTGATGGAAGGCTCGGGAATGCGAGCGGGCACGTAGAAAATCGTGCCGTTCTTGTCGCCGAGAGTCTCGCCCGTGGTCGAGTCTTTCAGTTTGGCGACCGTGCCGATGTCGCCCGCGTGTAGGTCTGAGACGGCCGTCGCGGTCTTTCCCTGCATGGTGGAAATGTGCTGGAGGCGCTCCTGCGTATTGCGGTTGTAATTGTTGAGCGTGGCGTCGTTTTTCAGCACGCCCGAGATGACTTTGAAATAGGTGATGCGGCCGGCGAAAGCGTCAGAGAGCGTCTTGAAGACGAAGATTGAAAGCGGCTCGGAATCCGCAATCTTGCGGTCGAGCGTATCGCCCTTGTGGTCGGGCGTCTTGTGGCCGGCGGCTTTTCCGCGCACAGCGGGCGATGGGAAAATTTCGACCAGAAAATTGAGGATCGCGTCCGTGCCGATATTGTGGAGCGCGGAACTGAGCAGCACGGGGAAAATACGCTTGGCGAGGACGGCTCCGCGCAGGCCTTTCTTCAGGTCCTCGACCGGTAGGGTGCCCTTGTCGAAGAATTCCTGCATCAATTCGTCGTCGCCCTCGGCCACCATTTCCACCAGCGTTTCGTGGGCCGTTTTGGCTTGCTCGGCGAGGTCGGCGGGAATTTCCTCGATTTTGGCTTTGCCGTCGCCATCGGGCGCATAGAGCAGCGCTATCATGCCGATCAAGTCCACGACACCTTTGAAGTTTTTTTCCTGGCCGATGGGCAATTCGACCGGCACGACGCCGCGGCCGAAGACCTGTTGGAGCGAATCGAGCGAGCGCTCGAAGCTGGCAAGCTCGCGGTCCATCCAATTCAGGACGAAGGCGCGCGGCTGATCGTATTCGGTGGCGTAGTCCCACACTCTCTCGGTGACCACCTGCACGCCGGCAGCCGCGTCCACGACGATCAGCGAAGCATCGGCGGCGATGAGCGAAGATTTCGTTTCGTTGATGAAGGTGGTGTAGCCGGGCGTATCGAGGAGATTGATCTTGGTTTTCTCTGCCTGCCCGGCGGCTTGCCATTCGGCGTAGGCCAGGCCGGTGTTGATGGAGATTTTTCGCGCGATTTCTTCCTCGTCCCAGTCGGTGGTGGTCGAGCCGTCGCTCACTTTTCCCAGCCGCGGCGTCATCCCCGCCGTGAAGAGCAACGACGACACGAGCTGGGTTTTCCCCGTGTCGCCGTGGCCTACAATGCCCACGTTGCGGATCCATTCGGTGTTATAGGATTTCATGTTTCACCTCGAAGGGAATTGGAGAATTGAAAAGGGAAAATGGAAAATGGGAAAGACGAACGCGTGAAAACCGAATTAATTGCGGTGCGGATAGGCATTTCGTGCGGAGATAATTCGGAGCGCGAATTCGAGCTGTGCAAACGAACGAACATCACGACGCCGCCCCCCGGCGGATGCGCGCGATGACCCTGCGGAATGCGGATGCTAGCACACGGATTGGCATGCATTCAACCGCGGAAGATAGGCCGAGGATGCCGCGGCGAGGGATGGGCAGAGACCTGCCGCCCTAAAATTCCGGAAGCTGCGCTGGCTCAGTTTTCGAGCTTGAAGCGGCTCGACGCCAGGTTGTAGAGGCGCCGCCAGAGCAGGCGGTTAATCGTCACCACCATCGCGGCCATCAGAATCGTGGCTGCCAGCAGCACGCGAAAATTGCCGCTATCCGTGGCGGCGCTGATTACGGCGCCGAGCCCGGTGGTGAAATACGTGTGGCCTCGAAAGTGAAAATACTCCGCGATGATGCTCGCGTTCCACGCCCCGCCTGACGCGGTGACGAAGCCCGTGATCAGAAAAGGGAAAATTCCCGGCAAAAACAGTTCCCGCCATCGCTCCGTCCTGCCGAAACGGAAAACGCTGCATACTTCTTTCAAATCCGTAGGAATCGCAATCGCACCGGCGATCACATTGAAGAGAATGTACCACTGCGTCCCAAGCAGCAGCAGGACAATGGACCCGATCCCCAATCCGCCGCCGGCGCGAATTAGCACCAACAAAATAATGGGAAATAGAGCCGTGGCCGGCACGGACGCCGCAACCTGCGCGATGGGCTGAGCGATGGCGGAGAGCTTCGGCTTCAAGCCGACGATGATCCCCACGGGAATCGTCCACAGGCCTGCGAGGAACAAAGTGAACATCACACGCAAGAGCGTCGCGCCGGCGCCAAGGAAGATGCCGCGCAATTCCTCGCGCGTCAGATGAACAAGAAGCAGAACCATCTTGCCGCACGCGTATATGATGCCCGCCAGCAAGACTGCCAGCGCCAGCCGTGTGATCCATTGAAGAATCTTGTTTGGCTCATGATAAGGGCTTGCCGCAGCGCGCTTCTTTGCGAAGTACAAACCCATGGATTCGCGCGCCGGCCGAATAGTGAATCGCGCGACGAATGGCAAAAACCTCGAGCTTCGCAGCAAGTTGAGCACGGGCGATGTGGGCGCGTCGGCGGATTCGACTTGCTCGAACTTGAATTTTTCGGCCCAGGCAATCACCGGCCGCCAGACGATTTGGTCAATCAGGATGATGATTCCGATCATGACGCCCAATCCCCAGCAGATCGCCCGCATGTTCCCCGCGTTGGCGGCAGTTTGCAGATAGGAGCCAAGGCCGGGCAAGCGCAGGTCGCGGTTTCCCAGAGTGAACATTTCGCAGGCCATCAGAAAGAACCAGCCGCCCGCGACGGACATCATGGAGTTCCACACCAGCCCGATGACCGCGTAGGGAAACTCCATCTGCGTAAATCGCTGCCACCAGCTCCAGCGGTAAATTTCCGTCACTTCGCGCATTTCCCGCGGAATGCTTTTGAGCGAAGAATAGAAGCTGAACGTCATGTTCCACACCTGCCCGGTGAAAATCAGCAGGATGGAACCCAGCTCCACGCCGAGCTGCCTCGTGGGAAAAAGCGCCACCATCGCCACCATCACGCCGGGCAGAAAGCTCAGGACAGGGATAGACTGAAGCGTATCGAGGAGCGGCAGCATGAATTTTTCGGCGCGCGCGTTGTAAGCCGCGATGTAGCCATAAACCAGCGTGAAAGCGAGGCTGCACACATAAGCGGCCGCGATGCGCAAGACGGAAAACATGGCGTACTTCGGCAGCGCGCTTGCCGACAGACTGATTTCCGTTCCCGCGTTTACGGGCGTGAGCCAGTAATGCGTCATCGAAAGCAGCGCATAAAAAAGGCCCAGCGCCCCAAAAATGACCGGCAAATCCCGGAGGAGCGAGGGAACGTTGGAGGGAATCGTTCCCCAGGTCAGAACCCCGGGGGATGCTTTGGGAGATGGCGAAGGCATCAGTGTAGGGCGGCGCCCTCTTCGGAAGTTTCGTGACTTTCGTGCTGGTGCAGACGGAGAGTGTCGGTCTCCGGGTCGTAGGTGAAAAGTTCGGCGTAGCGGCCCCAGTTGAGCGCTGTTTCAATCTGCTGTTCCACTTCCGCTTGCGGGAAACGTTCATCGAGCAGATCGCGGAAGAATTCGACTGGCATGGTGTGATCGGACTTCTTTTCAAGAGCGGTATGCATTTGTTGCAGCAGGGAAGCGCGGGCGAGGACGGCTTCACGAAATAGCTTCTTGCGGGTGGGGATGTCCGCCTCGGCGTACGCGCGACCCTCCGGCGTGATTTTGATGTCTCCTTCTTGCGCCGTCGCAAATCCGAGGAGCGTTGCCGAATCGAGAATCGGCAGCAGGTCGTCCACCTCGAGGAGGAGTTCTTCGGCCACGTGGTACAGATCCTCCTCGCCGCCGCGGTCCTGCAACAGCTCCAGCAAGCCCGCCATTCCGCCCGGGCGCGAGTGCGGCAGCATTTGCGTCGGCGCTCTCTCCTTGTGACCGATCTTCGACGGCGGCGCGAGCTCGAGCTCCGGCTGCGTCATCACTTTGTAGATGTAGTCCACATAGAGAACGAACGCACCCGACTTGCGGTCGCGCGGATGTTGCAGCGGCACGCGAAAATCCGCGCGAATTCTGGCGGGATTGCGCCCGAGGACGATGATGCGGTCCGCGAGAAGGACCGCCTCCTCGATATTGTGCGTCACAATGAAGATGCTGCGCGTGGGCACTTTTTTTGCCAGCCATAGCTCCAGCAATTCGCCGCGCAGGTTTTCAGCCGTCAGCACGTCCAGAGCAGAGAACGGTTCGTCCATAAACAGAATTTCCGGCTCGACCGCCAGAGCCCGCGCGAAGCCGACCCGCTGTTTCATGCCGCCGGAGAGCTCCTTCGGAAATGCGGATTCAAATCCATGCAGCCCCACGGCGCCGAGCGCCTTGAGCGCGCGGCGATGCCGGTCGAAATGTGATAGGCCGCGGGCCAGCAGCGGCGCTTCGACGTTGTCAAGCACCGTCAGCCACGGGAACAGCGCAAAACTCTGAAACACAATCGCGACGTTTGGCTTGCTCTGCCTCATGGGGTTCCCGTGCCAAAGCACTTCTCCGGCCGAGGGCGCTCCCAGCCCCGAAAGGATTCGCAGCAAGGTGGATTTTCCGGAACCCGATGGCCCGAGCAGCGCGATGATGCTATCCGGCTCGATCGAGAAATCCAGCGGAGCGATGACTTCAATTTGGCGTCCATCGGGCTGTTGAAAACTTTTCGAGATTTGCCGCGCCTCGATAATCGGCTCGATGGCGACAGCGGGCGGCGCAAACTCCGTGGTCACTTCGCCGCTCTCGCCCGGGACGGCGCAATAGGGCGCGCCCTCGCCCGCTTGCACCAGTTCGTCCATGAGGCATTGCCAGGCCTCTTCGGGCAGGGCGTCGAGGAAATGGTTGCGCTCGCCCGGGCTCATCGCGTCAATAATCTCGCGCATTTCGGGGCGTGGCCGCGAGTGCAGCAGGACGTAGGCGTGGTAATACGGCAAATGAACGATCAGCGACGCCGCAACATCAATGGGCATTTCGTGAAAGAGGATTCGCTGCTCCTCGTAGGGCACGCTCATGAGGAAATCAGAGGCGGCGCCGGCGCCGAGCGCGTGCAACTGTTCCACCAGTTGTCTCCATTGGCGCTGGGAAAGGAGGGCCCGGAGCTTTCGTGTGTCCTGAGGGCTCATGTTGGCAGGGGAGAGCCTACTACGATTCTGCGCGAACTGCGAAGTGCCCAGCCCGACTCAGTCCGGTCGCGCGGGGAGGTTTTCGGGGGGTAACCAGGGTGTGCAGCACTAGCTAATCACCGGCTACGGGGCTTGCTTCTTTCGCGCACGCGATGATGCGGGCGGCAACGGGCTTGAGCCAGAAAAGCGCCATCAGCGCCGCTGCCAAATCGCAGATAATCATCGCCCAGAAAACGCCCACCCAGGAGCCTGCTTTCACCGATGCCCACGCAGCCACCGGCCCGGCAAAAATGGATGCAGGGCCCGCGGCGGTTAAAACAATTCCGTAGTTCGTGGTGGCCCACTTCTCCCCAAAAAGATCTCCAGTGATGGAAGGGAACAGGGAAAATATTTCTCCCCAGGCGAAGAAGCACAAGCCGGAAAACAAGATGAACCAAACCGGATGGCTCACAAGCCGCAAAAGGCAGAAGACCGCCAGCGCCTCGAGTGTGAAGGCCGCACACATGGAATTTTCGCGCCCGAGATGATCGGAAACCCAACCCCAGAATGGCCGCGTCAATCCGTTGAGGATGCGGTCCACTTGGATGGCCAGCACCAGCGCGGACATTCCGAATACGACGATCACTTTGTCCACGCCGTACGACTGGGCAATCGGGCCGAGCTGGGCGATGACCATCAAGCCGCCAAACGCGACCATCAACATCATCAGATACATGAGCCAGAAGCAGCCGGTGCGCATCATCTGCCGCGGCGTCATATCCACGCCGGAGGTGCGCACTTTCGGCTTGCTCGTCTCGTGCCGTTCCTTCCAGCCAGGCGGTGACCAACCTTCCGGCGGGTGCACCATCGCGAGCGCCGCCAGAATCACCACGATCCCCTGAACGAATCCCCACACGTGCAGCGTGCGCGCGTAGCCGGAAGACTTGATCATGGATGCGATAGGCGCGACCGTGAGCGCGGTGCCGCTGCCGTAGGCGCCCGCGATCATGCCCACGCACAATCCACGGCGGTCGGGAAACCACTTCATGGCGTTGCCCACCGTCCCGGCGTACACGATTCCGACACCGATTCCACCGACGGTGTAGATCACGATCAGTTGCGCCACCGTGGTGACTTCAGCGGCTCCCACCCAGCCCAGTCCCACGAGCACGCCTGCAAACATCAAAATCCGCCGCGGCCCGACGCGATCAATCAGGTAGCCACCGAATGGCCCGAGACAGGTTGCCGAAATGAGGAAAGTGGAATAGGTCACCTGGACGGCCGGCAAAGTCGAGTGCAGGCTGGAGACAAAGGGTCCTGCGAAAAGCGTCCAGGCGTACTGAAGGTTTGCAGCTGCCATCATCGCGATCATGGCGGCGATAAGTTGCACCCAGCGATTGGTCGCCTGGTCTGTGCGCGAAGAGGCTGGGACGGCGGCGCTCGTCAACGATCAACCCCTGAGATCATGCAAGCAGGCGTGCGGGTGCCTTTGATTCCGCCCGTCTCAAGGTCTCTGCTACATGCTTCCACGAGACGCGTCAAGAAAATTCATTTGAGCAGACGCGCGCGCCTTTCCACCCCGCATCGAGGCCATGCGGCGGCGGTCGCGCGGCGTTCGATTCCCGTTTTTTCACTTGCGCCGGAACTCAATCGGATTCACAATGGGTGCGATTAACAACCTACTTTCTCTTACAGGCCCGCGCAACGCCATCCTCTCTCCTTGACGTCCCGCGCGGGCCTTCAATTTTCTTCATCGAGCAGCATCTTTTCCCCCGCTCCCTCATCCAACCACTGTCGGCGTACGATCATCCCAGCGAAATTCCCTAACAGGAGGCACGAATGGCAATCCGCGACGCAATTCTTCCCGAATTTACTCACGAAATGGCCACGGCCCGAAAAACGCTCGAGCGCGTCCCCGAAGGCAATCCCGATTGGGCGCCCCATCCGCGGTCCATGAAAATGGGCCGGCTTGCCGGGCATATTGCCGAGCTGCCGGGGCTTATTACTACAGCCCTCAGCCAGGAGTCACTGGATTTTCGTCCGCCGGGTGCTCCGCCGCGCGTGCCCTACGTCATGACCACGCGGGAAGCACTGCTGCAAGGATTCGATAAAAATGTCGCTGCGGCCTCGGCGGCCATTGCCGGCGCGAGCGACGAGTCTTTGATGAAGCCCTTCACGCTTTCGTCCGGTGGCAAAGTGATTTTCACCTTGCCGCGGGCCGCCGTTGTGCGCAGCCTCGTGATCAACCACGTGATCCACCATCGCGGCCAACTCTCCGTCTATCTGCGCATGAATGAAGTTCCCGTGCCGTCCATTTACGGCCCGTCCGCTGACGAAGGGCAATTGTGAGCATGGGCTTGCCCCGCCGTACCAAGGCGAGCGGCACCATCTGAGGGGCGAGGACGAACCCCGTGTCGCGAGCGCTACGGCGCGCTACGGCGCGATGCGGAAGGAACCGTTTGCCTCGACGAAGCCGTAGGCCATGCGCGGCGTGTTGAAGGCCGCGGCGGGGCGGCCGGCGTGGTCGAGAAGAATCAAGCCGCCGGTGGTATGCGCGCGATGGGCGAGCTTGCGCACACAGGCGTCGGCGATCGCCTGCGCGACCGATTGCGGCCCGCGCTTCTTGCGATGCGAGACGAGCACGCGCTGGTCGTGCAGGAGATCCGTGGCCATCTTGGCCATCACGATTTTCATGATGCCTTCGCCGTGGCCCGTGCAGGAGACGCCCCCGGCTTCTGCATCGGCGTAGCAGCCGCAGCCGATGAGCGGCGAATCTCCGACGCGCCCGGGAAACTTGCAGCAAGTGCCGCCCGTGGAAGTTCCGGCGATCAAGTGGCCGTGCGTATCGAGGGCGACGGCGCCGACCGTCCCGGACTCGTGGCCGACGTGATGCTCCGCGGCATGGGAATCCTCGAGGCAGCGGCGCCAGGCGGCGCGCTCACGGTCGAGGATCAGATCTTCGGGTTTGCACAGCGGGATGCCGTTTTCGGCGGCGAATTTTTCCGCGCCGGCCCCCACTAGCATCATGTGCTCGTTTTTTTCGAGCACGCAGCGCGCGAGGCGGATTGGATTGCGCACGCGCTCAACCGCAGCCACCGCCCCGGCTTTCAGCGTCGCGCCGTCCATGACGATGGCATCGAGCTGGACGCGGCCGTCGCGATTCAGATGCGAGCCGATGCCGGCGTCAAACGTGGGATCGTCCTCGAGAATGACGATCGCCGCTTCCACCGCATCGATCGCCGCGCCCCCGCCGCTCAGAATCTTCCATCCGGCTTTGAGTGCGCGCTCGATTCCCGCGCGGCAGTCTTCGACTGCTTCGTCGGGGATACTCCAAGCGCCGCCGTGAATGATCAGGGAAGGCTTCAAGGTGTTGGGGAAGCTTTCAGTACCGTTTCAACTATCCGCCGCGGATGAAAATCCTTCAAGCGAAGTGTGACTGCCACTGTGCTGAGAATGATATAGCCCGGGAATCAAAGGCAGCGCTTCAGAAGTGGCGGAAGAGAGTGAGCGTGACGCCCAGAGCGAGCAGAATCGGCCCGAGGAAAAAAGCGAAGCCCATGCCCAGCAGAACGCGCAACGCCCCGTGGCGCTTCTCCGCAGCCTCGGCAGCCGGAATCGAATTGAGCGGGCTCTCCTGGTGTCGCAGCATGGCGCGAAAGACGTTCACGTAAGCAATCACCCAAAATTTGATCTCGTGTCGCGATTGCCAGAGCAGATCGAACCCGGCGCAGATCACAAGGAAGCCGACGATGCCCAGCAGCTTCGGCATGGCTACCTGCCTCGCCCCGCCGTGCGCGTCAAGATGGGCCTGGTGCCGGGTACTTCGCGCGAGACATGCGCCGGAACGGAAGCAGACACCAACTCCGCTTCCCGCGCGCCGACGGCCTTTGACGCCGAAGGCGCGGGAGCAACGTCTTTGGTCTGCTTCCAGGTGTGCAGGATGCGGTGGATGACGGTTATGTTCGGCCCAATGGCCAGTATCCACAGCGCCACGGGCATGCGGTTGACGAGCGCTCCAAGGATCATCAGCGCCAGCCGCTCCGGCCTCTCCCAGAATCCTACTTCGGAAACAGGCACCAGCGATTCGGCCCGCGCTTTCGCATAGCTCACCATCACGGCGCCCGCCATGGCCGCGCCCACAAGAACGGCGTACAGGAAACGATTCACTCGCACGTAATAAACCAGCAGCCCCAGGAAAAGAATCAGGTCGGCGTAGCGGTCGAGAATCGAATCGAGGAAGCCGCCAAAAATCGAGACGCGATTTTGAAGCCGCGCCACGGGTCCATCGAGTAGATCGCACAGGCCCGCGAGGATCATCATTCCGCCGGCGCTGGCGAATCTTCCGGAGGCGAAAAGAACGCCGGCCCAGAAATTCAGCACCAAGGCCGACCAGGTGATCACATTCGGAGGAATGCCCGTGGGAGCCAGCAGGGCCGCCATCCGGTCGAGAGGCCAAGAGAGGTACCGGCCGATGGAGCGCGTCAGCATGGAGTGAGATTCACCCCGCTACTCTTCGTCATAAATCGTGGTCAGGCGCACAACCTCGTATTCTTTCTGGCCCGCCGGAGTCGTTACCGTCACCTCATCGCCGACTTTTTTCCCCAGAAGAGCTCGTCCGATCGGCGAAGTCGTCGAAATCATCCCTTTGGATGCGTCCGCTTCTTCGACCGTTACAAGTTTGTACTCGATTTTGGTGTCCTTCGCAATGTCCAGCACCACGAGGGTTGACCCATAGGCGGCACGGTCCTTCGGCAGATTGTTCAGATTCAGCATGGAGAGATCGGCCATGCGCTGGTGAAGCTGGCCCAGGCGCGCGGAGACGTAGGACTGGCGCTCCTTCGCGTACTTGTACTCGGCGTTTTCGGAGAGATCGCCATGCGCGCGCGCAACCTTGATTTCCTTGGGCAGCTCGTCGTGCAGCTCGTGCTCCAGGGCGGCGATTTCGTCCTTCAGCTTTTTCTTAATTTTCTCCGTAAGGTCAATCATTTTAGGGCGTTTGCGAGGACTGGGTATGGCCGGCTGTCTCCCCTTTAGAATTACACGTTTACTAGCGGATTATAAAGGATTTATGCGCAAAACAGCAAATCCACCGGCCTGAGCAGCTATTTCGTCGGGATGCCGCGACTCGCCCCGGGTTAACGGACTTGAACCGTTAACGTCATCGTCTTCGTGTTTCCGTGGCCGTCCTCCGCGGTCAGCGTGTACGTGGTGTCTTTCTTCGGGGATATATCCACGCAGCGGGCTTGCGACGGCCACACGGGATTCGTTTGCGGCTCCAGGTGCACGGATTTCGCGTTCGAGACTCCGTAGCACAATTGCGCCGAATCGCCGCGGTGGATCACGCCGGGGACGGCGTAGAAGTTCAAGATCTCGAACCGGTCGCCGCCGAGCATTTCGAATGTTTGCGCTGCATCGGCCCTTTCTTTCTCCTTCGCCCGCCGCTCCATTTCACGAGCCGCCTGCCGCCGCGACGAGAAGACCCAGCCCACATACAGCATCGAGATCAAAAGCAGCGCGGACATGTACAGCAGGGGATTGCGAAAGCCTGTAAAGGGTTTGCGCCCGGCCTCGTCGGACATGACTATTGGCCCCCGAAAAAGCCGCTGGGAGTGAAATAATATTCTGGCGGAGAGGGGGGGATTCGAACCCCCGACACCCTTTTGGGGTGTAACTGCTTAGCAGGCAGCCCTGTTCGGCCACTCCAGCACCTCTCCGCGGCAAACGTCGAGTGGGTGGGAAGAAGGCCTGCCCGGCTAGTATAGCATCAAGATTTTGCGCACAACGCGGGCGATTATTGCTCCGAGGGAACGGCGCGGAAACGCAAGAACAGCAGTACGCCCATCGGATGCGCGCCATAAATCTCATCGAGCCAAGAGGGCTTGGCGTAGAGCGTGTACTGGCCGCCCAGGGCGCTCGAAACGCGCGGAATGAAATTGAACTCGCGGTCGTAGCCGAATGAATATGCCTGCACGCGCGCGAGGAACCGCTCCTCGAATCCCGGCGGCAAGGGATTTTCGCCGAGCAGAAGCTCGTTCGAGCGGTCCACACTTTCGATCCGCGTCCAGGCGTAATTGTGGTTCGCGAAGCGCAGCGTGCTTTCCGCCAGATATCCATTGAATACTTGTCCGTCGGGAATATCCCGGTTGCGTCCCCAGAGAAGCATCGAGGCCCAATTTCCGTGTGCGAGCGGTCGGTTGTAGCTGATGGATGCCGTCATGCGCAGCGTATCCTCGTTTGGAAATAATTGTTCGGGTCCCTTGAGCCGCGTAATGGAATATTGCCCGCTCCAATTGGCCGCGGGATTGATGGTCAGGCGCGTGGACCAAGAATCGATCGCTCCGGCGGCGATCGTCCAGCGATTCTCACCCGGCTCGCGGCCGTGGTAGGCGGAAGCTTCCACGCGCGCGATCTTATAGGTGAGCCCGACCGTCAATACGTCGTCCGCAATGTGCGTCGAATCCTCCAAATGATGGCCGAGGGGAGCGAGCGAGTCTTCGCTGGCGGAGGCGCGATGAGGAAAAGCCTCGGGTCCGATGGCCGGATCGCCCACAGGCGCCGCGTAGAAAGAGAGCAGCGTGTTCTTGCCGAGTTTCAAATCGTAAAGCAGCGCGATTTCCATGAATAAATTGTGCGGATGCTGGCCGTCAACGATCGGCCTTCCGAAGGCAGTTTCGCCCACCTGGAAAAGTTCAGGATAGCGGCGATCCGTGATCGTCGCCGGCTCAAGGCTCCCCATCATGCGCGCGGTGAACGTCCCGGGGCCGAGAGAACGCTGCGCCATGGGCATGAACCAGCTCGTGCTGAAAACTTTGTCGCCGCCGCGCGGGCCGGTCTGCTGCTGCGCGTTCACGAATCCCACGCCGTGAAACATCAGCATCCACGCGCCTCTCTGCGCCATCAGCATGTCGTGTGGCGCTGAAACCGGCTCGCCGCTCGTTCCCGCCGAGTTGTGCTGGAGAATCCCTTCGAGAAAGTTCGCGGGATGGCCCATATCCATTCCATTCATCATCATCGCGGCGCCATGCTGCATGCCTTGCATGCCGCTCTGATCCGGAACGCCGATCGCCGCTCCATTTGACTCCGGGCAACAATCGAGGATGCCGCACGCGCCACAGGAAACATCGCTCGCCACCGCGTGCGTGGCCACCAGCAGGATGCAAATCAGCAGAGATAAATTGCGGTGCCGCACGGGCCGCTCCTCAAAGTTGACACCAATAAGAGTCGGCTGCGCGCGGGAATGTTGCAAGAGCTTTCTTCCGGGTTTGGCTCGATGGAAGCGGCATGCACTTCACGCCGGCCTCCATTCGCGTCAAGGGCGTCCCGATCAATGCTTGTCGCCCGTCCGATGCTCCTCAATCTGAAAGCGGAGGAATTCGTGAATCGCCGCCAAAGCTTCGGGGTTTTTCGTTGAAATTTCCACGCGGCCGCCGCGTTCCGTAGCCACGTATTCATAGGTGATGTCCGCCTTCAGGCGCTTCATCACCGGGACGCCGGGCGGCACCTGATCATGCACAAACGCGGGGATATCAAAATCGCCCTCTTTGAATCGCTGGGCAATGTGCTGAAGGTGATGTTGAATGGCGTCGCGGCTCGTCGAGTCCGCGGGATCATTTGCGCTCACTTCAATTGTCCCGCCGGCGGGATTGATGAAAAAATGGTGAGTCGTCTTGTCCGCATCGAATCCCATGCCCTGATTGCCGCGCGCAATCATGTCGCAGTGGTGCTTCTCCGCCTCTTGAGCGCGCGCAACGCCCGCGAGCGCTGCTGAACATGCGAGCATTCCCAACGCAATTAAGAATGCTCTCGTCACTGGCTTCATTGCTTTCTCCCTTTCCGGGCCTTGAGGCCCGTATGCAAAAGTGGTGATTTCATTTCCGCAAGCCACGCCGAGCGCGAAGCCAGCGAATCAAGGAGGCCCGCTCGCTTTCCACCTCGCGCCTTCGTCATGGCTGTTTCCCATTGCCGCAGCGTGGCTTTCAGCAGGCGGCAAAGCTTGTCGAGCTCTTTTTTGCGCCGCGTCAATTCCATGAGCTTTTCACGCGCCAGTAAATGCACTTCGCGGCACGGCGCTCCGCCGGAATCGCGCCTTCGCAGGATCCGCGAAAGCTCGTTCATCGTGAATCCCAGCGCCAGCGCGCACTGGATCAACCGCATGCGCGCCAGAGTGTCCGCCGGAAAGCCCCGATAGCCGCTGGCGGAACGGATCGCGCGCGGGAGCAGCCCCTTGCGCTCGTAAAGCCGCACGGTAGCGGGGCTCACGCCCGTCTCGCGCGCGATTTCACCGATTCTCAGCAATGCCACGAGCACTCCAACCTCAACGGAAAGTATAAAGTGTGCAACCTATTGCAGGGTCAAGCGAAATCTTGAATGCCAGCAGCACAGCGGAACACTGCGGAAGCCGCAATCAGAGATTGCCCTTGAGCGGAGGATCCTGGACGGTGGCGGCGCGATTCTCGGCGGTCACGCGGAATACGCCGGACTCGTCCGTATAAAAATTGAGGTAGCCGAAATTTCCGGAGCGCGCAATCAGCGTATAGCTCTCGATACGCCCGTCGGCATCGGGTTTTCCGGGCGTGTATTGGAGCGTGTAATGGCCCGACTGCACCTTCTGCGCCGCCGCTCGCACGCCGTCTCCCAGCGCCTCGAGCGAAGAAGGAAAGCTGCCTTCCGATGCCTGATAAGCCGTGAGCGCCTCTTGCACGGTCGCCAGCCCGTCGCGCGCATGCGCTTGCGCCTCAGGCTTGGATCCGGAAAGCCGCCAGGGAATCGCAAACCACGCGACCGCCCAGAAAATCGTCAGCACAATCCCGAGAATTAGAGTAATCCGCGTCGCGCTGGGTTTTTTCCCCGGTGTCGCCGGCTCCCCGGAGGCCGCCGGCGCCGTCAAGTCCGCGCCGCAATACGGGCAAACCTCCGTCGCCTGATTGATGGTCTGCTCGCAATCCCTACAGGTGTACATCGCGGCATCATTTTAGCAGCATCCGCTGGATGCTCCCCGCAGAAAACTCCGCGGCGAGGACCGTGTCAGTCCCATGCCTCCATCTTCATTTCAATTCGTTCTTGTAAACCACTCCTTCTTTCATCACGAATCGAACATGCTCGAGCTCGCCGATATCCGCCAGCGGATCGCCCGAAACACCCACCAAATCTGCCAGCTTCCCGGGCTCAACCGTTCCAAGCCGATCACTCCAGCCAAGCATTTCCGCGCCTAGCGACGTGCCGCTCTGGATCGCCTGCATCGGAGTCATACCGTAGTCCACGTAATATTTGAATTCCTTGGTTTCATTCAGATTCGGATCGGTCCAGGGGAAGCCGCCGGCGTCCGTGCCCATCACAATTTTCACGCCTTTCTTCACTCCCTCCCCGAAAGCCTTGCGTTCCAGGTCCACCATCTTCACCCAATTTCCTCCGCGCCCGGGCGCCACATAGGCGCCCACCATCACCGTCGGGCACCAATAAACGCCCTGCTTCACGGTCTGGTCGAGCAATTCGTCCGTATAGCCGTCGCCATGCTCGATCGAGTCCACTCCCGCGCGCAGCGACGCCGCGATTCCATCCGAACCAATCGAGTGCGCCGCCACTTTGTGCCCCAGGCGGTGCGCTTCCTCGACGATGGCGTGCGCCTCGTCGTCCCGGAAATTCACTTTGCTGTGCAGCACGCCGTCCGCCGTGAAGAAATAGCCGCGGTCGGAATAGTATTTGATCCAATCGGCGCCGTGCGAAATTTGTTCGCGCACCGCCAGGCGAACGCCGTCCACGCCATCGGCGAATTGCACCCCGTGCGGCACTTCGATTTCCCAGGAATAGCCGAGCAGCGGGTACATCCCGGTGGGCGTCATGGCGCGCGTCGATGCGAAAATTCGTGGGCCCGGCACTTCGCCGCGCTGGATGGCCATCTTCAAGTCCACGTCCGCGTACATGGCGCCTTCGGTTTCGAGATCGCGGATCGTGGTGATGCCGTGGTCGAGCGCGATGCGCGCATTGCGCGCCGCCAGAATCGCACGATACGGAATCGATTCCTTCAGCAGCTGAGCGTCGTAGTCCGCCGCGGTCACGTCGCCTTGCAGCAGGACGTGCGTGTGCAGGTCCATCAGGCCGGGCAGCACCGTCGCATGAGAGAGGTCGATGACTTCCACACCGGCCGGCGGCGCTCCACCAGGCGTCACGGAAACGATTTTGCCGTCTTCAATCAGTATCAGCGCATTCGCAACCGGCTGATTGCTCTTGCCATCAATTAATTTCCCTGCGCGAACCGCGATGCGCTTCGGCGATTGAGCGCCAAGAGATACGCAGCACAGCAAAGCCAGCACGAGAATTCCCAGGCGACGCATGATGCCATCCTCCTTCAAGCGATTCATTCCGACCGCGTGATTCGCCGGGACTATAGGCGATTTGCCGCGCGCAACACAAGCCGCATGCCCTCGCCGCAATCGCCTGTCTCCGATGCAACCCGCCACTCGAGTTCAGGTATCATCTCTGGCAGTGGATGAGGGACGCTTGCATGCCGCCCAGTCCCGCACAATTCGTTTCCTTGGCCATGGCCGAGCGCCTCCTCCGCAAGGCCGCGGCGCCTGAACTTTGGAATCTGACGGCCGAGCAGTTTCAAGTGACGCTCGAACGGAGCGTGGCGCGCCGTTTTTCTTCCCCGGCCGCAAAGACTCCCCTGCCCGCCCCGGAAATCGAAAGATACCTCGAGTCGCTCCACGCCGCCGAGTTGGCTCTCGCCTGCGCGTGCAGCGCCGGCAACGAAGCGGCCTGGGAACATTTCGTCGCGGAGTATCGTCCCGGGCTCCATCGCGCGGCGCGGGCGATTGCCGGCGAATCCGCGGCGCGCGAATTGGCCGATTCACTTTTCGGCGATCTCTTCGGCCTGCGCGAGTCCGAAGGCATGCGGCGCTCGCTCTTCGATTATTTTCACGGGCGCAGCAAATTGACCACCTGGCTGCACGCCATTCTGGCGCAGCGGCACGTGGATGAAATCCGCCGCACACGCAGGATGGAGCCGCTCGATGACCCCGAAGGCGATGAGGGCAGCGCCCAGGCCCATTCCATGGCACACAAGAATCCTTCGCCGGATCCCGAGCGCGCGCGTTACCTGGCCATGACGCAAGCCGCCGTCCAGGCCGCGCTCGACGCGCTCCATCCCCGCGACCGGCTACGGCTCGCCTATTACTACGTCGAGGAGCTGACCCTCCTCGAAATAGGCAAATTGCTTGGCGAGCATGAGGCCACCGTCTCGCGCAAGCTCGATCGCGCCCGTCAGGACGTGCGGCGCGCCGTCGAAGCAGCCCTGCGCGAAGGGAAAAAATTGAGCGCGTCGCAATTGCGGCTCTGTTTTGAATACGCGCGCGAGGAATGGCCCTTCGATCTGACGCGCGCCCTTTCCGCGACCAATAAAACCCCAAAATGGCGCAAGTTTTCTGGAATCGCGCGTACTAACGAAGGAGAATAGGTTCATGCCGGCGCGGGACGACGACAAAGCGATGGACGGTTTGCTCCGGCGAAGCCTCGCGCGCGACGCTGCGAAGGCCGGCGAGTGCCCCGACGCGGACATCCTGGCGGCCTACTACGAGCGCTCGCTCGATGCGGATGAAGTCGCCGGTTACGAGCAGCATATTTCCCAATGCGCGCTTTGCCGCGAGCATCTTGCGGCGCTTGTCCGCGCCGAAAGCGCGGTCGAAATTCCCGCGGAGCCAGTGCTTGTGGCCGCTGCCGCGCTCGCCCAGCCCGCGAAGGCGGCAACGCCCGAGCGCGTCTCCACGCCCGAGAAGCCCGCGCCCTTGTGGGTATTCGACTGGCGTTGGCTCGCCTCGGCGGCCGCGGCCCTCATATTCGCAGCAGTCGTCTACGTGCGAGTTATTCAGCACGGACCGACCGCCCTCTTCTCCAGGAACGAAGTTGCCGTTTCAAAACCGCAAACCGCGCCTTCACCGCCGCCCGCCGAAGAACTCTATGCCCCCGCGGAGCGCTTGCAGGCGAACCACGAATCTCCCGCGAATCCGCCGGCAACTTTAAAGAGCAATCTGCCGTCACTTCAGAAAAAAATGGCTGCCCCGCCGCCTCCATCACGAGCTGAAAAAGAATCGGCAGCGCCCCCTGCGCCTCCTCCCGCGAAACCTGCTGCGCCGCCGCCGCGCGTAAGTCCTGGCCCAAGTGTCGCGCGCACATCGCCAGGCGCATCCTCAGGATTCATCGGCGGAGCCATGGCAAGACGCGGCACGGCTGCTGGTACGGCGGCTCCGAGGATTGCTTCTCGCCAGCAGACACCCGCCCCTTCCACGTCCGCCAAAACTGCCCAATCGGAGCAACGTGCCGCATCGGGGACATCAGCCGGAGCCGCTTCTGCCACTGCCGCGACGGCAACCGCCACTCCGCAGGCCGACGCCAAAAAAGAATCCGAAGTCGCCGATGCTTCGGCGCAATCTGTGCAGACCACCGCGGCGAATGACCAGGCGAAAGCGCCGGCCGTGGCGGGGGCTCCAGCCGGACGCCAGCTCAGCTCGCTTTCGCAAACGGTTGAGGTTACTGCGGCCTCAGAAGCGGTGTACGTTGCGGAAAAAATCGGCGCGCTCTATCGAGTCACGCCCGATGGATTGGTCGAGCGCTCGTCAGACGGCGGAGCCACCTGGCGCCCCGAGCGCCTGAAAACGAAAGCACCGATTGTCGCCGCATCGGCTCCTTCGGGCGAAATCTGCTGGCTCGTTGGCCGCGACGGCACGATTCTTGTCACCAAGAATGCCAAAAAATGGAAGAAAATCTGGCCGCCCGCCGCCATCGATTTGATTGCAGTCACGGCGCAAGATGCCAAGTCCGCGACGGTGACGGCGAGCGACGGGCGCAAGTTTTCGACCACGGATGGCGGCAAGACCTGGAAGCAGCTAAAGCAATAAGATCGCTCGCGTCAACGGCCGTGCAAGATTTCCCGCCCACATCGTTCTAAGGTATGGATGATTCTCGTTCGAAGGAGACAGCCAATGTGCAAATCACCAAGCAGGATTTTCGCCGCTGGAATATTCGCCGCGTTTCTCGCCCTGTTCTGGCTCGCCGCAAGTTCCCGGCCCACCTGTGCTGCACAGCCGCGAAACGGCGCGGACGCGGCTCAATCGGATGGCACCGCCGGGGCAAAGGCCGCCGCATCCACTGAGCACGCTGCAACCACCGACAAAGACCAAGTGGACCTCAACGTCACGGTCTATAACTCGAATCTGGCTCTCGTTCGCGACGTCCGCCAGATTCACTTGCCCGAGGGCTCCTTACTGCTCTGGTTTGAAGATGTCGCCGCCTCCATTAATCCCGCCACCGTCCATTTCCGCTCCTTGAACGAGCCCGCAAAATTGAACGTCATCGAGCAAAACTACGAATACGATTTGCTCGACCCGCAGAAACTCCTGCAAAAATGTGTCGGGCGCGAGGTCACCCTCGTGCGCCAGGAAAAAGATGCCGGCTCGACGCGCTGGGTGGAGACGAAGGCGCTCCTGCTCGCAAACAACAATGGCCCTGTATGGAAGATCGGCAATGAAATCGTCACCGGCATGTCCGCCGATTCCTACCGCTTCCCCGAGCTGCCGGACAATCTCTATAGCCGCCCCACGCTTGTCTGGACACTCGAAAATCGCGGCGCGCCCGCCCAAAAAGTCGAAGCTTCCTACCTCACCAGCAATATCAACTGGAGCGCCGATTACGTCCTCACCGTCGGCCGCGATGAAAAAGCCGCCGATCTCGATGGCTGGGTGACGCTCACGAATTCCAGCGGCGTCGCTTACACCAACGCCAAGCTCCAGCTCGTTGCCGGGGAAGTGCATCGCACTCAACCGCAATACCCAAAGGCGATGGCGATGGGAGCAGTCGCAGGCGCCGCTAAGGGTCAGCCCCAATTCGAGCAGGAAGGCCTTTCGGAATATCACCTCTACACGCTTGGCCGCCGCACTTCGATTCAGAACAACGAATCAAAGCAAATCAGCCTACTGAATGCCAGCGGCGTCCCGGTCGAGAAGAATCTCGTCGTGGAAGGCCAGCAGGCCTACTTTCGCAGCTCGATGGGAATCGGAAACGCAGTGCCCCAGCCGGTGAAAGTATTTTATCGCTTCAAGAATGAAGAAAAGGCCAGCCTCGGCATGCCGCTGCCCGCCGGCACCGTGCGCGTGTATCAATCCGATTCCAAGGGCGGCGCGCAATTCGTCGGCGAAGACAAGATCAATCACACGCCGAAAGACGAGATGGTCCGCATCTACGTCGGCAACGCCTTCGACGTCGTTTGCGAGCGCAAGCAGATTGATTACAAGAAAGTCGCCAGTAATGAAGCCGAGATGGAATACCAGATCACGCTGCGCAATCACAAGGAGAGCGCCGTCACCGTCGAAGTACGCGAACCGGTGGGCGGCGATTGGGAAGTTATGAGCTCGAATTTCAAGTGGACCAAGCTCGACGTCGGCACCATCGGATTTTCCATTCCCGTGGAAAAGGACGGCACCGCCACGCTCGATTACCGCGTCAGCGTGAAATGGTAAAGGGAAGGGAAGAAGCCGGCGCCGGCGGCAGCGCTATTTCTTTGCGATCAGCGCCAGCTCGTGCGCGAAAATCGGATTTGTGGGATATTGTGCGGAAAGGTCCGCCAGCAGCGGTTGCGCGAGATGCGCCTGATGCTCGCGCTCATAGGCCAGCGCCAGTAGGATCTTCGCAAAGGGCTGGAGATAGTGCCCGCCCTCGGCGGCGGTTTTCATCTGTTGAATTCCGCGATTGCGGTCGCCGTGCACGCCGCCAAACCACAGAAACGCCCGCTTGTAGCTCGGCAGGCACCCGATCACGTAATTGCTCATGCCCAGCGCCACGTAGCCGTCCATGGCCTTCGGATCGATTGCCAGCAATGCGTTCGACTCGCTTTCGGCCTGGCGCATCAAACTCAGCGCCGGGAGCTGTTTTTTCTCGATCATCGCCGCATAGTTGGATTCGAGCCCGTCCGTCATGGCCAGCACGAGAAGCCCCTGCGTGTCGTGCGAATTCGCTTTCACGGCCTTCTTGGCCATGTCATGCGCCTTGTGGTTGGCATCCAGGAAAGCGTTGTTGCGGTTCTCCGCCGGTTTTCCCTCTATGCCGCCGAGAAACCGGTCATCGTTGAGAAAGAATTCCGACGTCAGCACGCCCTTCTCGTTGAATTCCTCGAAAAGATAGCTGGCAGCTTCCGCGGCTTTCCCCAGCGAATCGTCAGGGCGTATCTTCTGATAAGCGAAAAACTTCTCGCGCGCGGCTTTGAAATTCAATTCGTAGAGGAGTCGGAAGCCCGCTTCGAGCATCGGCGGGGCCGGGTCCGCCGCCATCTCCGGGCCTTGCGCTTCGCCGGCTTTCGGCACACTGGATTGCGGTGTCCCAGTTTGTGGCGCGCCGGATTGCGGCTCGTTGGCTTGCGGCGGCTCATCCTGCGCGCCCGCGACTGAGCCATAGCAAAGCACGGCGGCGACGCAAGCCGCGATGAAAAATTGTCCGACCCTGAATCCGAGACTTGTTTTCAACGCTTCTCCAGCTTTGAGGACGCCCTCGCCAGGGGCTCGCCTAGCTCCACTGCTTTGGTGATTATATTCGAGTGTGCCCGGCCTTGGTTAGTTGTATGTGCGATATCTGCACACACAGCCATGCCCGGCGCCCCCGCTCCGAATTTGCAGGAATTCGACCGGAGAGGATCTCTTCAGGTAAGCGGTTGATAATAGCGCTGACCAGCGCAAGCGCGGCACAGCATGCGGCCGTTCGCGTTCACTTCCCGCTTGAAATTGATTCCCTCGCCGCACATTTCGCACACCACCCGCGGCCCTTTGAATCCCGGCATATCTTCCGGCCGGATTTCCACGCGTACCCATTGTTTATCGAAGAGTGCCTCGTCCGAAAGCACGCGGTAGGCCTGCTGCTGCCCTAGCTCTTTCTCGAGCGCAGGGAACATCTCGCTCGCCCGTTTCTTCGAATCTTCACGCGCCACGATGCGCACAGCGCGCCCCGATTCCAAATCCACGAACGTGGCCGCCACTTTCCCCCAGTCGAAAAATTTCAGCGCCCGCTTCCCCAGCCGGCAGCCCCCTACGAGCGCCACGGCATCTGTCACGCAGCGATCGATTTCGACATAAGTCACCAGGCGCTTGCGTTCGTGCTCCGGGTCTTCGATCCCCAACTCCCGCAGCCCCAGCATCGCGAGGCGCACGCCCAGCACCTGCCCGGCGCAAATGTGTCCGTGGGCCTGCGCGGCCAACTCCAGATATTCTTTGAGTGTTTTCATCGCGCGAGAGTTAATCGGCCCGTTGTGAAGCTGGCGCCCCGACGGAAATTTCCGCCCGGTCGCGCGATCGCTGGATCAGAAACGCGCCAATCGTCACCGCGAGCGAAAGGGCCAGCAGCGACCCGTCGCGGATCAGAGTTTTCGCGCCCAGCTGTTCCCCTGGCCCGAAGCAGCCGCAGCTCACTTCCAGGCCCAGCGCGTAGGTGCGCACCATCACGCTGAAAAATCCGCCGATCAGCAGCGTGGTAACCAGCGAAGAAAATGGCAGCGCAATCCCGCTCAGCAGCCATAGCCCCAAAAACAGCTCAAACGGCGGCAGCAGATGCGATACCCATCTCACTCCGCTCACGGAAAGCATTCGGTACGAGTCCACTTGCATCGCAAACATCGCCAGCGATGTCTTCACCGACGCAACCGACCACGGCATTCCCGTCTGCGGCTTCAGCTTTGCATACGCCGCCGCAAGAAAGATGACGGCGAGCGCGATCCTTCCCACTAGCAAAAGAATCCGCCCGAGTCTTCTCCGCCCATCCTTGGACATTTCCGCCGTCTCCCGCTACTGGCTCAAAAGAGAATCGATGAATTGCTTCATGATCGGCCAGGATACGAAACCCGATCCCGCCGGCAGCCGATTGCCTTTGCTCGTGATCACGTAAGTAGGCGTCGCTTGCACCGGCACAGCTTTCCCGAGCGCCATGTCTTGGTTGATGAACGCATCGAGCGAGCAGCTTTGCCCCGCCGGCGCAGGCGGCCTCAAATTGGCAGGCGTTTGAGTCAAGCACGGCGCAACTTGTTTCTGCACGCGCTTCATTTCCGCGGGAGTCAGCACCGCCGCCACAACCTTCTGAATATCCCCATCCGCTTCCCAGGCCGGCTCGTTATCATAGAGCGCGCGGTCCACTTCTTCGAATTTTCCGATGCGCGCGGCGGCTGTGCCCCAGCGCGCGGCGTCCCAATTGTATTTGTGTTGCGCGATCGGCAATGGGAAATCCCGATGCACCAGGTACACTTTCCCGGCCGACACGTAATCTTGGATCATATACACCAAGCTGTTCATGTAAAAATTGCGGCATTGCGGGCACATGTAGTCGCTGAATACTTCCATCACGATGGGCGCGTTCGGATTCCCCACGCCCTTGTTGGGCGGCCCCAGCGTCTCCTCGGCGGGTGACTTCGCGGCCTTCTTGGGCGACGTTTTCGCGGGCGCGCTCGACGTGGCCTTCGCCGGCGTCGCCGCCGCTTGCGTTTGTAACTGCGCCTGCCCCGAAGCCGACCCTTCGCTCCATACCCCAACGGCCGCCAAGGCCACCAACGCGCAAATGCTTCCAATCCATCGCCCGCACCCTGAACGCGTTCTCAGATTCAACGCACCCTCCCAAGCTGGTTTTGCATCGAACCGCATTGTAACTCGATTTGCTGCCGGTCGAGCCTGTAGTTGCTGGCGTGCTTGCGGGTAAGTGCACCCCAAAGTGGGATGCCGCCATGCATCAGATTGGTTCGCCGGTACTTGTGCCGCGAACGCTGAAAATTCTTCTAGAACGCCCTCGAAGGCTGAGGAAAAGAAAAATCTCTGATTAGACACTTAAAGCCAATATTTGCAGCAGGATATAGACACACAAGAAACTTGACAATGAGACACTCAAGGTGTATCATCCCCTTGTTTACCAGGCTCTCTGCCTCGCTCAGAGCCAGTCCCTAGTTACAGGAGCGCATTCCATGAGCAAGATTATCGGTATTGACCTCGGCACGACCAATTCCGTCGTCGCCGTCATGCAGGGGGGCGAGCCGACCGTCATCCCCAACCAGGAAGGGGCTCGAACCACTCCTTCCGTCGTCGCTATCACCAAATCGGGAGAACGCCTTGTCGGCCAGGTGGCCAAACGGCAGGCCATCACGAACCCCGAGAACACGATTTATTCCATCAAGCGCTTTATGGGTCGGCGCTATGACGAAGTCTCCGTAGAAATGAAAATGGTGCCCTATAAAGTCGTCGCTCAGGGCGACCATGTCGCTGTCCTCGCGCAAGGCAAGCAGTATAGCCCGCCCGAGATTTCCGCGATGATCCTTCAGAAGCTCAAGCTGGCCGCGGAAGATTTCCTCGGCGAGAAAGTCACGGAAGCGGTCATCACCGTTCCCGCGTACTTCAACGACGCGCAACGCACGGCCACAAAGGACGCCGGGAAAATCGCCGGCCTCGAAGTGAAGCGCATCATCAATGAACCGACTGCGGCGGCCCTGGCCTACGGCCTCGACAAAAAGAAGGACGAGACCATCGCCGTGTACGACTTCGGCGGCGGCACCTTCGATATTTCCATTCTCGAAGTCGGCGAAGGCGTGATCGAAGTCAAGGCCACCAATGGCGATACCCATCTCGGTGGCGACAATCTCGACCAGCGGATCGTCGATTGGCTTATCGAAGAATTCAAGAAAGACGAAGGCCTCGACTTGCACGCCAAGGGCAACGAAATGGCCTTGCAGCGTCTGCGCGACGCGGCCGAGCGCGCCAAGATCGAGCTCTCGACGACGATGGAGACGGAGATCAACCTCCCCTTCGTCACCGCCGATGCCGCCGGTCCGAAGCACCTGGTCAAGAAATTGACTCGCGCGAAGCTCGAATCCATGGTCGAAGACATCGTCAAGCGCTCCATCGAACCCTGCAAACTGTGCATGAAGGATGCCGGCGTTGATGCCAGCAAGATCAACGAAGTCGTCTTAGTCGGCGGACAAACCCGCATGCCCATGATCCAGCAGCTTGTGAAGGAGCTCTTCGGGCGCGAAGGGCACAAGGGCGTGAATCCCGATGAAGTGGTCGCCGTGGGTGCGGCCATTCAGGGCGGAGTGCTCGGCGGAGAAGTGAAGGACATCCTGCTGCTCGACGTGACGCCGCTTTCCCTGGGCGTCGAAACTCTCGGCGGCGTGACCACTGTCCTCATTCCACGCAACACCACCATCCCGACGCGCAAGTCGGAGACTTTTTCCACCGCGTCGGATAATCAGACTTCCGTTGAGATTCACGTCTTGCAGGGCGAACGTCCGGTGGCCAGCGGCAACCGCTCGCTCGGGAAATTCCATTTGATCGGAATTCCTCCGGCGCCGCGCGGCGTCCCGCAAGTCGAGGTCACCTTCGATATCGACGCCAACGGCATCCTCAACGTCTCGGCAAAAGATACCGCGACGAACAAGGAGCAAAAGATCACCATCACCGCTTCCACCGGCCTCAGCAAGGAAGAGGCCGAGCGCATGCGCAAGGAAGCAGAAGCCCACTCCGCCGAGGATAAGACTCGCCTCGCGGAAGTCGAAGCTCGCAACCGCCTCGACAACCTGGTCTATCAGACCGAAAAGGTCGTCAAGGACAACCGCGAGAAGCTCGTCGAAGCCGACGTCAAGGCGGCCGAGGAAGCCATCGAGGAAGCCAAGCGGTCACTCAACGAAGGCGGGCTCGATCGGCTCAACGCCGCTGCCGAAGCTCTCACCAAAGCTTCGCACCGCATCGCGGAAACGCTCTATAAATCGCAACAGAGTGCCGCCGGCGCTGCAGGCGCTGCTGGTGCCGCAGGTGCAGGCCAGCCCGGCGGAAATTCCGGCGGCGGAAGCGCATCCTCTGGTGGCCAGGGTGATGTTGTTGACGCCGAGTTCGTTGACGTGGACGACTCGAAGAAGCCGAATTAGAACCGGCCACCGAGCGATTGTGGGGCGGGCCCATCATAGGCCCGCCCCCGTCCTCTTAACACCAGGCAGAAGGAGAAGGCGTTGACGACCAGCGCAGTCCGGCGCACCAGCCCGCCTCAGGCGGTTCAAAAAGTCCGCGACAATTTTTTTCTCGTGCAGGTTTCCATTTCCGAATCGCCCAGCGCCGATTGGCGGCGCCTTTTCTACGATGCTCAGCAGGACGTCCCGCCCGATTTCGCGCCTCGCTCGGTCGAAATTACCGGCACCTTCCTGCGCTTCAAGGCCGATCCCTCGAGCGTCGAGCAGAAAGTTGCGTTCCTCGACCGCTGGATGGAGCGCGCCAGCACCAAGGAAGCCGCCATGGGCGGCCGCACCGAAGTGCAGCGGCAAAAGAAAGAAGAGCTCGAGCGCGAGTCGCACGAGTTGGCGGAATGGAATTCGCGCTGGGCAAAGATCTGAATTCGCTCGAGCGGTCTTGAATCGGCGCACAAGATAACAACCCACAATGGCAACGACAACCAAAACCGATTATTACGAGCTCCTCGGAGTTCCCCGCAAAGCCTCCGTGAAAGAACTCCGCGCGGCCTATCGCAAACTCGCGCGCAAATATCATCCCGATCTGAATCCAGGCGACAAGTCCGCCGAGGAGAAATTCAAGCAAATCCAGGAAGCCTACGAAGTCCTCTCCGACACCAAGAAGCGCCAGATGTACGACCAGTTCGGCTTCAACGTTCCCGGCCCTGGCGGCGCACCTCCTCCCGGCGCGGGCTACGGCGGCTCTCCGGAAGATATTCACTTCGATTTCGGCGGATTTGATTTCGGCGGCGGCGCAGGTCCCGGTGGCGCGGGCGCAGGCGGAGGAACCAGCTTCCGCGACCTCTTCAGCCAGTTTTTCCGCGGCGCGGGCGCAGCGCAGGCCGTCCAGCAGGAAGAAGAGCCCGGCACCGATCTCGAATATCAGATTGACATCACGTTCGCCGAAGCCATGCACGGCACCGTGAAAAAACTCAGCTTCACGCGTCTCGACATCTGCAACGTCTGCCACGGCGCGGGCTTTATGCCCGGAGACGAAAAAACATGCCCCGTTTGCGGCGGCTCGGGACACGTCACCCAGGTCAGCGGCAAGATGCGCTTTCAGGTCACCTGCTCGCGTTGCGGCGGCACGGGAAAGCTGCGCACCATCTGCCGCAATTGCGGCGGCGAGGGACGCTTGCCCCGCGTCGAGACGCTCGACGTGCGCATACCCCCCGGCGCGCAGACCGGCTCGCGCGTGCGCGTCGCCGGCCGCGGAAACGTCGGCACGCATGGCGGGCCGCCGGGCGATCTTTACATCATCATGAAAGTCGAGCTGCACCCGTTCTTCGAGCGCCGCGGCGACGACCTCTACACCGTCGTCCCGGTCACGGTCCCCGAAGCCTCGCTCGGGGCCAAAGTGGAAGTCCCCACGATTGACGGCCGCGCCCAAGTGCGCATCCCGCCCGGCACCAATAGCGGCAAGAAACTTCGCCTCCGCGAGAAGGGCGCTCCTTCGGCTCGCCACGCCGGAAAGCGCGGCGATCAAATCGTGGAAGTCCAGGTGGTGGTCCCCAAGCCCGAAGACGAGCGCGTGCGCAATCTGCTGCGCGAGCTCAGCAAAGTGGACGCGGAAGATCCGCGCCGCGAAATCTTCGCGCGCGCCACAGTGTAGGCACGGGGGCCCGGAGACGGAACATGCCAACTCGCCCCAGAAAAAAAGCCAAAGCCGGCTACATGATCAGCGCCGTCGCCGAGCTTTATCATCTCCATCCGCAGACTCTGCGCCTCTATGAGCGCTTCGGTCTCTTGAAGCCTTCGCGCTCCCAGGGCAATACGCGCCTCTATACCGATGCCGATCTCGAGCGCCTCGAAGTCATTCTGAATTTGACCCGCGAACTGGGCGTCAATCTCGCCGGCATCGAAGTGATCCTCAACATGCGCGACAAAATGGCCGAGATGCAATCGCAGATGGAAGCCTTCATGCAATTCGTCCGCAGCGAGGTGGCCCGCAGCTTCACCGCGCGCGACGATCGCAAGCTCCGCAACGCCATCGTCCGCTCCGCCCCCCGCCCCGCCATCCGCGTCGTGAAGTGACGACCCGACGAGGGTCGTCATCCTGAGGACGACGCTTTTGTTTTTAGTCGGCCGAAGGATCTCTCGGCATCGCCGCTTTCCACAGCCCGCCGCATTTGCACAGTCCCGCATCCAATTGCTATTCCCTCGCGGTACAGATAATCTTCCCTCATGGCGCGCCCCGATTGTCCCACCTGCCAAGGCAGCGGCTGGAAAACCGTCGAGCGAACCACGCAAGGCGCGCAGCCCCTCGCCTCCGCTGAATCGGCTCGGCCCGGCGCTTCCGTCGGCGAACCCAAAATGGTTTGGGCCGTCCCCTGCGATTGCACCGAGGGCGACCGCACCGAACGCGCTCTCTCCCGCGCGCGCGTCCCCGAGCGATACCGCCATTGCGACTTCGAAAATTTCGAAACGGACAATGAAATCGAAAATGCGCCCCGCGAACAGCTCGCCTCCTGGAATCGCAGCCTTGCTCAGGCCAAACTGATCGTTCAGCGCTTCGCCCAGGAATTTTCTCCCGTCCGCGAAACGCAAACCGAGCACGGCCTGCTTCTCATCGGCCCCTGCGGCGTCGGCAAAACCCATCTCGCCGTCTCCGCTCTCAAGGAAATCGTTCTCCGCGGCCACTCCGGCCTTTTTTACGACTATCGCGAACTCCTCAAGCAAATACAGGATAGCTACAACGCCGAAAGCCAGGCCACCGAAATGGGAGTCCTCGAGCCGGTCCTGAAAGCCGAAGTTTTCGTCCTCGATGACGTGGGCTCGAGCAAGCCTTCCATGTGGGCGCTTGAAACCGTCGGCCACGTCCTCAACACGCGCTACAACGAAAAGCGCGTCACCATCCTCACCACCAATTTCCTCGATTCCGACTCCGCCGCCAATTCCCCCTCTGCCGTCTCCTCCCGCGTCGCCGGCATGCGCACCCCTACGGTCGAAGATTCCCTCACCGACCGCGTCGGCAAACGCATCCGCTCGCGCCTCTACGAAATGTGCCGCACCATCGAAATTTCTGCCCCCGATTACCGCAAGGAAATCCGCCAGGCCAGCCGTTTCCGCGCCTAGCCGTCTCCGTCCCCCGTGCGAAACTCAATGAACCTCACAATCGCTTTTCGTGAATATTCTTGAAAGTTTTTTACACCATGCTTCGGTTGACAACCCGCAAACCATCCGCGTATCATCCTCACGATAAGAGTGTCGAGCGCGGATACTCTTTCCCCTTCTTTGCTCGAACCCCGCAGGGTTGAGTAACCGAGGTCGTTCTCTCGGCAAGCTGGGCACGATTTCGTATGGAGGCCGCTCCCCATGTCACGCGAACACGACGATAATCTTCAACCTTCTGCCGATGATTCCATCGCCATCGAATCCCCGGCTGAGAATGCAAGCTCCGCCCCGATGGCGGCGCGCTCCGAAGCGCCGGCCGGCGCAGCCGCAGCCACGGCCGTAGCTCGCGCGCCTGAAACTCTCCCCGAGCCGCCCTCCGCCGAAGAATCGGCCGCAGCCGTCGAGCCGGCCGAATCGCCCCTGCCCCTCGAATCGAGCGCCGCCTCCGCAGCGTCCGTGTCCGCGCCGCCACTCGAGCCGGTCGAGCCCGCTTCCGCCACCGCAGGCGACTCTGCCGACACCGCCGACACCACCGAAACAATGGACCAGCTCCTCGATCAATTCTCCGCTCCTGCCCCGGCCGCTGCCGAAGGTGAAATTTTCGACGGTCGCGTCCTCGCCGTCACCGAAGCCGGCGTCGTCGTTGACGTCGGCGGAAAATTTGAAGGCCTGGTCCCCGCGCAAGAGTTTCTCGATTCCGGCAGCCCCATCGAATTCGGCCCCGGCCAGACCATCGAAGTCGAGCGCCTGCACGAGCAGAGAGACGGCTATGTGCTCCTCTCGCACGTGCGCGCCCACCGCCGCCGCGTCTGGGAACGCGTCGAAAAATCCTATCGCGAGCATTCCATCGTGTCCGGCAAAGTCACCGAACGCATCAAGGGCGGCCTCGTCGTGGATATCGGCGTGCGCGCCTTCTTGCCGGCCTCGCAAATTGAATTGCGCCCCGTGCACGATCTCGAGGGCTGGAAAGACCGCGAAATTGAGGTCCGCGTCCTCAAGCTGAATCGCAAGCGCGGCAACGTGGTCGTCAGCCGCCGTGTGATTCTGGAGGACGAGCAGAAATCCAAGCGCGATTCCCTCATGTCCACTCTTTCCGAGGGCGCCGTCGTCACCGGAAAAGTCAAAAACGTCACCGACTACGGCGTCTTCGTCGATCTCGGCGGCATGGACGGCCTGCTCCACGTCAGCGACCTCGTCTGGGGCCGCGTTCCGCATCCCTCGTCCGTGGTCCAGGCCGGCGAAGAAATCCAGGTGCAAGTCCTCAAGTTCGATAAAGACAAGCACCGCATTTCGCTCGGCCGCAAGCAACTTCTCCCCGATCCTTGGGCCACGGTCCCGGAGCGCTTCCCCGTCGGCGCGCGCGTCACGGGCAAAATTGTCGGCGTCACCGACTACGGCGCCTTCGTCCAAATCGAGCCCGGCGTCGAAGGCCTCGTGCACGTCAGCGAAATGAGCTGGTCCAAGCGCACCAAGCATCCCTCGAAAATCGTGAAGCCCGGTGATGAAGTGCAGGTTGTCGTCCTCGACGTCAAGACCGACCAGCGCCGCATCTCCCTCGGCTTGAAGCAAACGCAGCCCGATCCCTGGGAAGCCGCCGCCGAAAAATATCCCGTCGGCACTCTCGTCTCCGGCCGCATCCGCAATCTCGCGGATTTCGGCGCCTTCGTCGAAATCGAGGAGGGCATGGAAGGCCTGATCCACATCAGCGATGTCAGTTGGACCGAGCGCATTAAGCATCCCAGCGACAAATTCAAGAAGGGCGATTCCGTCCAGGCCAAGGTGCTGAAAGTCGATTCGCAGAATCGCCGCCTCTCCCTCGGCATCAAGCAGGTCAATGACATTTGGGCCAATTGGTTCGCCGAGCACAAAATCGGCGACGTCATTCGCGGCAAAGTCGCGCGCACGACCGATTTCGGCGCCTTCATCGAGCTTGCCGAAGGAATCGAAGGCCTCTGCCACGTCTCCGAAATCGAGGAGCGCAAGGCCAAGGGCGAGCGCGATAAGGACAAGACGCCCCGCGGCGCTCGCGTCGCCTCCGTGCTGGCTCCTGCGCAGGAGCACGATTTCAAAATTTTGCGCCTCGAGCCCGAACAGCACAAAATCAGCCTGAGCTTCCGCGCCGCCCAAAAGCAAGCCGAGCGGCAGGAAATCCAGGAGTACCGGGCATCCAAGCCGTCGCCCAAGCAGTCGCCGTCGCCGATGCCTTCGCCCAAGTCGTCGCCTAATGCCACGATCGGCGATGCCATCCTGGCCAAGCGGCAGTCGTCATAAATTTGGTTACCCCTGGGCCGTGCGGGCAGCGCCACCTGGAAGCCCTCCCCGCAGGAAAGTCATTTACCTTAATTTGGTTTGATGATATGCAAAGAGTCGTGCAGCGCCCCGCCCTGGTGCGCGCCCGGCCACATGCAAATGTAAATTGAGGAGGCTCTCGTTCCATGGCAGACGCTGCGGGAGAGCATCAGAATAAAGAACATACGATGACGAAGGCGGAGTTGGTCGAGGAGGTCACTCGCGTCACCGAATTGCCGCGCAAGGAATCCGAATCCGTCGTCGAAACCATCTTCGAAAGCATCATCACCGCTCTTCAATCCGACGACAAAATCGAGATCCGCGGCTTCGGGAGCTTCCGCACCCGCCAGCGCCGCGGCCGCACCGGCCGCAATCCCAAGACCGGCGCAAAGGTCGAAGTCCCGCCGAAGAATATTCCCTTTTTCAAACCCAGCAAGGAACTGAAGGACTGCGTCAATGATCCTCGTTCGGCCGGCGCCGCTGCGGGTTCCCACGAACCCGGCAAGCAGGGCTGAGCCCGATGGATTACCTTTGGACGCCGTGGCGCTACCGCTACATCGCCGACGCGTCGAAGGATGACCGCTGCATTTTCTGCGACGCCCTCACTGCCAACGACGACGCCCGCACCCACATCGTTTTTCGCGGCGCCAAAAATTTCGTCATTCTCAATCGCTTTCCCTACACCAGCGGCCACGTCATGATCGTCCCTTACGCCCACGTCGCCGATCTCTCCGCCGCCGACTCTGATACCCTCGCCGAAAACATTCTCATCGCCCAGCGCGTCCAGTCCGCCCTCGAGCGCGCCTACCACCCGCAAGGCTATAATCTCGGCATGAATCTCGGTCGCGCCGCCGGCGCGGGTGTCGCCGGACATTTGCATCTCCACGTGCTCCCTCGCTGGTCCGGCGACGCCAATTTCATGACCGTCGTCGGCGAAACCCGCGTCGAGCCTGAAGACCTCTCGACCACCTACGAAAAACTCCGCAAGGCGCTCGCCGGCTGAATCACATGGACCCAAACGACCGCGATCAAATCCTCAAAATGTTGGCGGAATCCCGCGACGCGCTCTGCGCCGTCTTAGCTTTTTTTGTGGCTCAGACACTCCTGTCTGCGCTCTTCCGAGCCACCCTCCCGTCAAATGCAATCATCATCAATCGGACTGAAAGACCCGATACGATCAATGCGCATTTGATCGAGGTTCGACAAGCACTGACAATGTCAACGTAGCCCAAGGGCTACAGTCTGTTCGGCCCGCACGGTTTTCCGCTTCCATATTTCTTCCGCGCAGCCTAAAATTTCACGGCGTTAGATGAGGTGCTCAGCTTGAACCTGCAACTCACCGAAGAGCAGCAACTCCTCCAAAAAAGCGTCCGCGAATTCGCCGAAGCGGAAGTGAAGCCGCACGCCCGCGAAATTGACGAGACCGGCCGCTTCCCCCTCGACATCTTCCGGAAATCCGCCGAGCTCGGCTTGACCGGCGTCGCCATGCCCGAAGCCGACGGCGGTGCCGGCATGGACCACATCAGCTACGCCATCGTCATCGAGGAAATTTCCCGCGTCTGCGCCTCCACCGGCGTCATTCTCTCGGTCCAGAATTCGCTCTATTGCGATCCCGTCCATCGCTTCGGCACGCCCGAGCAAAAGAAAAAATTCCTTGTCCCCTTCGCTCGCGGCGAAAAAATCGGCTGCTACGCGCTCACCGAGCCGCAGGCCGGCTCCAACGCCGCCGCACTCACAACCAAAGCCGTCCTCAAAGGCGACTGCTACATCGTCAACGGCACGAAAGCCTGGATCACCAATGGCGGCGCAGCCGATGCCGCCGTCGTCTACGTCAATACCCAGCCCGAAAAAGGCGAGAAGGGCATCACCGCTCTCGTAATCGAAAAGGACACTCCCGGATTCGCCGTCGGCAAGGAAGAAAAGAAGCTCGGCATTCACGGCTCGGCTTGCACCGAACTCGTCTTCACCGATTGCGAAGTCCCCGCTGCGAATCGCATCGGCAGCGAAGGTGAAGGTTACAAAGTCGCGCTCTCCACTCTCGATGGCGGACGCATCGGCATCGCCGCGCAGGCCATCGGCATCGCCCAGGGCGCCTTCGATGCGTCCCTCGCTTACTCCCGCGAGCGCCAGGCCTTCGGCCACCCCATCTCCGATTTCCAGGCCATCCAGTTCATGCTCGCGGACATGTCCACGGATATCGAAGCCGCACGCCTCCTTGCCCGCCGCGCCGCCTGGAAACAGGATTCCGGCGCTCGCTTCACCATGGAAGCATCCATCGCCAAGCTCTTTGCCAGCGAGATGGCCACCCGC